>SDBT01012246.1_pt1 | contig 13781 bp, 20 predicted proteins | sample 2277101 | NCBI WGS metagenome assembly SDBT01 (sample SAMN10404973, study PRJNA504765) | marine sediment metagenome | isolation source: marine sediment core GS10_PC15, 103 cmbsf | place: Arctic Ocean: Southern Knipovich Ridge | collected 2010
ACGCTAGAGTACGTGGATAGTCAGAGAGGAGTCGGTGGTGACGTTGAAATTCGTACCAGAGGTGATACACCTTTCGAAGAAGATGACAAGCACCATGTCTTCGAAGGTTGTGGTAAAGTTATGGGACATGGGGTAACATGCGGTTGCGGCATTTTGTGCATCGACTGCGACCCAGATTTTCACAAGACCTCGGGATAGGCCCGAGGCATATTAACGATAAAGGAATTTTATCATGAAAAGCAACATATTACTAAACACCGACAGCTACAAAGCTAGTCACTTCCATCAGTACCCACCGGGTACGGAATACATTTCCAGTTACATCGAGAGCCGGGGTTCGGATATCGAGGGCTGGACCGAGACGACTTTCTTCGGACTGCAAATGTTCCTGAAAGAATATCTGGCTCATCCCATCACACAAGAGATGATCGACGAGGCAGACGAAATCCTCACCGCGCATGGGGTACCGTTCAACCGTGATGGATGGCAGTACATCCTGAACTTCCATAACGGATGGTTGCCACTGAAAATTCAGGCAGTCCCGGAAGGTACAACACTCGCACAGAAGAACGTTCTCGTTCAAATCATCAACACCGACGCAAAAAACTTGCCGTGGTTGACAAGTTACATGGAGACTTGCATTCACCGTGCAGCTTGGTATGCAACAACAGTTGCGACGCAAGACTTGTACATCAAGCGAACGATTCGCAGCTATCTGGAAGCAACCTCGGATTCCGAAACCATCGACATGGACATCATGTTCAAGTTGCATGACTTCGGCGCACGTGGCGTATCGAGCAAAGAGTCGGCTGGTATCGGCGGTTGTGCTCACCTTGTCCATTTCATGGGCACGGACACAGTAGAGGGTCTGCGCTACGCACGTCACTACTACGGCGAGACGATGGCGGGATTCAGTATCCCGGCAGCGGAGCACAGCACCATCACGACATGGGGCGGTCCCGAGAACGAAGACGAAGCATTCGGGAACATGATCGAGCAGTTTGGTGGTTACCATCCCGATGGTTCCCCCAAACTCTACGCCATCGTGATTGACTCGTACAATGATATGGAAGCATGCGAGAAACTATTTGCCTTGCGCGACAAGATCATCGCAAAGGGTGGAATCCTGATAGCTCGACCGGACTCCGGTGTCCCACACGAAGTTGTGGTGAAAATCATCAACAAGCTCATGGACCTATTCGGCTACACGACGAACTCCAAGGGCTACAAGGTTCTGCCTCCGTACATCCGAGTTATCCAGGGTGACGGAATCAACCACAAGTCTATTGGTGGTATCCTTGCCAACATGGTGGCGTACAAATTGAGCGCGGACAACATCGCGTTCGGCATGGGTGGTGCAATGCTTCAGGGCGTCAATCGTGACACTCTGATGTTCGCCATGAAGGCGTCTGCGGCGAAGGTGAACGGTCTCTGGCGGGATGTCTACAAAGACCCTGTCGGTGATACCAGCAAGCGGTCTAAGCGCGGTGTGCTGGCTCTGGTGAAGCGTGACGGTGACTATGTGACCATACGCGAGACCGAGCTACGCGACCCGAGCGAAAATGTCTTGCAGACGGTATACCAGAATGGCAAGATTCTGGTGACCACGACTCTGGCGGAAGTCAGGGAGCGTGCGGCAGCAGGGCTGTAAGCAGCTAGTGAACTGGGGGTCAAATTGACCCCCAGTTTCTGTTGACAATCAATATTCTTCTTGGTACCATCGAACAATGTTCAACCTGAAATTCCAGTGCTATAAGATGATGGGTGGTGGTTCTGTAGGCGGTAGCTCAGGTGGTGTCGCTGCTAAACCCAAGGAGACTTCCAACATGCGTTACGCCCGTATCTACCGTCACGAGTCATCCGATACAAATTACAGCAACAAGCAGCCGGTAGGACGAGCTTTCTACAATGGAGAAGAACAACACTGGATAAAATTCGACGGGGGTTGGCATGGGTCTGGTGAATATGGTTACCGAGTAATCAACGAAGCCGAATACGAAACCGATCAAGCGTTTGAACTATTTCCCATTCTGAAAGTAGTTTATCGACCAGTTCGAATGTGGTTAAAGCTACACGGTCGGGCTATGCATTTGATAATGCTCGTGACTGCATTCCTTACCCTCAACCTTGCGATGAACATGCCAAACATCGTATCTCCCGAGTACAGTATATTTGCCATAGTTCCGTTAGGGATTTTATGTGTGTTCAGTGTTATATGGCAAATAGGCAAATGGGAAAAATGGAAATGGTGGACTAAATTGTTCGACATGCCAGTTAGTTTCGAATGAATAACAAAAATCAATATCGAATTGTAATCCATGAGGTTACTGATGAGGATATCGGTGTAGTTACAATCGATATGGATAAATGGAAAGGCGCTCACTATATCATAGATCCCGATGGCGATGAGCGTAAGAAATATAAATATCGCCTTATCGATGCAGCCAAGTACGACACCGTTGTGGCATTTGAAACTCACCCAGTTCTCCAAGTCAAATACAAACCCCTGTATCATTGGTTCGGTGATAAAGAAGATATCTTCGGAATAGTTTTTGTGGTGGCTATCGGGGTGTCCATACTATGTGCTTACATAATTGGTTCAGTCATTATGTTTAGTGACATCGCTCCAATATTAAAAAATAACATATGGTACCAACTAGGTTATGGGATAACCATGCTCTCCACTATTGCTGGTGGGATTGGTCTTGCAATATGTATACTCGCGAATTCCGTTCTCACAAATTCTAGAACTAAGAAAGATAACAAAATCGTAAAATGGCTGGAGTTTTTGGAAAAAAGTCGTCACCACCAAAATTAGTAATTACGAATGGTATACGCACGGATCTATAATAAGATACATGGTGTGGCAATCCATAAAGTGTCTGGCTGTAGCTTGGGAAACATAGCGCAAACGAAAATCAAGAACGCGGAACCGATTGGCGTGGTAATTGTTCGTTTGAAAAATCTCACCATATGGGCAGCTTTTGGTAAGTGGACGGTTATACATGCGAATAACTTCATGCTGGTTCCCATCAGCAAAGCAGAGTACGATACCGATATTGCTTTCGGCTTATGGCCAAAGCTAACTCTAATCCGTTATCCCAACTGGATATGGCGGTTAAAGAAATTTGACTGGAAAGAAGTCAACGTGAGCGGTTTGGGTATGCTTCTGATTACAGCGATGATGATAACAGCCTTTATACTACTAGGGATTTTTCTGTGAGCAAGACTTGCTATATGAGAGTTCGTCCGTGGGGTGTGGGTTCTCTACGAACTAAACTTCCGCACACTGAGGTATGCGGTGTAGTGAAGTTTAATCCAGACAGAAAGGAAGCAAAAGTAAAAATCAATAATTGCTGGTTGGAGTGGGTGCAATACGAATGCAAATTTCACGGGATAACTAAAGCAGAATTTGATACCGACTTAGCTTTTGGACTATGGCCAGAACTTCCTATTAAGTATTGCCCACAGTGGTGGTGGTGGATCAAAATCAATGTGTTGTGGCGTCGCGTGGAGATAATACAAAAATTCGAAGACCGTACTGCCGCAACATGCGGTCTAGCTGCGATTGCAATAATAGCTCTGATTATCGTGGGCGCAGTATCATGATCCCCGCTATACTTCAAATGGAAAATAAGAAGGGGTCTTGCGACCCCTCTTAGTCGTGCGTCGCCGCACGTTGATTGAGTGTAGATCACACTGCGTGAACTATCGCCTCGCCCCGTGTATGTGTTGGGTTCGGCCAAGCGTCCAGAATCTTTGCCACGGTCGGGTGACGGACTACATCACTATTTGAAAAGGTTACGAATTGAACCTCATCAATAATGCGCAATGTATTCTCGGCCGAACGGAAGCAAGAATATCCATTAACATCTGACTGAATGGGGTCACCAGTCACAACCATCTTCGACCTGCGTCCTAAGCGGGTCAGCAACATTAGAAGAAGGTCGGATGTGGCGTTTTGCATTTCATCTGCGATGATAAACGTATTGTGAAACGTTCTACCGCGCATGAATGCCAGTGGGACAATCTCGATGGTACCTCGTCCGACCATGTCGGAAATTGTTTGTGGGTTCCAGTACGTTTGAAATGCGTCCAGGATAGGACGAATGTACGGGTCCATCTTCGCGGTGATACCACCAGGAAGGAAACCAATCTGTTCCCCGCCCGCGTTGATAGCCGGGCGTGCAATTACGATGCGGTCCACAAATCCCTCGGTCATATATTCCATAGCCATCATTGCAGCAAGATAAGTCTTTCCGGTTCCGGCAGGACCGACTCCGAATGTAATATCGTTGCGATGGATTGAACTGACGTATGCACGTTGTGCAGGAGTGATAGGGTTTACTTCAACCCTTTTGCGAGTCGTTGGGAAAGACTGATTATTCTTTCTGTTTTTCTTTGACATATTGTCTAAGCCTCCAGTTGTTAGTTTTCGCGGAGGCAGCGTGGGGCAACGCTGCCCCCACTGACAATAGTATTTAATGCACCATTGACTAATGATTGCAAGAAAGGCTCGTATCGTGGTATGATGAAATTTACTGTGAATCAGTAACTTGATGAACCTGTTAATAACCCAATGCTGTACATACCCAAATGAGTAAGTGGTTAAACAAACGTCCGGCGAAGTCCCGATATATCGTCGCCTACGATCCTGTGGACGAGGACAACAAGATCTATGGCATTATGGAACTGGACACGATGGGTGTGCGCACCGACATCGCAGTTCACTTCTTTAATGACGAGAGTAAGATTGATTTGGACATTCGTGAAATAAATAAAACCGAGTTCGGCACTTACGTGGCATTCGAATTGTTTCCTATACTCACGCCCTACGCCAAGGAATACGTACAGCCCCAACACGATTTGAGTTCTTTCTTCTACGGTATCGACTTTGGTACAGAAGAAGCTACCATATACAAGGTTCGGTTTCGTGACTACTAAACGCGGTCGTCATACCTCTTCCTGTCCCAAATCAAACCGGCGAGTAAAGAAGCTGGAGAAGGATTCGCGGGTCACTGGTACCAAATTTGGTGCTACCGATAATTGCCGCACCCAATACACCCCAGGTCATCTCAAGTTCCAGCGATATGTCGATGCCGGTCTGAAAGTCAACTGCTTCACCGAGAACGGTATCATCACCCTGTACGTCTATTGCGAGCAAGAAGACAAAGAAGAAATACGTTCCTTATTGGACTCCTGAATTTTCTTCAAGACGCTTGACATTGCTGAGATTTCTTGATAAGATTTCGAGACAAGTTTCAATTGGAGACGGTGGCTATGTCCAAATCAGCAATCAAGTACATGCAGCAGCCCGAAAGCATCGCTCAAGCAGAAGGTGAGCATGATTGTCTCATCGATACTCCGTGGGAACATCTTGGCGCACGCATCCCGAAAAATGCGACCGTCCGTGAGATGCTTGACGCAGCAGGTTTGAACTGGGAAGTTCTGCGAGCCGAGTCCCTGTTGAGGATCACGGTTAAGAACAAGGATGGGAAAGAACAAAGAATCACTCTACCGAATTCAAAAGCGTTTGGTTTGGTGCGGTCCAGCGATCATGCCATCCTGAGCCCCTTCATCGGACCTCGGTACAAAGAAATTCAAAACGACACTGCGTTCGAAGTGTTCAGCGATTTCGTCAAGGCGGGGCACATGACTATGGAAACCGCAGGATCTTTTGCGGGCGGTCGGCACATCTGGGGTCTTGCTTCCATCGGGGATGGCTTTGAGCTTGCGGATGGAGAAATCATCAAAGGATATTTCCTTCTGCTCCAGTCGCATCAGTACGGTTTTGCACTCAAAGCGATGTTCACGCCGGTTCGCTATCCGGGCGGACACACTCTGGTGCAGAACATTACAACCAAGAGCATCGGCGGCAAAGCTACCTACACTATGTCGCACGCCCGGAGGTTCAGTGCAGAACGCATCAAAGAAATCCACGAGGTGGTCGGCATTGCCCATCGGGCATTGGCCGACTTCAGAGGAAAAGCGGAATTCATGGCGAAGATGAAAGTGTCCGAAGCGGATGCCGTTTTCTATCTCGCTCAGGTGTTTGACCCGCAACTCATTCGTACCCGGAAGCTGGATAAAAAGAAACTTCCGCAAAGCATCACGGAATTGATGAATGATCCCGACGCCGGACGGTCTATCAAGAAGGTGGCTCGCTCACTAGACGAGTATCCTGGTCACGCTCTGTCCTCGTGCAAAGACACAGCCTGGGGCTACTACCAAGCCGTAGCGCATGCTTTCGACCATACCTTGGGTCAACACGACAGCACCAGGGTCGAGTCAGCTTGGTTCGGAAAGAATCGTGACCGCAAGCAATCCGCATTCGACCTCGCGGGGGTGCTCGCGACTCGGAAAGGCTCCAAGTAAATACTAAAAAGGTATCATTATGAAACGCCTGACATTGGAAGACATCATTACTGGAGTCGCGTTACTGTTAGTTTTGGTGGGTGCCTCTTTAATTTCTCCTTCCGCAGTAGCAGCGCCCATTTATCTGGAATGGACAAACCCGCAGGGTGACCAAAAAGCAGCAGATTTTGATCTTAGCGACCCAGAACAACGAGCCAACTTTCGAGAAACTTTCCAAAACACTCCCATGGTTCGCGACTGCACAGCAAGAGCAGACTACGCAGTCGAATTAATGGCTGAGCGTGATGGTGGTACAAAAGAAAAATACCATTTGGAAGTGATGGAGGCTAGTTATGACCGGACAAAAAATGATCCCGATGGTGTTGTTCCGTGGCATATCTACGTTGATTTCCAAAGGATGGTGCGCGATCTCCACCGTACCAGCGGTGGTAAGTTCTTCTTTACTGACCCTGATAGTTATTGGGAACGGGAATTCCGTTGGTGTTTCATCGATGCCGCAAATTGGCCAACCTCCTGGTGAGATGTCCGACAAGGCACTGAATAACGCTGTCATCCTTGACACTGAGGATGATGTCTACTCAAAGTTCTTCATAGAGTGTTCAAAATGCGGAAATTCGTTGACTGTGAAAGACGTGAGAGAAGAACCAGAACTTGGTATTATTCTAGAAACCACTCCATGCGATACCTGTAACGAATCAGCCCATAATAAAGGTTACTGGTCTGCTATCGACAGCCATAGTTATAAACAAGGATTCTAAAATGGAAACGGAGGCTTTTGCCCCCGTCTCTCTTTCCCGAACTCAGTAAGACGTTAGTCCTTCCACCAGTTATCCATTCCGGCGAGCCGCTTGATCGTTTTCAACTCGTCATCCCAATCGGCATCAGAAGGCACTTCAGGATTACCACCACGGTATACACCGGGGATAGCTGCCATACCAAGCATGATAGCTTCATCGATCTTGCTCTTGCCCTTGCCCTTTCTCTTGCTCTCGGCTGCGAGAGGTTTGGAACTACGTGGAGCAGGACTCTCAGCATCACTACCGAAGTTGGTGCTTGCTGCACCAAGCTGCTTGCCACTATTCACGGCTGGTAGCAAGTTGCTACCACCATCCTTAGATGGCTTCTGACCGAACTCATCGGAAGAGCTTCCGCCCGCACCGCTGGTACCAGTACCAACAGGCTTACCGGAATACTTCTTCGGAGCACTCAGATCTTTCTGACCACCACCACCGGAGCCGGATGTGTTCCCGGTACCGACTGGCGTGCCGCTGGAGCCATCGCCTTCATACTGCTTGGACTTCTGAGGCTTACGACGCCTCATGTCTTTACCAGCCGGACGATTCTGACCACGCACCCTGTGTCCCGTGTCCTTGTCGTAGCTGCCCTTGCGATCCATCATCTTGGTCTTACCTTCATGTTCTTCACCGCCTTCTGGTCCGGCTTCTTCACCATCGCCAGCAGCCCGGTCTTCTTCATTCCAGTAACCATCATCATTGTCGCCGCCTTTCTCAAAGTAGGCTTCGTCATCGGCTTCCATGTCATCCGGTGGGCTCATCTCCGCATCGGGCTCAGCATCACCACCTTCGTAGTCGCCGCCCTCTTCGTCGCCGTTTTCACCACCCTCTTCGCCGCCGCCTTCATAAGCGGATGCGGCGTGGGACTTTATGGAATCCCAATCAGAAACGTCTAAACCAACGTCTCCTTTTTCTTGTTGAGCGGCTTCAAGACCACTGCACAGAGCAGCTACCTTATCAGCATCTGGGGCTTGTTCGGAGACTGCTGCCAAGAGCTTGTCCAAGAACTCGCGGGTGAAGGCAATTTCACCGGCACCCATATCGTGCTCGTTCATGCCTTCGTCCTCTCCGTATCCCGTCATCGAAGCACCATGCTCCATTTCGGTAAGGTCGAGTCCGAGGTCTTCGGCATCTAGCCACAAGCTCTCGTTTTTCATTTTGTCTTCTCCATCTTCTGGTTTGGTTTCGTCGTAATCTCCGGAGTCAACTTCGGAGGTATCATCGTTATCGTCGCCCGTGTTTCGGGTGTTGTGACGGTCGTCAGTACCTTCAAGTTCACGCACGTCGGGTACGTCTGGGGCATCGGTTGGATTTAAGTCCGTACCGTAGTCGCCCTCTGGTTCATCTCCAGACCCTGCCGCATCGTATCCTGCCATGGTAGCAAGCGGGTCTGCTTTATATTTTGGTTGGTCTTCCTGGTTTGTCAGGATAGAATCGGCAGGGCGCGGGACGTTTGTGTAGTCAGCACCCTTACTGTCGTTTTTATCAAGTGAGCGGAGATCTCCGTCACCCGAATCATTGTCTGTGGTGGAATCATCCGAATCATCGGAATCGTCATCTTCCCATGGCTTGTTCCACTCATCGTCATTTTCCAAAAGGTCATCAAAACGCAGGATATCATCAGTAGGTACAGAAGCAGTTTGAGTACCACGATGGGTACCACCAATTGCTGCCATGCCAATAGCAACTGTTGTTTCGTTGATATTTTCCTTCACTGACTTCTTGCCTTTGTTGTTTCGGGAATGTTTTTTCATATCATCCTTCTCGTCTCCCCCATCGACTTCAACGTCGTCTGGGTCAGAACTGTACTGTTCCGATAGACGTGTAAGGTATTTAGCCTCGGAGAACGCAATCCTGTTCGGGGCGGATACCCTCTTTTCCAGGTTATCCCAGGTAATCTCGATATAGGCTTCGGCGATTTCTTCAACCGTGCCATTCCCATGGACAGGGTGATTAACACGGATGGACTCTCTGGCGTGCCTTTGTCGTAGTTCAGCATCGTGGTCAATGCCGAAGTGCTTCAAAGTCCCCTTGACAGGTCCGTAGGAATCACTGCTTCCAAATCCTTCGTCCTCCGGCCAATCGTCGGTCAACCAGGAGGTATTCTCATATGCAACCTGCTTGACCGTATCCTGTCCATGTTGCTGGATGATGTGGGGGTAATTCATCATGATGTGACGGACTACTCCGTCAACAACATTCTGCGTCAAATGCTCATCTTCGCCGATGGATTCCTTATCGGCTCCAGAAGCCTTCTTGTGGGACTTGTAACCTTGGTTCTTCATCCAGTGAGCTAGCGCCCATGGATTATCAACTTCGTCGCCGTGCTTCTTCAGTGCCTTAACAGTTCCCTCCCATCCTTTTGGGGACTTCTCGCTAAGCAATTGAGCATCGACCAACTTCTTGAATGACATGTCTTTATAACTCCGAATCGGTTATATTTCTATTTACCGGGATTAGGAGTTATGCGTCATATTCTGGCTCTGTTATAAAGTTCCAAAGTAGCACGATTCCGAGATATTTGACCAAGACGCAATTCAATCTCCAGACCAATTACATCGGATATGTATCGGTCATCAACCTTTCCGGATTCCCAGTTCCAATGATCCATGTAATATTTTCTCGATGCTTCAAGCTCATCCAGAGTGAGATATTGAAGCCATTCAACAAAGTGTCTATCACTTTCGTCAGGAAATTTGGGAATAGGAATATCACGCCCATCAGAGAGCCGGATGGCACGGGTCTCACCAGCCACTTCTCTTAGTTCTATATTGGCACTCCACTCGTTCATAATTTTCAAGGACCAGTTATTTGAACCCATTGCGAGCCATCATACGAGTAAGCAGTATTATCATTGGGATCGTACCGGGTATCGCCCACATGGTAGGGCTTAGGATTTTTGGATAACTTAACCTTTGCTATTGTTGCAAAGAGATCCATTAGCACACGATAGTGTTCAGAGGAATCCTGCCATGTCCAGATATCATAGAAAACCTGAGCACCGGCAAGAATCTCAGCATCAGATAATTTATATGCCCAGTCATATAAAGTGCTTGCCTTATCCTCGTAATACAAATAATCAGGAACTTCAACAGGGAAGTCTCCCATGTTAGAAGTTTTGGCTATACACTCGTACTCATACCCACCAAGATGCTTGACCACTACTTCTGTCACGATGGGTTGTGACTTATCTGGAAGAGGTTCAATCCAATTCATACCTTGTGCTATCGCAGTTACGTAAGCATCGGTATTCATTTGAAAATCCCTGGTGCAAAAGTAGAATGAGGTAATTGTCGTCGGGATTTTTCCGCGTCCAACGTTTCCATTATTGTTCGGACACTGTCAGCATCAGAATGGAAGTTCCACTTGTCCCAATACATTTGACGAGCCGCTTCTAATTGGCTGTCATCAAGATTCATAACCCATTCAAGGAGGTTATCCTCATTAGCAGGAGATGGAACATAAACGGGTTCGGACGAACCCTCGGCAGTTTTTCGCGCTACATAGCAACCCTTGTCGCCAACTACTTCGACGGTAATTTCTCCGGGGTTATACGTCGTCATCTATTGTCTCTTTTATGATACGCGCTTCAGTCTCATCACGGATTGCTTTTGCAGTCTTCTTAGACATTTCCATGTCAAAATCTTCGTGGTCAGAAATCTTAATCTTGGCAACTGATTTGATTGGTTTAACTGTTAGTAGGATATCATCATCATCCCTATGTCCGTGTAGGCGACGGTAATCCCGTTCTTCGCAAAGGAACTTGTACACAACATGTTCACCGTCAACACCTCTTCCGAAATTCCATTTGTCAAAAAAGATTTGTAAACCAACTTCTAGTTCATCTTCGGTTAACTTTGCTGACCATTCTTGCCATGCGCCAGTAGGGGGAGGCAACGGAATGTCGATGTGCTTAACTGATTCGCGTAAAGTACCGTCATCTCGCCGGGTTACGATAAGGCGATATGCTGTGTAGATACCATCATTCTCTAGCACCTTTACGGTCACTTCTTTCTGCCTTGTAGCTCTTCATCAAGCAATGCATAGTACATTCTGTCCTTCTCGTCACCAGAATCAAAGTTCCACCTATCATAATATATTTGGCGAAGCGCCCGGATATCATCTGAATCCAGTGTTTCTACCCATGCCATAAATGCTTTCGTGGAATCGAATTTCCGTAATTCGATGACATACTCTTGGTCGAGAACCGCTGGCCTGTAGCCATTAACTCTCTTCCTTACTTTGTATCTACCGTCCGGCATCGGAGAGGTGTCCACATCGAGGGCATTTCCTTCACAAATGACTTCTACCCGGTGCCACATACTTGCAGGAACAACCAATCGAATATTAAGTTCAAACGAGCCTGGGTCGTGATAACCAGCTTCTGCTTTGGCGACTAAATCTCCTTCTGAGTTTTTCAGTTCCCCGCCAATTTCAAAACCAATGTGGCTTAGCTCACTGGTTATTTTATCAAGCCGAACTTCCTCCTTACCAGACATCTTCTCTCGCTTGATCCGTTCAACATCCTTGGATATCTCGGCAAGATCCCCCTCCAACAAGTCATCAATTTCATCAAATATGCCTGTCACACTACATTCCTCAATAGAGCTTATCCCTTATAGCTTCTGCCGTTGCTTCAGCTAGAATGTCCTTGAGATATTTTCCATTAGGTGACATGGTAATTTTGTTTTGAAGCTCATCATCGATGAACTTCACGATGGCTTGTTTCAAGTCATACCCAATCTCAACACCAGCAAAAGATTCAAACAATGTACTCCGGTTTCCACCTATGGGGTCTTCGAGTATGAGTTTGTCTGCTTTGATTATTAACTCTTGTGGTCCATTCGGATCACACGTTATCATTGGACCACTACCCGGATTGGATTGTGTCATGTTTAGACTGACTCCCCGTTCTTTTAGAATCTCATCGGCTATCTCCATCCACCGGTGATCGATTGCCGATCCGGTGTCCCAGTTCCACCGGTCATAAATGAGCGCACTTAGTTTGCATAGATGTGGTGTATCAAATTCTGCCATAGCAGTACGCACCACACTTTCATCCATTATCCCAGAGTCTTGGTCAACCATGACCATGTCCTCCCAGTTTTAATGTGGTTAATAGTGCTTTGGGTTACGCCGAACTTCGCTGCAAGCTCTTGTTGAGTTTTGTCTTCGCTCAAGTAAATGACGATGACATCCTCATCTTTGAGTTTAGCTTTGAAGTTCTTTGCGCCCTGGTTTTGGCCCGGTCGGCTCATTTTCCAGTTTCCTCAGTTCGTTCATTAGTTCTCTGACTTCGTCTTCGTCATATGACCGCTGCGAAGAACGGACATACACTTCTCCGGCATTTATAACAAACGCTACTCGGTCTTTATCGATAATCAATTTTCCCATTAGTCCATACCTTGTAGCTGGACTAGCTCGTTTAACAAACCCCCGAACAGTATGTCAGGGAATGCCACGGTTGTATGATGAATGATAGCGTTCTTTACCAATACCATTGCTACCTGTTCTTTATCTGGAGCTTCAAATAACTTTTCGGAATGCTCGTAGATGTATCGATATCCTTCCTCGATCTCATCTTTCCGCATGGATGCAACGGTCTCTCTGACAGTCTTAGGAGTGCCCTTGTTCAGAATGATGTCCACGACGCTCTCTATCCACTCAGGAGCTACGCCAAGAGACTGGGCAGGGGGTACTAGACCCTTGCCCTGTGCGCAGTCCTGGAGCAAGTCTATGGCTCTACGGAGGTCGGGTTGCGTCTGGTCATAAATCTGCTCGATGATCTCTGGTCCATTGCTCGCTAAGGAAATTCCTTCTTCTTCACAGATGAACACAAGGCGGTTGATAAATTGATCCTGGTTAAGTTCCTTCACTTCAAAAACACGTGCCCTGGACTTCAGAGCATCACTTAGCGCCCGGATCTTATTGCAAGTGAACACAAATCGAACGTAATCACCGTAGTCATTAATGACACCCCGCAACTTATCCTGTGCTGCGACGCTGAGACCATCTGCCTCATCGATAAGAACCATCTTGAGTCCATCAAATCCAGCGGTCTCGCAGAAGTTGGTAACTGTTTCCCGGATGGCATCAACACCACTATGCTTGTTAGTGTTGATATACAGAAATTCATTAGATTCTACAATTGCACGTCCAATTATGAATGCAAGAGTTGTCTTACCAGTGCCGGGCGGTCCTGTCAAAATTAGATGAGGAAGTTTGTTGGGGTCTGACATCCAAAACACAAAGCGGTTTTTGATCTCATCTGAGACCCAGACATAATCATCCAAAGTCGTAGGACGATATTTCTCATACCAAAGTGCCGTCTCAGTCATCAAACCCGTCCCAGTCTTCTGAGTTTTTTACGACACCGATCTTCATCATCAGCAAACCAGTTATGCTGTCCTGTGCTGCCGACATCTCCTTGAGATAATAGAAGTCTTGCTGGCAGTCCTTGATTATGTCGTAGAGTTCTTGACGTGTAAATGTTTCAGCCATTGTTTTCCTTCCCGTATGCTTTTGCTAATTCACCATTGTCTTCTATTTTTGCCCAGACCCGGTTCGCTGCTTGCGTTACAACATCATCCAAATGCTTCTCTGCTTCAGCTT
>SDBT01012247.1_pt1 | contig 13781 bp, 11 predicted proteins | sample 2277101 | NCBI WGS metagenome assembly SDBT01 (sample SAMN10404973, study PRJNA504765) | marine sediment metagenome | isolation source: marine sediment core GS10_PC15, 103 cmbsf | place: Arctic Ocean: Southern Knipovich Ridge | collected 2010
GGGAAAAAAATCTTATTCGATACCGGACAGACCGGAATATTTTATCGTAACGCGGTAAAACTGGGTATAGAAATTGCGGAGGCTGAGTATATTGTATTCAGCCATGGGCACTACGACCATATTGGCGGATTCAGGTCTTTACATAAAATCCTTGAAAATAAAAAGCTGGTCTTTAACAGCAGCGGTTTTTTTAATAAAACAAAAAAAGAAATCTGGTCTTTCAAATTTATAGGCATCAAAGAAGATGAAAAAAACAGGATTAAAGGGTTCAATAATAAAATTGACATAAAGGAAGGTGATTTTTCTGCTGATGATTTCATGGTTCTCGGGAACATCCCGTTTGCAGGTGACAGGGAGCAGGTCAACAGGAAATTTATGATCGGCAAAGGGAACAGCAGCTCACAGGATTACATGAATGACGAGGTAGTTCTCTGTGTTATAAAGCCTGACGGGGTGATAATCATAACAGGCTGTTCACACCGGGGCCTGATCAACATATTGCATCACATAAAACTGAAATTAGACAGCAGGATAAAAGCGGTCATAGGCGGGTTCCACTTTATAGATAAAAACCAGGTTTACCTTGAATGGATAGCAGGGGAGCTTGAGAAGTTTGATATTGAAACGGTCATGCCCTTGCACTGTACAGGTAAAAAAGGCATAAATTTTCTGAAAAATACATTTCCGGGAAAAGTAAAACAGCAAACCGTACTGGTATTATGAGCCTTATATGCCCGTGAAAATAACAATTTCCTTAAACAACCGCCGGGATCATCTTTTTTTTTCCCGCCCGGGTCACACCGGTTAAGATTTCTAAAAGATCATTTTTATGGTTTCCCGGGCTATACAGGCAAAGATCTCTTGAATATCATTTCATTAACTTTTGCTCCCGTATTACGTGCGATAAGATCACATTTTATTTTCAATATGAAATAAATGTTCTTTACAGTTTCCCCATCCAGGGTCTCGTAATTTCCCATACCCTTACTGATAACAATATCCGCACTTTCATAAACTCCCAGAAACTCTCCTGAACATTCATTTAAAATTGTGCCTGCCGTGGTACTGCCGCTTGAAATAACTTTTACCAGTTTACTGATTCCTGTATATTCAGCATCAGCAGCCGTTACATCGTTAAGCACCGGTCCGCCTCTTACTGCGTATATTATTTCCAGTTCAGGGTACTGTTTTTTAAGTATTTCAATCAATAATTTATCAAATACTATCTCACCCGCATTATCACCAATAAACAGCAGCAGTTCTGAGCCGCTCACCTCTTCTTTAAATTTACTGTAATCATTTATTGAGAATGAAAATTCAGGTATTTTTTTTATTTCAGCTTCTATATCAACACTGCTATGGGCACCAAAATCGATTATATTACCTGCGGCCGATATTTTAAACGCCTGTAACAGCGGGTCCCGTGAATCCTGTATCATTTCTTTGAAAAACGGATAAAATGATAACGCGATATCATTACTTTTTTTCTTGATATCTTTGTAAGGGTCATTATTGCCTATAATCTCTGTTATCAAAGCGGATATATACTTTACTATATCCGGTGATTTCTGATTCAAAGAAAGCGTGCTTAATTTCTTCAATGTCTCCAATACAACCTTTCTCTGTAATTTTTCATCAGCGCCGGCCATCCGGGCAGAATTTAGTGCCTGACGGATAAAACAGGGGTAACAATCCAGATAAAGTTTCATGAATGTCTCTTTCAAGTAGATTCTTAATACAGACCTTAATTTAATAAAATTTTCAAAGCTTCCCAACAACTATATTACTTGACATAATATTTCATATAAATTATAAAGAAAAACATACTCTTTCAAACAGTACCAAACGGTATCTCGGCATTCTTACATATCTATAAGGGAGATCAGATGCTAAAGAAGGCAATTGTTAAGGTTCTTCCGGGAGTAAAAAAAGTTGAATTACCTACATATACTAAAGACATCACCGGCAGCATAGAACCATGGGACGAGCGAGATATTTTATTCGCCCGGACAGACCTCTTCTACCACTTTGGCACTGACAGTCCCGAATATAAGGCCTATTATAAAGCGCACCCTGAATATCTGAAATATGACACCCATGTAAACAATATACCAGGCCTGGGGAAAACCGGAGGAGTTGACATCCCTATGTTCGAGTCTCAGTTTGAGACTATCGAAAAAATCGCCTCCGAATCTTTTGTGGACGGCGAAACAGCTCCTAAAAAAATCGTGATTCCACCTGCGCGCGCGTCAAAAAAAGTGAAAGCACTGGCCCGTTTGATCGGGGCTGATATGGTGGGAATTGGTCCTATGCGCGGGGAGTGGGTCTACAGTCATGTGGGCCGGTCTTTCGGCAACAGGAAAGGTTTCCAGAGACGGGGAACGCGGGTAAACCTCAGCAACCACAACAGCGCGATCGCGCTTGGTTTCCGGATGGATTATAATTTGATCCAGACTGCTCCTGACTTTCCAGTACTGCTTGCAACTGCCAGAGGGTACGCCATCGGCGCCTGGGTTTCAATTCAGCTGGCTCAATATATCCGCGGGTTAGGTTATTCAGCCCGGGCTCATCATCTGTATAACTACAGGATTCTTGCCGTTCCGGTCGCAGTGGATTGCGGATTAGGTGAGCTTTCGCGTGCAGGATTCCTCATTACCAGGGAGCTTGGACCCGGATTACGCCTGGCAGCTGTCACCACGGATATGCCCCTTACTCATGACCAGCCTGTTGACATCGGAGTGCAATCTTTCTGTGAATCCTGCAAAGCCTGCGCTGATAACTGTCCCTCAGGCGCCATTCCGGCGGGAGGTAAATTCGAATCCAACGGCATCAGAAAATGGAAGCTGGACGAACAAAAATGCTATCGCTACTGGCACAAAGCAGGGACCGACTGCACTCTTTGCATGACAACCTGCCCCTGGACAAAATCAGTGAACTGGTTTCATAAATGCATGTCCCTGCTGGCAACCGTAAAGGGCCCGCATCAATCTTTGATGGCAAAGGCCGATAAACTGTTTTACAGAAAATTTAAAAGGACACCCCGCCCTGATTTTATTGACCCTCCTGAACGCTGAGGTTTTGCCATGTCATTATTCAATTTACTTTGGGTGGTTTTTGAAAAAACAATATATCCTGCATTTAAAGATGAGGATTTTTCAAACTGTTATCCACCCAAAGGGCAGTATGCAATTTAAAGAAATTTCGCCCCGAATACAAAGCCTATCGATGTTCTTTTCCATTTCCCTCCTGATTCACTCTCACGGATTGTCAGCAGCGCGTAGTCAGAACCATCATTTGATGTAGAGTAGAAGGAATTCAACGTCGGCCCGCCAAAGATTGACACAGCCTTACTGATTTCCCATCCGCCTAAAACACGAATTTTGGTTATATGAGAATTATCATTCAAATTGGAAAAATTCGCTATTGTTTGGTATATCAGATCCGGCTCCAGATAAACTGATTTACTGAGGTTAATATGCGGACCAATTCCAACTCCAACGGTCCAACTTAAAGGATCAGTGACCTGTTTTCCGATAAACAGGATATTATGAAAACGGCGGGTTCCCGAACGGAGACCCACATTTGTAAATATCGCTTCATCAGCCCATACATCAACACGAAGTCCGTCTTCCTTCACATAGGATACCAGGCCAATGGGAATACCGTTGTTTTCCTTTGAATAATTGAAAAGTCCAATTTGAAAACCGGTTTCCACTTTTTCGGTAATATTCAATATACCGGCGATCTGGGCTCCCTGAACCGCCCCTGCACTCATGCTGGCACCGGGGACAAGCGATGCATTAACAGGTACATTTTTGTACCCCGGATCCCCTCCTGTCGCATCCTGACCAAAAGCCATTGCGGCAAAAGTCATCGTGAAAATCACAACCAGTGTTAATTTTTTCATGATTTTTCTCCATTATTAAATTCTTTAAACACCAGATTAAAGTTTTGTTGTTTACATTTAAGGGATGTCCATGGATGTAACCACCACGGTCACGTAATCAAAATTGGGCATCGGTATCATGTCGTCAGGACGCGGCGAAAAGCTCGTCCCCGGTATGTCCGGCAGCTCCCTGGATTGATCTGCCAACTGAATCTGTAAAGGCTGTGAAGGCTCGATCTCAAGTGTGATCTCGATCCCTTCCGGAGGAACGGCGTAATACGTCATGCTCCATAAGTTTTCTCCTTCCTCTGATGCGTCCAGATTTTCTATCCGCCGGCTGTCAATCACCACAGGATCAGTACCCCGAATGACAGTCCGGCGGCACTTTTTTTTTGCGGAACAAAACGTGTATTGCAGCTGTCTTGCGCAGTAATTGATAAGAGCTGTTGTAATTTGTGACCTGCAATGCTTCCATGAGGCAACACCCGTAAGATTAAAAGGCTGTGAACACAATTTCAGCCTGTAAGCTTCCACTTTTCAGTATTGCCCTGGAAATTTCACATTTTCTTAATTCTTGACAGAGTATCCTGTTCCGGGTAGTATGCTTAGGAGAAGGCTGTCGTTTTTCATTGGGAAAAGCATTCGGGAAAGGCCCTTAAAGTTACGGAAACTGCAGTCACTCATGAAGCAATAACCATACCTCATGAAGTTCTTTTAGGTTCCAGAAATGACATGGAGGATATAATAGAGGCAGTAGCAAAGGTAAGAAAAAACCGCGATATTTTGAAAGAAACAGGCCGATAGCGGCCGGTCATAAAAATCACACTGTACCCTGAATATGATTCGGGTTACCCATAAGGAATAGGCCATGGAGTTCCCGAAAATTGAAGTTTTAAAAAACGAGGAAGTACTGGATATTCATAATTCGGCATTGAGGATACTTGATGAGCTCGGTTTTAAAACAGACTCCTCTGATATTGCTGAGCTGATGAGAAGAAACGGTGTCGATGAAACAGATGGAACCCTGCGCATACCTCCCCGGATGGTTGAGAAAGCACTGGATTCAACCCCGAAGTCGATAAAGTTGTATACGCCGTCAGGAAATTTATCCGGAACAATCGGTGGCGGTGTACCGCTCATTTTTACAGGTCACCAGGCTGTTTTCGTGCTCGATCATGGTACTTCAGAGCCCCGTACCGGGCGAAAAGAAGACACAAGGGATTTTACCCGGCTTGCGAACGCGGTTGAAGAAATTGACGGGATCGCGGTCCAGGTTTATCCGCAGGAGGTTCCGAGACATTCCGCTATTGTACATGCAATGGAATCTATGCTCACATATTCTGACAAACCGATGTTTTTTGCCCCCGACCATGGAAACGCGTTTGAAGCAATATGTGACCTCGCGAGGGCAGCTGCTGGAACCGGCGATCTTGGTGAACGCCCATTCTTAATAGCGCAGCCTTCTCCCCTGTCCCCCCTTTTCTGGGTGGATGGGTCATCTCAATGCATAATAAGGGCAGCCAAAGAAGGTATCCCTCTGGCGATACTACCGATGCCTGTACCCGGTATGGCAGGCCCGGTTACGCTTGCCGGCTCCCTCACGCTTCAACACGCTGAAACACTATTGGGATTTGTAATCACCCAGCTTGTAAACCCCGGGACACCTGTGATTTACGGGGCAGCGTGGGTTACGTTCGACATGGCAGGGGGAGGGATAGATATCGGATCTCCGGAAAAATATCTACTGAGCATAGCAACTCCCCAGCTTGCCCGCTTTCTCGGTCTTCCATGCATGGCCGCAGGGCCGGACACAAACTCACATATAATTGACATCCAGAATGGCGTCGAAAAATCATTGTCTGCTGCTGCCGACATACTTTCCGGTACCGATATAATTGTAAACACCGGAATGTTCTCCAACGCGATGACAGTATCTCTGGAACAGGTCCTTATAGACGCTGAGATAGTTTCGATGCTCCGCAGAGTAAGACGGGGGATCGAAGTAAATGAGGAAAGCATTGCTGTTGATGTCATAAAGAGGGTAGGGATAAAGGGGGAGTTTTTAACCGACCCCCATACAGCAAGCCATTTTAAACAGGAGTTGTGGGACACACGCGGGCGTTTGTTCCAGAGGGACAAGGCCGACAAATGGAAAGCATCGGGAGCACCTGAAGCTGCGGGCAGGGCACACGAGCGGGTTGAAGAGATACTGTCAAAGCCGCCCAGGGCAATGCCCGGGCCTGATCAGCTGTCTGAAATGGCGAAAATTGTGGCGGAATTTGAAAGGAAACACACGGAAGATTGATAACTAATTTGCTTATGAATCGGTACCTGTTAAAAGGGCTCTGCTCTGCTTTTTATATTTTTTCGAAATATGCACTCCTTATTCCTCACACCCTGATACTGTCCAGAAGCTCCTGGTTGGTGGGGTATTCTCCCATTTTTTTAAGAAGAAGAGATATCATCTGCTCCGATTCGAGGTCTGCCAGAGCCCGGCGCAGCAGCGCTATTTTTTGAGTGTCCTCTTCGGTGTGAAGGAGCTCCTCTTTTCTTGTACCGCTCTCTCTTATATTCACCGCGGGAAAGATGCGTTTTTCAGCCAGTTTACGGTCGAGCACGATCTCCGCGTTTCCGGTTCCCTTGAACTCCTGGAAAATCAGCTCATCCATCCTTGATCCCGTGCCCACAAGGGCGGTTGCAATGATCGTGACCGAACCCCCGTTCTCGATGTTCCTGGCCAGACCGAAGAACCGCCGCGGTATCTCAAGTGCACCGGAATCAAGCCCTCCGGATAAAGTCCTTCCAGTGCCTCTTCCCTTCAGATTGAAAACCCTCCCCATCCGGGTCAGGCTGTCCACAAGCACCACCACATCGATCCCGCATTCCAGCTCGGAACGGATATGTTTTAGCGTCAACTCGGCCAGCTTGACGTGCTCTTCAATACTTTGATCATTACTGCTTGCTATCACCTCGGCATTAACTCCGCGTCTGAAATATGTCACCTCTTCCGGGCGTTCATCGATGAGAAAAACGATAACCCGGGTCCCGGGGCTGCCTGCGCAAATAGCTTTTGTAATATCCATCAGAAGCGTGGTTTTTCCTGCTTTTGGCGGTGATACGATCATCCCCCGGGTCCCTTTGCCCAGGGGTGCAATGAGATCAATGATCCTCATGCTGATATTGCCTGACATGGCAAGATCGAACTTTTCACAGGGGTTCACGGCGACCAGCTCGGTGAAGGGTGTTCTTTCCCTGTACCGGTCCGGAGTCAAGCCGCCTATGGTATCGATACATGTCAATTTACCATCATGAACCCGGCCGGTTATCAAGGCACCTTCCTGCAGCTGATACTGTTTGATTATTTCAGGAGGAACCCGTATATCACCCTGTTTTGGCCGAAAGGAATTTTCTGCGCTGCGCAGTTCTCCAGCCCTGTTATTCGTCAGTTTAAGCACTCCGCTTCCGGTCTCAGCCATAATCTATTTCCTTTCAGGGCCCTGAAATGCGAGTTATCGATAACTTCAGAGTTTTTTAAGTTAAAGGTGACCGCAAAACTCCCCCCGGGGCCCAGATCGTTTCCTTGAGTATTTCGTACTGCTCCCTAAAACCGTTTTTGTTTGCGAAAATATCTATTTCTGTTTTTTTAATAACTATTTTGGAAATCGAAGTAAATGTTTTAGTTTTCCGAATAAATATTAAGATTATGGAAAAACTGTTAAAGTTTCCGAGAGCTCCTTTTTTCAGGAAACAAAGCCAGCACTCCCTCTTCTGAAGCCTTACACACCCCTCTTTCGGTGATCAAACCCGTAATCAATCTCGCCGGTGTTACATCAAAAGCGTAATTCGCGGCAGGGCTGTTTTCGGGTGTTAAAAGGACTTTTTTTATTTCTCCGTCGTTCAGACCGGCAATATACCTGACTTCCTCTTCATCGCGCTGCTCGATCGGGATTTCCTTTATCCCGTCCCGCACCTGCCAGTCAAAGGTTGAGGATGGGAGCGCGATATAGAAAGGGACACCATTATCTTTAGCAGCCAGCGCCTTCAGGTAGGTGCCGATCTTGTTCGCTGCGTCGCCGGTGTAGGTTGTACGGTCAGTCCCCGTTATTACAAGGTCCACCATACCGTGCTGCATCAAATGCCCTCCGGTGTTGTCCGCGATAACGGTGTGGGGTACACCTTGCTGGTCCAGTTCCCATGCTGTCAACCGGGCGCCCTGGTTGCGCGGCCGGGTCTCATCAACCCAGACATGTACTTTGATACCGCTGTCATGGGCAAGATATACAGGTGAAATCGCCGTGCCGTAGTCCACAAAGGCCAGCCATCCCGGGTTACAATGGGTGAGAACGTTGACTGTTTCACCGTCCTTGACCTGGCTTATTCCCCTGATGATTTCCAACCCATTCTCGCCGATACGGTGGCAAAAATCGGCATCTTCGTCAGCTATGGCTCGTGCGGTGCTGAGCGCAGTCTGCATTTTTTCATTAATTCCTCCAGCAGCACTGATTGCATCGATCTGCCGCTGTACTGCCAACTCAAGATTGATCGCTGTCGGGCGGGTGGCTTTCAGTTTTTCACCATCAGCCGTTAAGGTCTCCAGAAATATTTTTTCGGAATTTTTAGGCGCGTGCAACGCTGAAATGTACATACCGTAGCCTGCTGCTGCGCCTATCAATCCGGCCCCGCGGATGTGCATGTCTTTGATCGCCCGGGTGACTTCATCTACGGTTGTCAGGTCCTCAATAACAAATTTATAGGGAAGAAAACGCTGGTCAATGATCTGGACCACACTCTGATCATCCCCATTTAACCATATTGTACGATAGTGTTTTCCATTGACTTTCATCGTTAAAAACTTACCTCCTTCCCGTCTAATCGTATACGAAATAACTGTAAAGGGAATAGCCGTAAAGGGAAAATAACAATTAATCAGTAAAATAGGGAGAAGTTTATGTGATTTGAGAAAAAGATAGGAAGTGTAGAGCCTGGTCGCCATGTCCACTATCCTGCCTGAATGGTACGACTGGTAGGTGTGTTCCTCCTGTTGTTTTATATAATCAATGGTTTTGCTCAACGATTCTCTTTTTTCTTTCAGCTCTTTCAGGTAAGGCTTTTGAAAATCCTCGGTAAAAAGGAGTACTCTCGCGGCTTCGATGTTCACGTGCGAGTTGATCAGCATCTCATATACAAGAGGCATGTTCAATCTCTTCAAACTACTTATCAATCTTTTCCCGGCCTGATCAGGGAAAGCACCCCCTGTTCAAAGAGTTTGATCCAGAGCGGTTCAATACCTTCAATCTTGAAATTGAGCAAAACTGTACTATCCTGAACTTCAACTTCACTGGAATATCTTATCTTATCGGCGATAAATTTTCGCTTGAATACCTCGCCTAAAAACTCAGCGTCATCCTGGATATCTTCTATATAAGTTTTATCAACGCCCTGAAAAACAACTTTACCGGCCACTCGGGTCGAGTCTATCACATCAAAAGAGTAACTCATCCATTCCAGGTATTCAGCCGAAAGAAGAAGGGTCATCTTCCATTTCTTTTCAAGCGGCTGTAAGAAGTTTACAAATTTGGATCCGCTGTTATCCGCAAAGAGAAGCCCGTCAGCTGCACCGGAAAACCGGTCTTCCGCCTCCAGATAACCGGGGCTCTTCTTAATAGAAGGTCCTTCAATGGCTTTTTTTATAACATCCACATCAGTACCGATCAGCACCTGGTCCTTTAAAACAGCGTAAGCTGAAAAATCTTCAGGGGCGTTTTCCTCCGGAGCGAAGTTTATTACAGCCCCTTTGTAAGAAACACTTTTTACCCCCGGTTTATCCTCAGGCGTGACTATAGCGTTCAATATATTTTTATCTATTTTCGCCCCTTCAGCTAACTTTACCACTAAAAGTAAATAAAGAGGAGTTTTCCCTTTTGGAGGAAAGACTGCCACTGACATTTCCTTCGAAGCTGTCGAATCGAACAAATCCCTGAGCGGACTCTCTCTGGGGCTATTGATCCAGGAATCAAGCAGCCATGATATCCCGGGATCGGTCTGGACATTGGAGATAGTTACAACAGCAGTACAGCTATCAGGTATATACCTGGAAGTCTCAGCGCCTTCCAAAGCTATTACCACAGCAAGCATCAATACTAAAAAATAAAGGATAAATTTAGATCTCATCAAACATCTCCCTTCTCTGAAGTGTTAAGGTTTTATCTCCCTGGACGGAAGTTTTCCTCATATATCTTTCGGATATGAAGCGCTCTTCATTCATCTTCCTGTTCTGAAGCGGATGGGGGAAAAATTGCATTCATAAAATCCGTAATATGAAAATTAAATTTTATGTTATTTCCCTCTACCCGGACATCACCCTTTAAATTGATACCGGACGCCCTGAACATCCGCCTCATTGCCCCATAGATGAATTTCACATCGGACCTTACATCCATGAGTCTGTCATAGTTGCTGCAGAAAAAAGTTATTTCGCCTTTTACCTCATCGGCGAAAAAACCAATATTACCTATAACCGCAGAAACGGAGTCTATGCTTGGGAAAGCCGCAAAGGCATACTTCTCCTCCACCAGTTGAACAATCCTTGATACATCCCCTTCATTATTATCCACACAGATAAATCCATCTTTCTGTAATGTTGATTGATGGAGCAGTGCTGTCAGGTACGCACACGCAGGGTCCGGGGCAGGGCCCTCCTTAAAGGTCTTATAAGAATCCTTTACAGCAGCCAGACTGGTTCCTATTACGAGATTATTCCCGATGATCGTATACGCGGAGGGACCTTTTTCTCCTGAAGCTGTCTTTAAACTTTTAAAACTATGTCCACCCTCGTGTTCCTTCTCATAGGCCGCTCCTCGAAATATAACGCGGTCAAAAGGCCCGCTGAATAGTTTTAACAGCCTGATTATCTTCCCCATACCGGCTATGAAGACGAGCTCCGGCTCATCGGAACCTTCCTCAAGTGTAATGACTCCAACAACGTGTCCGGGAACAATAGAAGAAAAGGCCAGGTCCGCCAATTTTTCTTTAACAGAACCAGACTCTGAGTTTATAACCTTATTTCTGACCCCTGTGATTAATTCTGACAGGCCGGGACTTTCTGAATCAATATCTAGATAGAAAAAAGAAAAGGCTGTTGAAGGCAAGAGCTTTGAGGGAGGGACATCTCCTATGGGACTAAAAACCCAGATGCAAATACCCAAAATGAGTACGATGATAACAGAGATAACCCATAAAAATATTTTTATTCCCCGGGGCATACTTTTTTTGTTTATATCAGTATCATTTTTCATTTCACTTTATCAGGAAGGATTAATACTGTCTTTTTTCCCGGTTCTGCCGGGAAAAAGCCTTTTATTTTACAGTTAATCTTTACCTTCAATCCTCTCTTATGGTTTATATTGTAAGCCTGTTTACTTCTATTATATCGTAAAATATTTAAAACCCTAATGTGAAAATACAATTTACTAAAAAAAATTCAATCCACACCGCCCGGAGAACCAGTTAAACGTTTTTCATCCCCGGCCATGGCTTCAATCATCAGGGGAATACCCCATCTCCCGCAGGAGTCTGCAGCCAGAGAAGCCTGTTTGATGAATAGAAGTGTCGTGCTATTTCCCTCGCCATATCATTCTCGTGGGCGGGAGGTGTGCAGGCATCTAAGGCGCTTCTCGGAAGTCCCTATTCTTATCCTTTTCCAGCTTTTTGTCAGAACTTTTTATGATTTTCTACTTTTGTTTGCAAAACATTAAGAATCATATTATTCTTTATCAGATTGAGAGGATTGATTGTTGTAATTGCAAAGCAGTAGAAAAAAAAGCGATTTCTGTTTTTTCCCGTCTGTTTGATGATTATCATTTTTCCTACCAATTTCCGTCTGTTTGATGATTATCATTTTTCCTATCAATAATTCAAAGAAGCTGAAGGAGTAATATGAGGCCGATACCCGATAACCTGCCCTTTAAACCCGGCAAATGGCCGTTCTTCTACGGCTACTGGATCATGGGCTGTACGGCCCTGGGAATGGTTATGACCTCTCCCGGCCAGACAATAGGGGTGTCTCCCTTCACCGATATCCTCTTAGCCAACCTGGAACTGGGAGAACTGAACTTCGCTCTGTTCGGCTGTGTCTTCCGGTTGAATGAAAGACTTCTTCTAAGCACTGCCTATATGATCGGGACCATCCTCAGTTCGTTGATGATCGTTCGTATCGGAAAGATGATCGATCAATATGGTTCGAGGATCATAACCTCGGCCGCCTGCCTGGTGTTCGGGACCGTTCTCGTTCTCATGAGCCGGGTGGACCGGATCGCGTATTCCATCAGCCGGTTGACAGGGGATGCCCTGCTCCCCGCTGTAAGCATGGTATGCGTTACCCTGGGTTTTATGCTCATGCGTTTCCTGGGACAGGGCGTCCTGTCCCTGGCTTCCCGGATCATGATCATGCGCTGGTTCGTGGTCCGCCGGGGCCGGATGAATGCGGTTGTGAGTGTATTCGTGAGTATTGTCTTTTCGGCGTCTCCCAAATTTCTGAAAATGCTCATCGAACGTTTTACCTGGAGAGGGGCCTGGATGATCTCGGGTCTGATCATCGGGATCGGTTTCTTCCTGTTCAGCCTGGCCTTCTACAGGGATTCACCTGAATCCTGCGGCCTTATAGCGGACGGGGGACCCCGGGACAAAGAGAGAGAAACGACCGGAGAGAAGGAGATCAACTGGACGCTGGCCGAGGCCAAGCGTACCTACAGTTTCTGGGTCTTCAACATAGGCCTGGCCCTGTATGGATTCTTCTCAACGGCCGTCATGTTCCATATCGAGTCGATCTTCGGACTATCCGGAATAGGCTCCGTGAAGGCGTTCTCTATATTCATACCCGCGGCGGTGATCTCGGTCAGCGTCGGCCTGGCAGCCGGCTATATCAGTGATAAATACAGGATCAAGTATCTTCTGACAGCACTGATGGGAAGTTTCGCGCTTTACGGCCTGGGCGTACTTCTTCTATCCGGCGGCTACGGATATTACATGATCATAGCCGGCACCGGAATCAGCAGCGGTCTTATGGCCACCCTTATTGCGGTGACCTGGCCGAAGTATTTTGGACGGGAGCACCTGGGAGCTATCAGCGGGTATAACATGTTCTTCCTTGTCCTGTTCAGTGCCCTCGGGCCCTTCGTGTTCGGGTTGTCCCAGACCCTCACAGGAAGTTATCACCCGGCAGTCTACGGCATCATGGGCGTGGTGGTATTGTTCCTCCTGCTTTCATTAAGAGCGGAAAAACCCCTGAAGAAAGTTTAATGCCGGAAGTCCGGAGCCTGTTCTGCTTCAAACCGCCTCCTGTCTTTCTTTGGCTCCTCTTCTTTGTATAAACCTTGCTGCAATCAGGACATCGATACCTCTTGAGCCAAAGAGCTTCGTTTGTCCCATCAAAAAACCTGCTCACATACCCATGCCCCCAAACTCGACTTCCTCTAATTTGAGACAAGACGGATAATATACGGATTATTTTGATCGTTTCAAGGGTATTTTGGTTGGAATAATATGAGATTTAACAACAGAGAAAATAAACTTTTGTATCATGGTTTCATACAGATATTCTCGGATAATAAGGAACAAGAAGATGAATTGTTTTTAAGAAATGTCACGGTATATAGGTATCAAAATGATAAAGTTGAAGGGAAATTATTTTATGTTACAGGGATGTATTCAAATAAAAAACGAGAGAATATGGTGGTGGAATTTCCAAATATGCCATATCTTGAAATGGAATCCCTCACTAAAGGTAAGAAACCTAAAAAGAACAAAATTAAATCTACATAATTTTGCTCACAAAAAGTTATTTAACATATTAGTATTTCAATGTAAAATAGTAGTACCCAGATTCTGCATTAAAATA
>SDBT01012248.1_pt1 | contig 13780 bp, 12 predicted proteins | sample 2277101 | NCBI WGS metagenome assembly SDBT01 (sample SAMN10404973, study PRJNA504765) | marine sediment metagenome | isolation source: marine sediment core GS10_PC15, 103 cmbsf | place: Arctic Ocean: Southern Knipovich Ridge | collected 2010
AATTAATACGACTGATTAGAATCCTGTTTTTATGAGTTGTTAAAATGTGATATTTTTGATCGTATGTGGGACAGAGGTGTTCGAAATCGTATATCTATCCTGACCTTTTGAATTTTGTGACGTGTATATTGATCATTTTCTTTTGGGGATGATGCATCCTTTGTATTTAGTTGTTGTCTTTTAGATTGTCCAAATAAAGGTTGGTTTAAATGAAGAGATGAAAAGAGTATGAAAAATTCTAAACTGATGAAGCGGTTAATTATTTTAATTGCGTGGATTACCATGGTTGCTCTACCGGGTTGTTATTATCATGGCCCCTGTATTGAAGGATCAGGAGCGGTGATCATTGAGGCCCGCCCGCCCACGGAATTTGTTGCTGTCACCAGTACCGGTTCTTTTGAAGTGTATGTAACCCAATCAGACAGCTTTCACGTTGAGGTTGAGGCCCGGGAGAACCTTTTGCAAATTATCGAGACCTATGTTTCGGGACATACCCTGATAATAAAGACAAAAGACGGTACCTGTTTTAAATCGGGAGCACCAGTGGTGGTGTATGTCTCTATGCCGGAGATAGAAGTGTTGAATTTAACCGGATCAGGCAAAATGGAGGCAACCATTACCGGATCAGGAGATATAATTTACCGTGGAAATCCTGCCATAAGTCTCATAGCCACAGGATCAGGAAGTCTGAGGCCTTACTGATCAAACACCGCTGTTTCCTTCAACAATGATGACAATTTCACCCTTCACAGTTTCATTGCTGAAGTGTTGAATGAGCTCTTCCAGTGTTCCTCTAACAGTCTCCTCGTAAATTTTCGTCAGTTCCCTGGAAACCGATGCTTTTCTTCCGGGACCAAAATGTTCAGCGATCTGCAGAAGGGTTTTACTCAGTCTGAAAGGAGATTCAAATAATATCATGGTACGCTTCTCAGAGGCTAATTCAGACAATCTTTTGTGTCTTCCTTTCTTCTGAGGCAAGAAACCCTCAAAGATAAACCTGTCGCATGGAAGACCTGAATTGACCAGTGCAGGAACAAAAGACGTGGGGCCAGGAAGGGTCTCAACTTCGATGTCATTTTCAATACAAGCCCTTACCATCAGAAATCCCGGATCAGAGATCCCCGGTGTCCCGGCATCGGAGATAAGTGCAATGGAGGTTCCCCCCTTTAACCTCTGGATCAGAGATTCCAGGGTACGGTGTTCATTGAATTTATGGTGTGAATGTACTGGTTTGCTGATCTGGTAATGCTTGAGCAGTATCCCTGACTTTCGTGAATCTTCAGCAAGTACCAGGTCAACTTCTTTCAGTATCTCTATGGCCCTGAAAGTGATGTCGCTGAGGTTTCCTATGGGAGTGGGTACCAGGTAAAGTTTTGACATTTTATTCCCGAATGTATCTGCGTTTGGCCAGACCAATAAGGATGCCTACGCCCTCATGTTCCATGGTATCAGAAAAACTTTTTCCGATGTACCTGAATGCCTCCTTGTAACTGCCCGCCCCATCAAGGTCATCCACAAGTTTGTGAAATTCTTCCGCACTTCCGTCAAATAGTTCGCGTATGATAAGGAACCTGTCATTGATTCCAATGTTCCGGCTAATGCTCTCAATGGACTGCCCTATAACTTTTAAGTCCATATCCTTATCGCGCTGGCCGGCCATATTTTCATTGATGCTGGATTCAATTGAGAATTTCTCGGCAAGAATCTCAGCGTGCTGATTGGCTGCCACTTCCTTTTCCGGCTGGGATCCAGGTTCAGGTTCAGGTGTTGACTCAGGTACAGGTATAGGTTCCGGTACAGGTTCCGGTATCAGTTCAGGTGTTGACTCCGGTATAGGTTCCGGTGCTGGTTGAGTCCTTGCATAAAGCATATCAGCCTTGATCATGGTGAGTATTTCATATACATTCCTCATTTTTGAAAGGGCAAGGTCCAGTTCAATAGCCGATCCTTCCTGAGAATTTTTAAGATTCCCCACCAATTTTTCTATATCTTGTATATCTTTGGTCAGAATTTCTATGGTGTGTTTTATTTCCATGATATTACTTCACTTTAGTGTCTTGGAGTCCTGCAAAACTAACGATAATCTTTATATAATCTTGTATCATGTTTCTTGAAAACACGGTAGATAGATCCAGTGGCCAGGGTTGGATAGAGGTGGTAACCGGGTCCATGTTTTCAGGGAAGACAGAAGAATTGATCCGGCGGTTGAAAAGAGCCAGGTTTGCAAAGCAGAAGGTGGAGATCTTCAAACCGAGGATCGAGATCAGGTATTCGGTTGAGGAAGTGGTGTCTCATGATGACAATGTTATTCACAGTACCCCGGTCGACTCTGCCACAAACATTCTCCTGCTGGCAAGTGATGTCGAAGTGGTGGGGATCGATGAAGCTCAGTTCTTCGACGACGGACTTGTAGATGTTTGCAATCAACTGGCCTATAGCGGTGTACGTGTTATTGTCGCGGGGTTGGATATGGATTACCTGGGCAATCCGTTCGGACCCATACCAAAGCTGCTTTCCATTGCTGAATATGTAACCAAGGTACATGCCATCTGCGTGAGGTGTGGAACCCTGGCACATTATACGCACAGGTTGTCGGAAGACAATAAATTAATTGTGCTGGGAGAAACAGATATTTATGAACCCCTTTGCAGGGTGTGTTATTCAAGGACTAATGCAGGGAGGTAACTGATCATGGGACTTGAATGGACACTGAATGAAATAGGATCTCATATTCGTGGTACAATCCATGGCGATGGCAATCTCCCTGTCAGCACCCTTGCCATTGACAGCAGGACCCTGGGATCAACCGAAGCCACTATGTTTATTGCCCTGGCAGGGGCCCAGCATGATGGACATGACTACATTAGTGAACTATATGGCCGGGGAATTCGGACCTTTCTGGTTTCCCGGCTTCCTGATATGCATTTTTATAGGGATGCCGGATTTTGCCTGGTGGAGAATACCCTTACAGGGTTACAGGAGATGGCGGCAGCCAGGAGGCAGACTTTTGATGGTGTTGTGGCTGCCATCACCGGGAGCAATGGAAAGACCATAGTGAAGGAGTGGATCTACCAGTGTCTGAGTGATCAATTCAGTGTTCATCGAAGTCCCAAAAGTTATAACAGCCAGGTGGGTGTTCCGCTTTCTGTCTGGATGATTGGCGACCATCATGAGTTGGCAATCATTGAAGCCGGTATTTCATATCCGGGTGAGATGGAGAAACTCAGGCCGATCATTCAGCCTGAGATAGGATTGTTTACCAACCTTGGAACAGCGCACCAGGAACATTTTAAAACTCTGGAGGAAAAGCTCGGGGAGAAGCTCTTGCTTTTTAACGGATGTAAAAAAGTCATCTGCAGATCGGATGTTGGTATAGGCCCCAGGACACTGAGATCATATTTATCTGAACTTGAAGCTGAAGTCGTTGACTGGAGCATTGGCGGAAAAGCAGTTTATACCTACCAGATTAAAAAAAAGGCATCTTCGGGGACCGATCTCACTGTCATTTTGCCCGATGGTCAGTTCAGTTTCAACCTGCCATTCAGTGATGATGCCTCCATCGAGAATGCATTGCATGCCCTCACATTTTCCATTGAGGTGGGGCTCCCTGTAGAAACAGCAATGGAACACATCGGGAACATTGAACCGGTATCAATGCGCCTGGAGATGCTCCAGGGAATCCTGGGAAGCATACTGATCAATGATGCATACAATTCGGATATCGGGGGACTTTCTGCTGCCCTGGACCTGATGAAACAGCAGGATAGTCAGCACGGCAAATTGCTCATCCTGTCAGATTTATTGCAAAGCGGACTGGAAGAGGGTGAATTGTATGCTGAGATTGCTACATTGATCCGCCGTAAGGGGATCGAACAATTCATTGGTATTGGTCCTGCGCTGATGCAACACAGGGCTCTTTTCTCTGATAAGAGCCAGTTTTTTCACGACACCGGGGAATTTCTCATGAGGATGGACCGTACCTGGTTCAGGGACCGTACCGTTCTGATCAAGGGTTCAAGGAAATTTGAATTTGAAAGAATCACCGGGGAATTACAACTAAAAACCCATCAAACCCTGCTTGAGATTGATCTGAATGCCATGGTTCATAACCTTAATCACTTCAGGTCACTGCTGAAGGAGGGTGTAAAAACCATGGTGATGGTCAAAGCACTCGCTTATGGCAGTGGGAATGTGGAGATTGCCAACCTGCTGCAATTCCATCAAGTGGATTACCTGGCAGTTGCCTTTATAGATGAGGGTGTTGAGCTTCGAAAAGCAGGCATTCATCTCCCCATCATGGTACTGAACCCTGATCCCCAGGGATTCAGTCAGATGTTGGATTTTCAGCTTGAACCCGAGATTTACAGCTTTAAGGGATTGGAAGCGTTGTTTGAGATCCTTCATTACCGGGGTATCAAACAATACCCGGTGCATGTTAAATTTGATACGGGAATGAACCGGCTCGGTTTTAAAGCTGATGAGATGGATAGGCTGGTTCCATGGCTGAAGCATGATGAACTCAGGGTGGCCTCGGTATTTTCCCACCTGGCTGCCAGTGATCAGCCGGAACACGATCTATTTACCCGCACGCAAATTGAGGAGTTTGAAAGCATTACTTCCGGGCTGATTGAGGTCCTGGGAGAACCTTTTGAAAAACATATACTGAATTCAGCAGGTATTGAAAGATTCCCGGATGCCCAGTATGGTATGGTCAGGCTGGGGATCGGGCTTCATGGGATCGGTCAGGAAACAAGTTTGCTTCCGGCCAGTTCATTTAAAACCACTGTCTCACAGGTCAGGACAGTGTTATCAGGGGAAACCATTGGATATTCCAGGGCTGGGGTAGTCAGCCGGGACAGCAGGATCGCAACCATCCCGGTGGGGTATGCAGATGGGTTTAACCGAAAACTGGGAAATGGTGTGGGAATGGTCTGGATCAATGGGGATTTTGCGCCCACCATAGGAAATATATGTATGGATATGACCATGATTGATGTTACCGGTTTGGAGGTGTCTGAAGGTGACGAGGTAGAAATATTCGGAAAGCACCAACCTGTTACTGAACTGGCAAATCAATCAGAAACTATTCCCTATGAAATCCTGACTGCCATACCGGAGCGGGTGAAAAGAGTATATTTGCAGGAATAATTGTCACATGAAAGTCCGGATCTCAGCAGTAATTATTACCAAAAACGAGGAACGAAATATCCAGCGTTGCCTCGAATCACTTGTGGACGTTGTTGATGAGGTTATTATCGTGGATAGCTATTCCACAGACAGGACAGAAGAGATTTGTATGGCATTCAATGCGCGGTTTATCCGGCATAAATTCACAGGCCATATTGAACAGAAAAACTGGGCCATCCTGCAGGCCGGTTCCCCGTATATACTTTCACTTGATGCCGATGAAGCACTCTCTGATGAATTGCGTGCTTCCATTCTGAAAGTGAAGGAGAATTGGACCCATGATGGTTATTATTTCAACCGCCTTACCAACTATTGCGGCAAATGGATCCGTCACACCAGCTGGTATCCTTCAAGGAAACTGAGGTTATGGGACTCCAGGAAAGGCAGCTGGGGTGGGTATAATCCGCACGACAGGTACTACCTGAACAAAGGGAATACCCGGCTATTTTTAAAAGGTGATATCCTGCATTATTCCTATTACTCGGTTAGTGAGCACCTGGTGCAGATGAATTCGTTCTCCACCATCCTGGCCCGTTCCTATTATGAACGCGGAAGGCGTGTATATATCTCCAGCATTATTCTTCATCCCCTCTGGCGATTTATCAAAGACTTCCTGTTAACGACCGGTTTTCTTGATGGTTATTATGGTTTTGTCGTGAGTGTAAACTCGGCCCATGAGGTCTTCCTGAAATATGTCAAACTCAGGAATATCTATAAGGATGAAAAACGGACCCAGAAACAGACCATCTGTTTTTTCAACAGCATGAACACCTGGGGTGGAGGAGAGAAATGGCATTATGACGTGGCCTCTTTCCTTGTAAAGCAGCAGCACCGTGTACTGATTATATCCTCTCCAGGTAGTCCGCTTTTTGTCAGGCTGAAAGAGATCGGGATTTCCGGATATGAGATGCACATCTCCAACCTCAGCTTTTTGAATCCAGTAAAGGTTTACAGGATTGTCAGGTTATTCAGGCGGGAAAAGGTGGGTGCCCTGGTGACAAGCCTGTCGGGCGATATGAAGATTGCCAGCATTGCAGCGAAGATTGCTGAGGTGCCGAGGATCATTTACCGCAGGGGGAGTGCCATCCCGATCAGGAACACGTCCATCAACAGATACTTTTTCAGGCGGGTGATCACAAGGATCGTGGCCAACTCGAAAGAGGTCAAACGCACCATATTGGCCAATAATGAATCACTGGTACCGGAGGACAAAATCTGTATTATTTATAACGGAGTCGATTTGCACAAATACAACCAGAACATTCAACCTCTGTATCGTACACGTGACGGCGAAATTGTACTGGGATGTGCCGGCAGGTTGTCACAAGAGAAAGGTCATAAGTATCTTCTCGAGTTGTTAAAGGAGCTGAAGAAGAGCTCTTATCCGTTCAGGCTTTTGATAGCCGGAGAGGGCAAGCTGTTATCAGCCCTGAAGAAAAAGGCAAGGGACCTGAAGGTAGACCAGCAGGTTGATTTCGTTGGCTTTGTGAAGGAGATGCCCGCATTCTTCAGATCTCTTGATATTTTCCTGCTCACCTCCCGTTACGAGGGATTCAGCAATGTTATCAATGAGGCCATGGCATGCAGTATACCGGTTGTTGTCTTTGACATCAAGTCCTCCTCAGAAGTGATCACCCATGGGACCTCCGGCTACATCACCCGGAACGGAGATGTGAGGGAAATGGCAGATAGGGTGTGTGAACTGGCTGGCAATAAAGTGCTGCGTCAACAGATGGGAACCAATGGCAGAAAGCGAATTGAAGAATTGTTTTCTTTTGAGGATTTACTGAGGGAAATACAGGATTTATTTACCCCTTCAAATGGTTTTTAGCTCGCTCAGCCCTCTTCCAGGAATCTTTCATAGGAATGCTTCCACCTTTGGTGCGTCCAGAGCCAGAATTCCGGGGCTTCCCTGATCATGCTTTCCAGGATCCTGACATGCGTTTCCGTAATCTCAAAAGGTCTTAGGCTGTTCGGATCCTCGCAGATCAGTTCAATATCCACCTCATACCGTCCCCTTCTAACCTTCCTGACCTTTAGAAAAATAACCGCAGCATCCAGTTTTCTGGCAAGCTTTTCTGTTCCCAGGTAAAGCGGTGTGTCCTGTCCCAGGAATTTTGTCCAGTGCTGTATATGTTGCCACACGGGACGCTGGTCCGAAAGAAAAATGGTCAGTGCAGGTCTGTTTTCCCGTTGAAAAGTGATCAGTTTCCTCGCAATACCTTTCATGGGAACCGGCACAACCCCAAACTTATGTCGGTTTTTTAGCACCATTGTGTCGAAATACTTGTTTTTTAATGGTTTGTAAATTCCGATGATGGGATATTTTGTTAGCAGTCCCATTGTATTGAGGTACTCCCAGTTGCCATAATGTGCGGTGACAGCCATGACCTGCTTGCCCTGCCTGTAGAGGCCATCCAGCAACTCCGGATTGGTGTATTTAATTCTTTTCATGGCACGGGATTCACTGTAGAAATGTGAAATGGCAGATTCAAGGAACACATCGCACAGGTGGTGATAGAATCTCTTTGCAGTCTGCCGGACTTCCTGTTTGCTGTATTCCGGGAAGGCTTTTGAGATGTTGTCAAAGACTACCTCTTTCCGGTAACCCACCAGGTAATAAGTAATCACATACAAACAGTCTGAGAAAAAGTACAGGAAACGTTCTGGTAATAAATGCAACAGCCAGATGAGGCCCCGGGTAACAATATAACTGATAAAGTTCATTCTCTCTATCCCAGCTCACTGATACGTTCCAGTTTGGGCAGGTCGAGTATCCTGATTTTCCTGCCGTCAATGGAAATCACACCCTCCTGGGCAAAGGTGGAAAGGGTGCGGATGGCATTGGAGGTGGTCATGTTGGATAGATTGGCCACATCTTCACGGGACAGATAGATCTTGATGGTTTTGTTGTCATCTTCGTATCCATAGGTGTCTTTCAGAAAGATCAGGGATTCGGCGAGCCTTCCGCGGATATGTTTCTGTGTAAGTGTAACCGTTCGATCGTGTGAAAAACCAAGCTCGGAAGCGAAGGAACGTATTATGCTCATGCTCAGTTCTGCATTGCTGCGTATTACCCTGTAAACACTTTCTTTATCAACAATGCACGATACACAATCTTCAATGGCTACTGCGGTGGCTGTATGGTTCTCCTCTGCGAACAGAGCCCTGTAACCTATGAATCCTACTGGCTTAGCCATCCTGACGATCTGTTCTCTTCCTCCAACTCCCTCTTTAAAAATCTTTACCTTACCTTCTGCCAGGATCATCAATCCCATGGGCTTGTCGCCTTCTTTGAAAATGATTTCACCTTTCTTAAAAAATGCGCAGGTATAATTTTGCTTCAGGAATTCTTTTTCTTTGGGTGTAAGTACAACAAACACAGATTTCGGATTATCTATACAGTCATCTCCGTTGTAGTTCCTTTCCGGCATTGTATGTTGGTTATTTAGACGTACGATGTTGAATCCTGCGAGCGCATGCCCCGCTGCTTAAGGCGGGGTTAGCGAGCGCAAAAAATAAACAATAAAAGGATCGATGATTCCTCGCCGCAAGCGGCGAGGAGAATCAATAACACACAAAAATAGAAAAAATAATCAGAACCTTTCAATATTTGGCTACCAGGGGCAGCCGTCGGCCCACCCCGAAAGCTTTGGAGGAGATCCGCAATATGGGCGGTGTCTGGTAACGTTTATACTCATTCTGATCCACCATGCCGATAATCCGGCGCACCAGTTCAAGGTCGAATCCCTGTGCAGCGACCTTTTCCGCTTGCAGCTGTTTTTCAATATAGCCTTCAAGGATCTGATCGAGTACTTCATAAGGTGGCAGGGAGTCGGTGTCTTTCTGGCCGGGCTTGAGTTCGGCGGATGGGGGTTTGGTAATGATGTTGTTGGGGATGACCTCATCTTCCCTGTTGAAATATTGTGCCAGGCTGTACACATCGGTCTTATACACATCACCAAGAACCGAGAGTCCTCCGCTCATATCTCCGTACAGGGTTCCGTATCCAACAGCCGTCTCACTTTTATTGCTGGTATTGAGCAGGATCCTTCCTGATTTATTGGACAGTGCCATTAAAAGTGTACTCCTGATCCTGGCCTGTATGTTCTCTTCGGTAATGTCTTCCGGCAGGTCGCCAAAAAGTGGCTGCAGTGTCTCCCGGAACTGATTAAAGGCCTTCTCAATGGGAAGGATGTCATAGCGTACCCCCAGGTTCTGTGCCAGGAGCACCGAATCATCAATGCTATGACCGGAGGAGTACTGTGAGGGGAGCAGCAGAACATGCATGTTATCAGGTCCCAGTGCCTGCGCAGCCAGCACCAGGGTCACGGCCGAATCAATACCACCCGATAAACCCAGGGTGGCACTGTTAAAATTCATCTTTCCGAAGTAGTCCCTGATACCACATACCAGCGCATCGGCAATCATCTCTATCCTGTCAGGAATTTTTCCTTTCGATGAAACAGGCTTGCCATGCACCAGTGTTTCCAGGTCAATGACGTCAAAATCCTCCCGAAAAAAATCCAACCGTCTGACCACCTCACCGCTGTTGTTGATGGCCAGCGATCCCCCTTCAAAAATTAATTCGGTATGGGCCCCCACCTGGTTGCAATAGAGCAAAGGCAGGCCATACCTGGCTGCTTTCTCTGTGAAAATGGATTGCTTTACATCAAGTTTCCTGTGGGCAAACGGCGAAGCTGCCAGGTTGATGATCACATCAGGACCGAATTTGATCAATTCCTCAAGGGGATTGGTGGTGTATAACCTGCTCCTCGAAAACTCACTTTCAAATGGTTGGTCATCCCAGAGGTCTTCACAAATGGTCACTGCCAGTCGTTTGCCTTTGAATTCGAGAATATTGAATTTGTTGTTGGGTTCGAAGTACCTGTATTCATCAAAAATATCATAGGTTGGAAGAAGAGTTTTCCTGAAAACCTGTTGAATCGCCCCGTCATAAAGAAAGAAAACCGAGTTGAAAAGCAATTTACCTTCCTTCCCTGCATTGAATTCAGGACCACCGATCAATACGCCGATTCCTTTTCCGATGCTTTCCGCAAGCTTCACTGTATAATCGGTGCATGTGGAGATGAAGTCTGCCCGTTCCAGCAGGTCAAGGGGTGGATATCCACAGATGGAAAGTTCCGAAAAGACCACCAGATCTGATCCCCTCTTCGAAGCCAGTTGAACCGCATCCAGGATCCGGTCCAGGTTTCCATCGAAATCACCAATGAAATAATTCAGTTGTGCAAGAGCAATGTTCATTTTCTTTAAAACAGTATTCCCAGGTGAATTGAAATGGCATTAAGGGTAAGGTTTGCCAGGTCATTTGATGAAACATCTGTAAGCCCGGATGTCCAGCGAATGCCGCCTATGGCTGATGTACTGCCTCCCAGGCGGTACTCGACTCCGGCACCCACATGGTATCCGAGGTTAAAAAGGTTGGTACTTTCCTTTATATCCTCCTTATCAAATGTTTCGTCCCGGGAGGTGGCGGATGCATTGATATTCACCATGGGATTAAAACCAAGCTGAAAAAAGAAGGTGGCATAACCCAGCTCTTCGGTTTTCAGTTTGAGACCAATGGGGAAGTCAAGGTATTGCAATTTATGCTTGATGACCTGCCCGGGAAGGGCAACAATGGTATCTCCCCTGGAAATAAATTCTGTGGAATCGGCATACAGCAGGTTTCCTCCCATGTTGTTGATGCCGAAGCCCAGGGAAAAAGCATAGTTCTCAGCAAAAAACAGATCCATCTGAAGCCCTGTTTGTATGTTAAATACGGAACCGTCTGGAGTAATATTATTTCCATCACTGCTAAACCACGAAAACTGCGGATCTGCATGAACGCTGAATTTCATCTTCTGCTGTCCGTACATCATAAGGAGTGCACAGAGTATAAATGACGTAACCAATAATCGCTTCATATTTTCTACATTTGTCTATCCGTTAGGCGAACCCAATGCGCTTGCGGGATTCAAATTTACATATTATGACGAGACCTGCTCAACAGATCCTGTTTTTTCTGATGTGTATGACCATGCTGGCATCAGGATGCAGGCGTGATCCGCTTCATGTGGATATTTCAGGGATTGAGGCGGAGGTGCGGATTGAACGCTTTGACCGCGTTCTCTTTGAAATGGATTTGGATACAGTCAACAGCGCCATCGGTTCTTTTTACGAATGCTATGGCGACTTTTTTGATATATTCAACGTGCATATCATCAACATCGGGCAGGCTTCCGCCAGGCGATATCCTTCCTTCCTGTCAATGTTTATCAACGAGCCCATCAACAGGGAGGTGTATGAATATACAGGCCATGCTGTTTCAGACATGGATGAAATCAACCGGCAACTGACCGGCGGATTCAGGCACTATCTCTATCATTATCCGGACTCTGTTTTGCCCAGGGTGATTGGGTATGTGAGCAGGTTTAACCAGGGCTTGTTCACGGTGGATCATTTCGTGGGAGTGGGACTTGACCAATACCTGGGTGCCGAATGCATCTATTATAAACGCATGGGTATTCCCGGTTATCTTACCAGGAATAAAATTCCGGAGAGGATCCCGGTGGATGTGATGTACGCCTGGGCCACCCGGATCTACCCGTATAACGATTCGCTGGACAATGTACTCGCCAGGATGATCCGTCATGGCATGCTGTCGTACTTTGTGGATGCAATGTTCCCTTCACTGGAGGACAGCCTGAAAATGGGATTCACTCCTGCACAAACCACCTGGTGCAGGAACAACGAAAAACAGATGTGGACCCACCTGGTGGAGGAAAAACTATTGTTTTCAACCGATCCCCTGGTGATTCATAAACTGGTGGAGGAAGCACCCCATACCCGATATTACACAGTTGAATCTCCCGGGAAGGCGGCAGTCTGGCAGGGGTGGCAGATAGTCAGATCTTTTGCTTTAAAAAATCCCCAACTCTCCCTTCACGAACTAATGTCAATGCGTGATTACCAGGAATTACTGCGATTGTCCAGGTACAATCCCTGAAACATGAGATCATTTTGTATTGATTACCCTGATTGGGGTTTTCCCCTGGCCAGTGAAGCGAATACTCCCAGCACACAGAGGACAACAAATATCATAAATGTGATTTTCATACTGGTCATGAATGCTGCCGAATGCTGAGCTGAAAGAGGCTGATTCCCGATCATCAACCTCAGAATAAGGGTTGCAATGGCCATGCTCATCATCTGACCTGTCAACCTCATTGTTCCAACCGTAGCGGACGCGATCCCCAGGTATTTTTTATCCACAGAGCCCATAATGGCATTGGTATTGGGAGAGGAGAACATTCCAAAACCGAACCCGACAATTGCCAGGTTGAAAATCAGGTAGCAGATGGGTGACTGACCGGTAAGAAAGGTAAGCATGACAAGTCCCCCGACAATGATCCCCATTCCAGCGGAGGAAAGAATCCTTGGATCATACTTATCTGAGAGCCTGCCCGAAATTGAAGCCACCAGGGCCATGGTAACCGGTTGGGTGATCAGGATCATTCCCGCATCCCGTGGTGACAACCCCAGTACATATTGAAGGTAGAGGCTTAAAAGAAAGGTAATGGCAAATGTGGTGGCGTAATTGATCAGGGCTGCCAGGTTAGAGAAAGCGAACAACCTGTTGGATGAAAAGAGCTTAAAGTTGAAAACGGGGTACTTAACCTTCTGTTCCATCACAATGAAAATGACCAGTCCAATGAGTCCGGATCCGGCAAGGATGATGGCTGATGAGTCGGGAAGCCTGGAAAGGCCGAACATAAATGCAGACATGGAAAGTAAATATACCAGGGATCCCGGGAGGTCGAATTTCTCCCCCCGTGCGTCGGCCCACTCTTCCTTAATAAATTTCAAGGTGATCCACATGACAAGCAATCCGAAAGGTACGGTGGAGTAGAAGATACTTCGCCAGCCAAGGTACTGGGTGAGCATCCCACCCAGAAACGGGGCCAGGGAAAGACCGATATAGACTGCTGTAACCGTTATCCCGATGGCCTTGCCTCGCTCCCTGGCAGGATAAACTGATGTGATGATGGCCACCCCCGTTCCAAAAACCATGGCACTCCCAATTCCCTGCAGGGCGCGCATAGCAACAAGCATCCCGCCCGATTGGGCAAGGGCACACAGGATGGAAGTGACAGTGATGATGATATTCCCTGTCAGGAATACCTTTTTTCTACCCCTGATATCGGCCAGCTTGCCCAGAGGAACGAGGAACACTGCCGAAGAGAGAAGAAATGCCATGGAGACCCAGCTCATTCCCACTGCACCCATGGAAAAGTCCTGGCTAATTGCAGGAAGGGCAATATTGATGGCTGCTCCCAGGAAAGGATTGATGAAAGAGGTGATGATGATCAGAAAAAGGATCAGTCTCCTGGGAGTCTGGCTCGGCACTGTCATCACGCTATTTGTAGCTGGAAACGCGCGAATCGTTGATCACCCCGCTCCAGTTCAGTCCGTATGCAAAATCGTAGGTATTCCCTTCAGAATCTGTATAACATGTCATATCCCGCGGAACATCCTCATACTGCTGTTCCACGGTTGTCATGTGGGCCGGCATTTGAAATGGCAGCAATCC
>SDBT01012249.1_pt1 | contig 13780 bp, 9 predicted proteins | sample 2277101 | NCBI WGS metagenome assembly SDBT01 (sample SAMN10404973, study PRJNA504765) | marine sediment metagenome | isolation source: marine sediment core GS10_PC15, 103 cmbsf | place: Arctic Ocean: Southern Knipovich Ridge | collected 2010
GATCAGATGGAGCAGACCGCACATCAAGCCGGAGAAGGGATTCCGTTCTTTATTCACACCGGCAGGACCCAGATTCGGGATCTCGCGACCAGCACAGAAGGCATTGGAGCAAGCGATCAGTTTCTGACAACCTTACTAGCGGATGCTCATCGATCTCTGACATTTTTCACCAGGCTCGCAGTACTCGACTCCACAGGGAACGTGCTGGCTGATTGGCCGCAGGGATCCGTGGTTGTCCCGGTAGAGCTTCAGGCTGCCGTTCAAACTGGAGTGCCTCAGGAAATTAGCGTGCCACCGGATCGGGCGGGGGAGGGCGTACAGCTGATTTTCGTCTCTCCGGTGGCCGGTACAGATTCCACGATTGTCGGGTGGGCAGATTTGGCGCGCAATCCGTTGCTCCAACCCGTGCTGGCAAGGTTGGCGGCCTACCGAGACGGCCAGGCGCTGATCATGGACGAGCGTGGAAGAGTGATTTCGCACTCCGATCCAGATCAATGGCTAAAGCAAGCGGATTTTGCGACGGGTCCCGAGGGTGTTTTCTTTGAGGCTACCAGCTCGGAGGGCACCCGCTCACTGGTTTATTCTCACCCTGTGGCAGGCTACCCGTGGAATATATTGGTCTCGACACCGCAGCGTACGCTCGACACCCTGGCTTTTTCGACAACAGCCAACCTTTTCATCCTTCTGGTGACGATTGGAGGGGTTCTGATTGTCGGCGTAAATCTGATGAGTCGGCGCCTGACTCTCCCGCTGCGCCAAATGGCATCCACCGCGGAGTCGATCGCGCGTGGAGATCTGGATCGCCATGTTTCCGCCAAGGGCGATGACGAGATCGGGCGACTGTCGACATCCTTCGAGCGCATGCGGGTCAGCTTGAAGGCCCGATTGGATGAGCTCAATTTGCTGCTGTCGACCAGTCAGAGCATGTCGGAGAGCTTCGATCTCGATCAAGCCTTGCCGTCGGTGCTAGGAAAAATACGCGATCTAACCGGGGCTGAATCCGTTCGACTGGTGCTGGAATCTGGATCTTATCAAGCCGGGCAAGCTGGACGAGGTTGGGCCAGCCTCGACAAAGGAATCATGGAGCTTTCGCGGGAGCGTGGGAAATTTGCACTGGAGAACCCATCCAGAGCAGGGGCAGTGCTTGATACGAGCGGAGTCCTCGACCGCCTGGAATCTCTGATTGCAATCCCAGTCTCTGCCGAAGATGAATTTGTCGGTGCATTGTGGCTTGGCTATCGGAGTCCTCGGACCTTCGCTGCGTCGGAAACGAAGCTACTCACCATTTTTGCGAGTCAACTGGGAATCTCTCTTGCCAACGTTGATCTGTACCAACGTGCGGAGCAGGAACGAAGCAGGCTAATGACGATTCTGGAGTCGACACCGGATGCAGTAATCGTTACCGACTCGGAAGGGAAAATCTCGTTGGCCAACCCGGCTGCCGAGGTCGTGTTGAACGGCCGGTCGGCCGATATGGTAGGAAAATCAATCGATGATGCGATCGGACCGCCTGAGCTCAAAAAGCTACTGTCGCGACCTACAATGAGCGGGCAGGCGATTGAGATAAAGGCCGAGGGCGGCCGAGTGCTCTACGCGGTGGCTTCCGAGGTGCCCGGAGGGCAGACCGGCAGGGTCAGCGTTTTGTCGGATGTCACTCAGTTCAAGATCCTCGATACGCTCAAGTCAGAGTTCGTATCGACTGTCAGTCACGATCTGCGAGCGCCGCTTACCCTGATGCGAGGCTACACCACCATGCTGCCGAATGTGGGACCGGTCAATGAGCAGCAGCAGGAATTTTTGGACAAGATTCTAACCAGCGTCGATCGCATGAGTAAGTTGGTCGAGGATTTGCTGGACCTGGGTCGGATCGAAACCGGCATCGGCCTCTCGCCTGAACCGGTAGAAATATCGCTTGTGGCTCAAGACATCCTCAATACTTTCCGGCCGCAAGCGCTCAACAAGCGCGTGTCGCTTGAGATTGAACTCGATGACTCAATGCAGCCATTGCAGGCAGATCCAATGTTGCTGCGACAAGCCGTATCCAATCTGGTGGACAACGCCATTAAATACACCGATTCTGGCGGTCGAGTGATCCTGCGGGCCGAGCAGGTTGATGGTCGACAGATCATTCAAGTGGAAGACACGGGGGTTGGTATCGCACCCGCTGATCAACCCCGGTTATTCGAGAAATTCTTCAGACTCGGGAAGGATGATACGAAGGGTTCTGGACTTGGTTTAGCAATTGTCAAGTCGATTGTTGAACAACACAAGGGGAGGGTAAGCGTCGAAAGCCGGCTCGGGATGGGAAGCAAGTTCACGATCGCGATTCCGATGCTGATTCAGCAGAAACAAGTCGTATCAGGCGGTATGGAACGTTCTTGACTTTCGTAAAACACGGCGTATAATTTAGGGTTACATGGCAAAGGATCGCCGCGAGGTTTGTGCTTGACAGCGCTCAAAGCCGGTGAGCTTGAGCGCTGGTTTTGGTTGTGGCGGTTCTAGCACGTTTGTTCCAAATTCGTCGATCTACTAATCTAACCACAAAGCGGAGGTCAACGCGTGGAATCTAAGAGGTTTCGAGCGTTACGAATCAGCCTGGCATCGCCGGACACCATCGGTAGCTGGTCGTATGGCGAGGTATTGAAGCCGGAAACCATCAACTACCGGCGCCTGCGTCCCGAAAAAGACGGGCTGTTCTGTGAGGCGATCTTTGGCCCCACCAAAGATTGGCAGTGCTACTGCGGCAAGTACAAGAACATCCGATTTAAAGGCATAACCTGCGAGAAGTGCGGCGTCGAAGTGACCCGAGCATCGGTGCGTCGAGAGCGGATGGGTCATATTACCCTGGCCGCTCCAGTCGCTCATGTCTGGTACACGCGTCGCGTCCCTTCTTATTTAGGTTTGTTGCTCGACATCTCCCGACGTAATCTTGACCGAGTGCTTTATTTCGCGCAGTACATCGTCACCCACGTCGACGAAGAAGCGCGCCGTAAGGCAATCAATCGAATCGACGAAAAGATTACTGGCCAGCAGGAAGCTCAGAATGAGGCGGTTGATGAGCGGCTGGAGGAAATCAAAACTCAAGAGAAGGAAAAGCTGGAGCAGCTGAAGGACGACCAGAAGGCGCTCAAAATAGCGTACGAAGAGGAAGTTGCTGAGCAGATAGACCCCATTATTCGGGAAGGTCAGCGACTCGAGCGTGATTTACGAGATAAATCTGGCAAGACGATTCGCGTAGCGATCGAATTCAAGGCCGTCAATCAGCAGATTGCGGAGAAGGGTGAGACGATCTCCAAGGATCACATTGCAGCAGTTCAAAAGTTTGTAAGTGAACGGCTGGAAGAAGTTGAGGGTGTCGCCAAGGCCAAGCTCGATATGAAGCTTGAAGAAGTCACGGCCGAAATCGAAGAGGTCAAGGAAGTCGCGGATCGCGAGACCGAAGAAGTCAAGGGAGCTCCCCAAGAAGATAACCTGGCGCAGATCGAAGAGTTGATGAAAGAGCGCGAGGAAATCGAAGGCATTACCCAGATGATGTTTCTCGGCGAAACTCGATACCGGGAACTGAAATCGGGCTGGGGGCAGGTGTTCCGCGCCGACATGGGTGCTGAGGCCTTCTACGATATTCTCCAGCGGCTGGACCTGGATAAGCTGATGGTTGAGCTCTGGGAAGAGATTCGCACCACAAAGAGCAAGCAGCGCCGTAAGAAGGCCACCAAGCGGCTTACTGTGGTTGAGGCCTTCCGCCGTTCGGGAAACAAACCTGAGTGGATGATTCTGACTGTGCTGCCGGTGATCCCGCCCGATCTGCGACCGATGGTGCAGCTTGATGGTGGGCGATTCGCCACTTCCGATCTGAACGATCTCTATCGTCGGGTGATCAACCGGAACAATCGCCTGAAGCGATTGGTCGAGTTGGGCGCACCGGACGTCATCGTTCGAAACGAAAAGCGGATGCTCCAGGAGGCGGTCGACTCATTGATAGATAATGCGCAGCGCGGCAAGGCGCTCTCGCGCAGAGGCCGCCGCGAGCTGAAGTCGCTCAGCGACATGCTCAAAGGCAAGAAGGGGCGCTTCCGCCGGAATCTGCTCGGAAAGCGTGTGGATTACTCCGGGCGATCGGTGATTGTGATCGGCCCACATCTTAAGCTGGATCAATGCGGTCTTCCAAAAACCATGGCACTAGAGCTATATCGGCCGTTCGTAATTTCCAAACTGGTGCTCTACAACTATGCCGCGAATGTGAAAGGCGCCAAGCGCATTATCGAGCGCGAGCGCCCAGAGGTATGGGAGGTTCTTGAGGAAGTAATCAAGGATCGGCCGGTACTTCTAAACCGCGCTCCGACCCTGCATCGTCTGGGAATCCAGGCCTTCGAGCCTGTGATTGTGGAGGGCAAAGCTATTCAATTGCACCCACTCGTGTGCGCCGCGTTCAACGCGGACTTTGACGGCGACCAGATGTCGGTACACGTACCGCTCTCCAGCCGCGCAGTGACAGAAGCCCGTGAACTCATGCTGGCCAGCGTGAACCTACTTAAGCCCGCAGACGGAGAACCTATCGTGACTCCGACCAAGGATATGGTCCTGGGTGTGTACTACCTGACCATGCAGGTTGAGGGCAAAGGCCGCAAGGGTGAAGGTCGGGCCTTTGCGAGCGTAGATGAAGTTGAGATGGCCTGGGCGCTGCGACAGGTCGATCTACATGCTCCCATCAAGCTCCAGATTGCCACCTGGTATGACGATGACGGCATTCGCATGGAGCAGGCTGAAGTGCGGGTGGTCGACACCACCGTTGGACGCGCGATATTCAACAGCGTCCTTCCCGAAGAGTTGCGTTTCGTGAACAAAGTCCTGGACAAGGAAGCCATGCAATCGCTGGTCGGCGAAATATACAATCAGCTGAAGGAAGAGGGAACGCCAGCTGTCGTGGACGCGATCAAGGACATCGGCTTCGAATACGCTACCCAATCCGGAACCTCAATTTCTGTTTCAGACATCACGGTGCCAGAAGAGAAGGGTGAGATCATCGCTCGCACCCAGGAAGCGGCCGAGGAGGTGCGGAATGATTTCCAGCGTGGACTGCTCACCAAACAGGAGCAGAATGAGCGTATCATCGAGCTTTGGCAAGCAACCACCGCTGAAGTTGCAGCGGCTGTCAAAGCCGGAATGGATCCAGCAGGAAATTTGAGCACGATGGCAATCTCGGGTGCGACCAAGGGCGGCTTTGGCCCAATTTCACAGTTAGCAGGGATGCGTGGCTTGATGGCCGATCCCTCTGGCCGGATCATCCCGCTTCCCATTCGGTCCAACTTCCGAGACGGACTGAACACACTCGAATACTTCATCTCCACCCATGGAGCGCGCAAAGGACTCACCGATACGGCCTTGCGTACTGCCGATGCCGGCTACCTAACGCGGCGACTGGTGGATGTCGCGCAGGACGTGATCATCAATTCTGAGGATTGCGGGACGGAGTTAGGAATCATCCTGCGATCGGCCGACGATGTCGCAGGTCAGGACTTTTCCGCGCGTGTGATTGGCCGCGTGTTGGCCAAAGCTGTGGCAGATCCAGAAACCGGCGAAGTGATGTATCGTCGAGGAAAATTGTTGGACGGCAAGGCGGCGGAGCGTATTGGAGATGCTCTGCCTGATGAAGTCGTGGTTCGCTCACCAGTTACCTGTGAATTGCAGTTTGGGCTGTGTGCCGAGTGTTACGGGATGGATCTGGGTAGGGGCCATCGGGTGGAGCTGGGGGCAGCGGTGGGAATCGTTGCTGCCCAATCGATCGGCGAGCCTGGAACCCAGCTGACGCTGCGTACTTTCCACACCGGTGGTGTAGCGGCTGGTGCGGATATCACAACCGGTCTTCCACGCGTTGAAGAATTATTCGAGGCGCGCAAGAAGCCCAAAGGCGAAGCGATCACTTCCGAAATCGAAGGAACGGTCGATATCCTTGCTCCCAATACGCCCGATGGACAGCGCGTTGTTCACATCGAAATCAGTCAGATGCTGCACGATGAATACAAGGTCCCAGGCAATTGGTCTCTCCAGACCGAGGATGGCGACGAGGTGGAGGCGGGTGATCTCATCGCGAGTCGCGGTGACTCACAGATCACCGCCAGCCATGGAGGCAAAGCCAACGTCAAGGACCGGGTCGTAATAATCTCTTACGAACAAAATGATGAGGTCGATTACGACGTTCCGGCCAGTGCTCGGTTGCTCGTGAAGCATGGAGACAAGGTCAAGGCTGGGGATCAATTGACAGATGGATCTCTAAATCCGCACCGAATTCTCATGATCTTAGGTCGGGAGGCCACCGAGCTCTACCTGTTGACTGAAGTGCAGCAGGTGTATCGATCGCAGGGCCAAAATATCAATGACAAGCACTTCGAAGTGATCCTTCGGAAGATGCTGTCGAAGGTACAGATTTCGCATGCTGGAGATACAGAGCTCCTTCCAGGCGATCTCGTGGATCGCCGGTATTTACTGCGCCTGAATGAGCAAATTCTGAAGGAAGGAAAGTCGCCCGCTCGATCGATTGAAGTTCTGCTCGGAATCTCGAAGGCTTCGCTGAGCACCGAATCTTTCCTGTCGGCCTCTTCGTTCCAGCACACCATCAAGGTGCTGGCCGGGGCAGCCATTGAGGGCAAGGTGGACTACCTGCGAGGGCTCAAAGAGAACGTGATCATCGGGAAACTAATTCCTGCCGGAACCGGATTTCCTGGTGAGGAAGTCGTTCTTCACGACGAACGCATCGACGGCGAGCTCGAACCCCTGCAAAAAGAACCGGAACCCGAGCCGGAGGTCGTCGAAGTCCCTGAAGCGGAAATGGTCGCGGCTGACTAACTAGCCGGCTGTACATTCTAACGAACACAATGATCCCCGGAAGTCGCGAACTTCTGGGGATCATGTACGAAGCGTTAATGGGGGAGGGCTGTGCACCATGTCCAAGGCCGCACGAAGGTTGACATCGCGTTTTGCGGGCCTTTATAATGTTCCGTCGGACAGATTGAGAAGAGCACCGAATGAAATACGCAATCGTCGAACACAGTGGTAAGCAGTATCTGGCGCAAGAGGGAAGCCTCATTGAGGTGGACCGAATGTCGCTTGAAGTCGGCAAGCCGATTGTCTTCAAAGATGTCTTGCTGGTCTCCGATGGAAAGAAAGTGGAGGTCGGCGCGCCTTTCGTCAAGGGCGCCAGCGTCAAAGGCAAGGTCCAGGGCCATCCGAAGGGTAAGAAGATCACGGTCTTCAAGTTCAAGCCCAAGCAGCGTTACCGACGCACGCAGGGGCACCGGCAGCTGCTAACCCATATAGAAATTGAGAGCGTTGGATTAGCAGCCGCTGCAGCAACAAGGAAGGCTGAAACGAAGAGCAAATCGAGCACAAGCAAACCCAAGAAGGCCGGCGGCAAAAGCAAATCGAGCAGCTCAAAGGCGGCTGGCTCGAGCGAGAAGAGCACGAGCACTTCAACAAAGAAGAGCGCGAGCGCTTCGGAAAAGAAAAGTACGAGCAAGCCGAAAGCAAAAAAGAAAGACTAAGGGAAAAGGTTATGGCACATAAAAAAGGTGGCGGATCGAGCCGCAACGGGCGCGACAGTCAATCGCAACGATTGGGTGTGAAGCGGTTCGGCGGACAGCTGGTACGTTCTGGCAACATCCTCGTCCGCCAGCGGGGCACTCGCATCCATCCTGGGCTGAATGTCGGCAAGGGTTCAGATGATACGCTCTTCGCAACAGCCGATGGCACGGTGATGTATGACTTCGCCCGCGGAGGAAAAAAGCGGGTCAATGTGATGGAGGCGGCCAAATGAAGCCCGGCATTCATCCAGAATACTTTACAGAAGCTACCATAGTCTGTTCCTGCGGGAACTCATGGACGACGGGCTCCACGGTAGAAATGATCCACACCGACATATGCTCCGACTGCCACCCCTTCTACACCGGTGAACAGCGAATCGTGGACACCGAGGGGCAGGTCGATCGCTTCTACCGCAAACTGGAGGCTCGAGAAGGATACATTCAGGATGCGAAGAATCGAGAAGCAGCTAAGGTTTCTCCCGACACCCCGATCGCCGAACTCGATATTGGCAAGCGGGCGCAGACCGCGCTTGAAAAAGCAGGTGTTACCGACGCTGGCCAGGCATTGGCATTGATGGCAAAGGGCGACATGGCGTTGCTTGAGATCGATAACTTTGGGCGGAAGAGCCTGGCGGATCTAAAACGCCGAATGAAAGCGCGTGGTTTTGAGCTGCCAGAATTTTCCGAGGAGCCACAGGCTTAGCTCTACAGCTTTGAAGTAAACTCAAGGCAGGTGCCGTGAGCGCCTGCCTTTTTCGTATCTAAAGGGTGGTTAGATTGACAGGATCATTAGAAGTGATTACCGGGTCGATGTTCAGTGGAAAGACGGACGAGTTGATCCGGCGCCTGAGACGCGCAACGATCGCCCGTCAGAAGGTGCAGGTCTTCAAGCCGCTCATCGATGATCGCTACGAAATCGAGATGCTCACCTCGCATGCGGGAGGCCAATTCGAGGCCACCCCAATTGAGAATGTGGAGGGGATCCTGGATCAGATCGATGGAGATACGACTCTGGTTGCGATTGATGAAGCGCAATTTTTCGACGACATGATCTTGAAGGTCTGTCGCGATATGGCGGATGAAGGAAGGCGGGTGATTGTTGCAGGACTTGACACTGACTTTCGGGGCAACCCCTTTGGCCCCATACCGCGGCTCATGGCAACTGCAGAACGAGTCAACAAACTGCATGCCATTTGCATGATTTGTGGGAAGCCGGCCTCCCGGACGCAACGCCTGATTGACAATGCGCCCGCCCGCGCCTCGGACCCGATCGTCGTGGTGGGGGCGAGTGAGATGTATGAGGCGCGATGCCGAGAGCATCACCAGGTGCCCGAATGAATGACTATCAGGAGTATTTGGAGGAGATCCTGATCAGCGAGGAGCAGCTGAAGGATCGCATTCGTGCGCTTGGCCTGGAGATTAGCGCCGATTATGCAGGCGAGGATCTGCTGCTGATATGTATTTTGCGCGGTGGAGTGATGTTTCTCACGGATCTCATGCGTGAGATCAGCCTGCCGCACAGCATCGACTTTATGGCCGTCTCTTCCTACGGCGCCGGCGCTCGACAATCTAAAGGCCAGGTGCGGATCACGCTGGATCTGACGACCTCCATCGAGGATCGCCATGTGCTTCTGGTGGAGGACATCATCGATAGCGGGAACACGATCGCTTCCGTTCTTGAGCTTCTCAATGTACGCCGGCCGAAGTCGCTGAAGGTGTGTACGCTGCTGGACAAGCCTGAGCGCAGAGAGTCCGAGGTTCCTATCGACTACCGGGGCTTCGAAATCCCAAATAAGTTTGTCTTTGGTTATGGACTGGATCTCGATGAGTACTATCGCAATCTGCCTTTCATCGGCGTTCTTCGTTCCGATAAAGTTTCTGAGTTTGCCGACGCTAGTTGAACAGCTCCTGGAATCAGACCTGGCCGAACTCATTCGGTCGAACTCCAACGATCAACAGGTTTGGCTGGTCGGTGGAGCGCTGCGCGACCATTTCCTTAAAATAATCCAACCGGATCTCGATTTTGCTGTGAACGGCGATGCAATTTCGCTCGCCCGTGGATTAGCAGACGCGATGGGCGTTCCATGCTACGTCTTGGACGAGCAGCGAGATGCCGCGCGGGTGATGCTTCCAGAGCAGGCCACGCTTGATTTTGCCCGCCTTAGGGCGCCGACGCTTGAAGCCGATCTTAAGCTTCGAGACTTCTCAGTAAATTCGATGGCGGTTGATCTCGACCAACCAGATCGTCTGATTGACCCCCTGGGGGGCCTCCAGGATCTCAAAGATAAAATCCTCCGCGCAAGTGCGATCGATTCAATACAGAAAGATGCCATTCGATCGCTAAGAGCGATTCGTTTGTCCACCAGCCTTACTCTCCGGATCGAAAACCAAACAAAGGACCAAATTCGCGAATCTGCAGAGGATTTGTCCGCGTGTGCGGCAGAACGACGGAGAGACGAGCTATCCAAAATGCTTGGATCTGATTGGATGGCAACCGCCATGCGGCTCATGCGAAGGTTAGAGCTGCTGCCGAGCGTACTGCCGAGGCAGGCCGCGCTGACATCTGAAGCGTGGGACCGAACGCTAAGGGTTGTCGACAGGTTGGCCGAAATGCTGGGAGCCATCTCTGAACCGGACAAGGTGGGCAATCTTCCGCTCGCCGAACTTTCTTTGAAGCTTGGCCGCTACCGGGCAAGGCTAGATAGTCATCTCAATGCAACAATACCGGGCGGCCATCGCTCCAGCCAGATTCTATCCCTGGCAGCGTTGCACACCGAAGTAATGGATGCAAAAGGCTCGGCCTACGCGAGCGCTCGCGAACTGCGCTACAGCAAGGCCGAGGCTGGATTGGCTCGTGCGCTCGCCGGATGTCGTCTCAGAGCCGCGGATTTGGAGGGTGACATCACGGATCTGGGCGCACATCGCTATTTCCGAGATTGCGGAGTGAATGGAATTGAAGCGGCTTTGTTGTACCTGGCGATCTCACTGTCGGAGTCTCCAACTCAAGATCGGTGGGAGATGCAGGTCAACATCGCGCAAAAATTGTTCGAGGCATGGTTTGAGCAGCATGATCAGATCGTAGCGCCTCCCCAGCTCGTTCGGGGGGACAAGCTTGCTGCCGCTCTGAATCTCCAGCCGGGCCCTATCATCGGAGAGCTGTTAGCTGCGATGGCTGAAGAACAAGTTGAAGCTCGAATTGACAACGGTTCCGAAGCGTTGGAATTTGCTCGTGATTGGATGCTTAAACGTGGCTGATTACGGAAAAATTTCAGTTAGTGTAGGTGCGTAAAAGCAGCGGCATTTCAAGGCATGAGAACAGCCTCGCGTAGGAAGTTCCGGGACATTGCCTTTGTTGTATTCGCCCTCCTGTCGCCGACACGCGGGACAGGCGTCGTAAGAAACGATTAGTCGGATCTTACTGACTCTAGGATTACTTTCTAACTTCGACAATGCAGCTTCTTGTCGCGTTTCCACAATCCGAACCCTTTCGTTGATCTTCTGATGCCCTTCGGTGCCGTTCGGTGCCGTTCGGGCATAATCTTACTGTAATCGCCTGAATCTAATCCAGAGGTTCGATTGAATTGAGACAGATACTCCACGTCGACTTGGACGCCTTTTTTTGCTCCGTAGAAGAAATTCGCGATCCAGACCTCAAGGGCAAGGCTTTCGTCGTAGGGGGCAGCCCTGAAGGCCGAGGGGTGGTCACCTCTGCCTCCTATCCCGCGCGCAAATATGGCATCAAGTCAGCCATGCCAATGTCACGCGCCATCAGACTACACCCAGACCTGATTGTAGTCAGCTCCAATCATGCGGATTACTCGGAGCATTCACGCCAGGTCATGCGTTACTTGCGCGGCGCGGTTCCTGTAATGCAGCAGATCTCGATCGACGAAGGCTTTCTGGACGTCAGCGATGATCCGCGGGGTGGGGAGCAAGCCGCCTCAGAGATGCGGGCTGAAGTTCTAAAACGGTTCGAGCTGCAGACCTCGTGGGGAATCGCGACCAACAAGCTGGTGGCAAAGATCGCTACTGAAGTTGGCAAACCGCGGGGGCTGGTCGTGGTTCCTCCGGGAATGGAAGCCTCCTTCCTGGCGCCGCTTCCGGTCAGCATGATGTGGGGCGTGGGACCCAAGTCGTCCCAGCGATTTAAGCAGCAGGGCATCCGAACGATAGGGGACCTCGCTGCGATGCCAGAGCTTCGATTGCAGGAGCTCTTTGGCTCAAGAGGCACAGATCTTGCAGCTAGGGCAAGTGGGATTGATGAACGGCCCGTTCAGGAGCTGCATGATCAGCGTTCGGTATCTGCCGAGCGAACCTTCCCTAAGGACGTAGATTCCATGCAGGAATTGCGCCGACACCTCCTTCACCTGAGCGAGCGCGTGGGAACTCGGGTAAGGAAAGCTGGCATGATGGGTTCGACGGTACGGATCAAGCTTCGATGGCCAGATTTTTCGACTTTCACACGGCAGAAGCGGCTGAATCAGCCCACTGACCAGGATGGAGAGATCTATGCTGCGGCACTCAAACTGTTTAGAGACAACTGGCGGCCGGGGAAAGCAGTACGGCTGCTGGGGGTCGGAATTGCAGATTTAGGGCCTCCCATGCGCCAGCTAGAGCTGTTCGATCACGGTTGGGAGCAGGACTACAAATTGTTAAAGGCAGTAGACGATATCCGAGAAAAATATGGGCATCAAGCGCTGAGACGCGCAGGAAGCATGAGCAAGCGGTCTGGGGAGGATTCGGAGTGACGCTGCGCGGAAAAGGGCTATTCATTTGGCAGCTCTGGAAGTGCGACGGCGGCGACCCGGAGGTGATCGCGGCCAAAGCCAAGGCAGCTGGACTCTCTCACGTTCTCATCAAGATCGCAGACGGGGACTATTGGAGCTATAACATCGACCCCAAAACCAAATACGATTATATTCCTCCGGTGCTGCAAGCCTTGAAGGAAGAAGGGATCGAAGTCTGGGGATGGCAATATGTTCGCGGCCGCAATCCGATTGGAGAGGCACAGCTTGCCATCCAGCGGACGAAGGCGCTCGGCATGGATGGCTTCGTGATCGATGCCGAAGCTGAATATCAGTCCGAAAGCAAGCGGACCGCCGCCACGCGATACATGAATGAGCTCAGAGCGGCGCTGCCCGAGCTGCCGATTGCGTTGAGCACCTACCGATTCCCCAAACTTCACCGAAGCTTGCCGTTCGCTGAATTTATGGCTGGATGTGACTATGCCATGCCGCAGGTCTACTATGAACAGCGCCACAACCCCGAAACTCAACTTGAGATTTGTGTCGAGCAATATATGGCCCTCAATCCTGCTCGGCCGATCATTCCCACCGCTCCCATTTATGGAAGGGGAGATTGGCGCCCGACCGCGGATGAAATTACCCGCTTCTTCGCCAAGGCCAAGGAGATGGGCCTCAGCGCAGCGAATGCCTGGAGCTGGGATGTGGGAACTCGGCCCGCCTACAATGACCTCTGGGGGGCAGTATCGGATTTTGACTGGCCCACTGATCCTCCGATAGCCGATATGCCCGAGCGATTGATCGGGCGGTTGAACCAGCATGACCGAGAGCTGGTGGCAGGGCTATACGCCGAAAATGCCGCGCATGTCACGGGAAAACAGACAATATTCTCGCGCCAGGCCATCGCGGATTGGTATGGAAAGTTGATGCACGAGACACTCCCCGGGGCAAAATTTGAAATTACCGGGAAGGCGGGCTCTGGGAGCACACGGCATTACACTTGGACCGCGCAGAGCTCTCGTGGACAGGTTGTAGACGGAAACGATACACTGGGTCTGAGAGAGGGCAAGATCCAGTTCCATTTCACCTACTTCACCGTTCGCTGATAACACCGCAGCGAAGGATCTCAATCTAGCCCAGCCCCGAATCTCAGCGCACCAAATAAAAATACCCGATCGGAGAACTCCTTCTGGGATCGATCGATTCCACTATTGCCATATTGGTGACCGTACTAACCATATCCATGCCCATTTTCCTCTGGCTTGGGTGGCGTCGGCTGCGTGGAGCTCAAGCGGTGCCATTTTTTGGACTGCGCCAACAGAGAATCAGGGAAGGGTGGCGCCTCATCCTGCTTGGATTTGCTCTTGGGTTCTTTGGGCTGGTAACCAGGCTATTCGGGTCACAGGCGGCAGCCGTGATCATTACGCCTATTCCCTCGGACACACCAAAACCATCAGAGAC
>SDBT01012250.1_pt1 | contig 13779 bp, 10 predicted proteins | sample 2277101 | NCBI WGS metagenome assembly SDBT01 (sample SAMN10404973, study PRJNA504765) | marine sediment metagenome | isolation source: marine sediment core GS10_PC15, 103 cmbsf | place: Arctic Ocean: Southern Knipovich Ridge | collected 2010
CAGGCCTCTCCCGAAGCCATCAGAATTGAGGGGACCGTAAGGAACAACGCGGCGACCATGTTTCAGGGGCTGAAAGTTTACGTGACGGCCGAAGACGCCAACGGCATGCTGCTGGGCGTCGGCTCGGCGCCGCTCGATCCGCCGGTGCTCGAGGCGGGCGGCGCGTCCAAGTTTGTTGTCCTGATCGCCGGCGCCCAATGCGCGACCCCCGAGCTTAACATCACATGCCGATTCGAATATTAAACAGCGAGCGGCGAGTCGCCGCAGACTTGAGATGCTTCGCATCTCTTATATGGCGAATACGGGGAGATGATACCGATATTGTGGCCACGCGCCCATTGTGGCTCATCGAGGAATCATCGGGGAGACAAGAAGAGAAGGAAGAAGATTTCAGCCCAGAGACAGGAGGCGGTGAGGTGGGTCCGTGACTCCCGCCGCTGGCATGAGATGCTTCGCATCTCTGTATCTCCCGTCACCGGCGCCTTGCCGGGAAGATCGCGGCCAGGTGGGTGACCTCTTCCATTCGCAGCGCGAAGGCGCCGCCGATATAGAGCGCCATTCCGGCGGCGATCGGCGCAAACACCTGGATCAGTTTTCCTGGGAGCGTATCGGCGCCGTTTGCGAATACGGCCGCGAGGTAGTGGACGGCGACTCCCATGACGAGGGAGAGCGCGCACATTTTGAACGCCGCCGAGGCGATCTCTTTCAGGCCGAACCCTCCGATTTCCCTGCTCAGAAAAATCCAGAGGACGACCATGTTCAGCGTCGACGAGATGGACGACGCCAGCGCGAGGCCTCCGTGTCTCAGCGGAAACATCAGCGCCACGCTGATGACGATGTTGGCGACCATGGCGCACGCGGCGACGATGACGGGCGTCTTCGTGTTTTTCATCGAGTAGAATGCGAATGCGAGCGCCCGTGAGCCGGCGAACGCGAACAGGCCGACGGAGTAGAACATCAGCGCGAAGGCGGTGTTGCTCGTCGCGACGGCATCGAAGCTTCCGTGCTCGAAGATGAGCCTTACGATGGGGGTCCTGAGGGCGATGAGGCCGGCGGTCGCCGGGAACATCACGAAGAAGATTGAGCGGAGTCCCCGCGAGAGGGTCCTTTTGAGTCCCTCGAGGTCGCCCGCGCTTGCGGCCGCCGACATCGTCGGCAGGATGGCCGTCGCGACGGCGAGCCCGAACACGCCGAGCGGCAGATGAACCAGGCGGTAGGCGTAGTAGAGCGCGGAGACCATTCCCTCTCCGAGGTACCACGCGAGCATCGTCCCGACGAGCACGTTCACCTCGCGCACGGCCTGCCCGAACAAAACCGGCAGCAGCAGCGCGAAGATACGGAGCAGCCCCGGATGCCGCAGGTTCCAAAGGATGCGGACGGGGAACCGTATTCGCCCGAGGAATGGAAGCTGAAGCAGAATCTGCAGCGCGCCGCCGATCATGACCCCGAGCGCCATCGCGTAGACGGGCTCGTCGAAGCTGTTTCGGAGCAGCCACGCGCTGAGGATCATCGAGAGGTTGAGCGCGACCGGCGCGAACGCGGACGAGAAGAAATGGTGATGCGAATTGAGAATCGCCATCAGCAGCGAGGCGACGCCGATCAGCAGGATGTATGGGAACATTGCCCTCGCAAGGCCGATGGCAAGCAGCAGCTTGTCGTCGGCCGGGCCGAACTCGAGCGTGATAAACCTGATGATCTCCGGCGCGAATACAACGCCCGCGGCCGAAACAAGCATCAGGACCGCCGCCGAAGCGCCGAGCGCGACCGCCGCCAGCTCCTCGGCGTCCTCACGCGAGCGCGTGGTCAGATAGTCCGAGAACACGGGGATGAATCCGGCGTTCATCGCGCCCTCGGCGAGCATCTCGCGCAGCATATTGGGAAGCCGGAAGGCGACGAAGAAGGCATCGCTGACGAACCTGGGGTACAGGTGGGCGACCACCATGTCGCGCACGAGCCCGAGCGCTCGGCTCAGCATCGTGCCCGCGCTGATAACGGCGGTGGAGCGAATCAGGCTAGGTCTGGCGGAGGTTTTATGGTTCATATTTCTGGCAACGGACCTGTTGACTTTTAACGCCTAATCTGTTATTGTATTTAGACTTGAAACTGGATCAACCGGGAGGTGATTAAAGACCCGTGCCGAAAACCAAGACCATACTAAAACGCATTCGCCAAAACGAGAAGCGTCGCATACGCAATCGCGTGAATGTCTCCAGATATAAGACCGCCGTGAAAAATCTCGATGCCGCCATAGAAGCCAAGGAGGCCGGAGCGGCCAAGGAGCTTCTGTCTGGCGTCGTGGCGACTATTGACAAGGCCGTTTCCAAGAACGCTCTTTCCAAGAACTCCGCGGCAAGAAAAAAGTCCTCGCTGGCCCGACGCGTCAACGCCCTCGGCTAGCGCACAACTCCCTCACCAGCAGTTCCATGTCGATATCCGGATGCCAGCGCGAGGTGGACTTGAACTTGTTGTCCCACTCCACGATTGCGCTGTACATCGATCTGAGTTCGTTCAGCGGGAACGAACTCACCTGCCGGAAGAAACGCTGCCTGAGGAACGGCTGAACATTCAGCGCCTTCATCACGCCTTCTTCGCGGACCCCTTGCTCCAGCATCGATTTGGCCCGAAGCATCCTCTTGACCATGAAGTCGAGGTGCCAGAGAATGCGCAGTTCGTGCTCTCCCTCGGTCAGGAGTCCCCTGAGCGCCACCAGGGCGTCCATGAAATCTCCGTCGGCCACGTGCTCGGTGAATTTATATATCGGTTTCTTCTGCCTCGATGAGACCAGCGAATCCACTTCCGACTGTGTAACGGTGTCGCGTTCGCCCATGAATGCGACGAGGTTGGCGATCTCGTTGGCGACTTCGGAGAGGTTGGCGCCGGTCAGCTCGAAAATGTGATCGACGAGTTGTGGCGGCACACGCTTGTTCTCCGCTTTGAACCGGTCCCTGATCCACGCTTTCACCTCGCCGGGTTTGAGAGGCCGCAGGTCGACAACGACCGCATCTTTCGCGAGCGCTTTATAAAGGCCCTTGCGCTTGTCCATGCGCTCGGCCGTTATGATAAGCGTGAGGAATTCGGGCAGGTCGGCGGCGGCGTCGCGGAGAGCCTCTTGCGTCACAGTCGGCAGCGAGCCGGCGCCGCGAATCAGCACGACCCGGCCCGCCGCGCCGAGAGGATACGAATTGATCTCCTGCAAGAGCGAGGGCGGATTGGTGGTCGGGGCGTCGAGCTCGACGAAGTTGAAGTCCTTCATCCCGTCGCCGAGAGCGGCGTCGATTATCAGCGAGGTAAGCTCGCGGGCGAGATGTTCCTCCGGGCCCACCAGCAGGTAGAGCCCCCGCGCGTTTTCGCCCCGAAGTTCCCTCTTGAGTTCTTTGTAGGTCGTCATTCAGAGCCCGACGCCGGTCCCCCGTGGTTCGTTCTGCGGCTTGCCTTTAATATCGGAAAGCTCACCAGTAGCTGTCGAAGCACTCGAATATTATCGTCTCGACGAGGTTCTCGCTCGCCTCCTCGAGGGCCTGCTCGCGCGTGCGCCCGCCGAGCGTCTCGTAGAAGTCCGAGCCCCTCAGGCGCTTATTCTTCCAGATAGTCTTGCCCGTCCGCGTTTCCTCGAGCGACGCGCTCGCCAGGATCGCGATCTTGAACTGACCGATGTTGTCGCTGGTGCTCAAGGTTATGGCCTGCGCCTGGAAATCGGTAATCGCGCCGGTAAGAACGAGGTCGGCCGACGAGGCGGCGTCCACGATGCGAAACCGGCCGTCGACCTGCAACTCGCGAATCAGCAGATTGGTGACAAGTATCTGGATGTTCGGCTCGAAGCTCTTGTTCTTGAAGGCGGGAATCGCAATCGTCGAGTAGTCGTTCGAGAGCCGCGACGTCGCGTACTTATAGCCGCATCCGGAGAGCGCCGCGCAAATCAGGAGCGCGATACACAGCCCGGCGGCCCGCCTCAGGGCATTTCGCCGAGTTTTTCGCTGGCTTTCTTCGCCCATTTTGTCTCCGGGTATTCGCGGACGATGGAATCGAAATACACTCGCGCCGCCTCGTACTTCATGTTCCGATGATAATATTCGCCGATATCATACTCGTGCCGAGCCGCAACCGTTTGGAGCAGCTGGATCTTCTCGCGGGCCTCATCCGCGCGTGAGCTGTCGGGAAAACCCCCGAGAAATTTATTGAACTTCGTCGTGGCTTCGTCGATGGCCGTCTTGTCGTATTCATACGGCAGCGCCAGGCAGTATTCGCAGGAGGCCGTCCCGAACGCGGCCTCGGCCGTCCATTTGGAAGTCGGGTAATGGTCCAGCAGCTTCTCGAACTCGGCGGCGGACTCATCATACATTTCCATCTTGAAATACGAAAGGCCGATGCGATACTGCGCCTCCGCCGAAAACTCCGTGAACGGCTGGTTGTCGATGACCTGGCGGTACGTATCGATCGCCTTGTAGAATTCACTGCCGGGCAGCAAAGAGAAACCCTCCTGCCGTTCGACGCCCATTTCAAAATAACGGTCGGCAATCATTCGCTGCTTCTCAAGCACATTGCCGAATAGTTTCGTGTTAGGGTACTCATCGATGACCTTCTGGTAGGCCTTGACCGACTGCACGTAGTTTTCCTCGGCCTCCAGCGCGCGGCCGATAGAGTATTGCGCGAGGTCGCGGTAGTTGCTGTCGGGGAAATAGCGCAGCAGCTTCTCATATTCCCTGACGGCCTTCTCCGTGTCGCCATCGGCCAACAACTCGTCGGCATACTGGAACTGCAGGGCGGCCGTTTCCCTCGGCTGGCGCCTCGGGTTTACCCAGCGGCCCAGCTCCGGCGTCCACGTCCATTCCGCATAAGCCGACGCGGACATCAATACCAAAAGGGCGGCCGCAACCGCCGATATACGAAAATATTCCTTCTTGACAGACATTTTTCAGAACCTCCGACGCCGCCTCCGGGGACGAATACACAAGCATTCTAACAGAAAATCGAGCGTCATGTCAAAGGCGTGGCAGACCGGCGCCATACCGGCCACGAACATAGCGGACGCCCCGGAGGCATACGGAGCAAGCGCGGGGAATGCGCCCCCTGAGCCAAGGGTAAAATCATTCCCCGGTCGAACGATAAGGCGCGGCGCGGAAACGAGAAAGCCATCAAGCAAAATACCTTTCGCGAGCCTCCGCGCTCCATCACCCGGACGCCCCTTATTCCGCTACGTGTGGATTATGAGCCCCGCCGTCTTTAGTATCTCATCGTTCTCGCTCAAGAAAAACTCGGCGCGTCGGCAAAGTAAAGCGACCGATAAAGTGGCGCAATGCGCCGGCGCATTCATCGTCCGGTAATCGTTTACGAGCTCTCCCTGCGCCCATCTTTTGCAATATCGCAAAGCAACGACTGCGAGCCATCCTCGGCAAGATTACGCGAAAGACGAGTCTCGGCTCTCAAAAATGGTATCCGCTCAGTGAACAAACGTGCTATCGCCGGGAGCCTTGCATCGCCGCTTGTCTGAATCCCTGGAGCGCCTGCTCGGCGAATCGCCGCCCTGGTTTCTTGAGATGAGTAGAGATTTTCCCGAAAAACCATGAATTCGCTCTCGCAATCTCAGCGCTAATCCGCTGAAATGACTACGCTTAAGCCTCCCATGATCGGAAGTGATTTTTCTGTCTTCTTAGCCGAAAACAACCAGGAAGCCATTTTGTCACGCCGGAGGCCCGACTGCCTCTATCCATCGGTTCTCTCGACACTTACGAGTTCTCATCGCCAATTTTAGAGGAAATTAGGGAAGAAATTTCCTGTTGACAGTACTAGATATGGTATGGTATAGTCTCTCATGCCACAGGATAAGGGATTATGCTAGATTTAAAAGTTCAGGCGGAAAAGTACAAAAGGGTCGGCCCGAGGGCCGAAATCCAACCCCTCACTCGCACCCGCAAGGTCCGCAATGCGGCGGCTGAATTTTCCGAAACAACCTCCGCCATACACCTTTGCCTCGCGCAGGCCTCCGCGATTGACTTTCTGATCTGCGCGTAGTAGAATATCTTGTGGGGCTGGGATGACGGCATCTACACCCAGTATTTTTCGTCTCCGGGGCACGGCGGCCCAGTCGATTTGGGGTTGATTTAGTGAAACTTATCTGTTTTTAAGGTTGGTAATCTTATAATGTTGTTGGATTTACACATATTGCAGCTGGGAGGGACTCCGTAATGGCCGAAGCGAAAACCACAAGGAAGGCGGAAGCGCAAAAAGCGCGCGATCTGAGTTGCCCGCCACCGCCCGAGACGAAGATCGACCTCACCGTGAATGCCCTTAAGGTGTTGGAAAAACGGTACTTAAGGAAAGATAACGACGGCAATCCGATCGAGCATCCTCGGGAGATGTTCTGGCGTGTGGCCTGGACGATTGCGAAAGTGGATCGCGCCTACGATCCGGAGGCGGACGTGCTCGCCACGGCGAAAGAATTCTACGAGCTGATGACGAACGTGGAGTTCATGCCCAATTCGCCGACACTGATGAACGCCGGGCGCGAGCTGGGACAGCTTTCGGCCTGCTTTGTCCTGCCGATCGAGGACTCGATGGAGAGCATATTCGAGGCCGTCAAGAACACGGCGCTCATCCACAAGAGCGGCGGCGGCACCGGTTTTTCTTTTTCGCGCATCAGGCCTCAAAACGATACCGTTCTTTCCACGAAGGGGGTATCCAGCGGGCCGATATCGTTCATGAAAGTGTTCGATATGGCCACCGAGACAATAAAGCAGGGAGGTACCCGCCGTGGCGCCAACATGGGCATTTTGCGGGTGGACCATCCCGATATCATGAATTTCATCGTCGCCAAGGAGCAGGAAGATCAACTGAACAACTTCAACATCTCGGTCGCGATTACCGACAAGTTCATGGATGCCCTCGAGACCGACTCCGAGCACGAGATCACGAATCCGAGAACCGGGGAGTCGGCGGGCAGGCTGAAGGCGAGCGAAGTGTTCGACCTGATCGTCGACCGCGCCTGGCTCAACGGGGATCCCGGCGTTATCTTCATCGACAAGATCAACGAGGGGAATCCCACTCCGGAGGTCGGCGAAATCGAGAGCACCAACCCGTGCGGCGAGCAGCCCCTGCTCCCGTACGAGTCCTGCAACCTGGGCTCGATAAACCTGGTAAAAACGCTGATCAAGCGCAACGGAAATTATGAGATAGATTTTCCCAGGCTCGCGCGGACGGTGCGCACGGCCGTCCACTTCCTCGATAATGTCATCGACGCAAACACTTACCCGCTGCCGCAGATCAAGGAAATGACACGCGCCAACCGCAAGATCGGCCTGGGCGTGATGGCGTTTGCCGACATGCTCATCCGGATGGGGGTACCGTACAACTCAGAGCGCGGGCTCGAGCTGGCCGAAGAGGTAATGTCGTTCATTCAGGAAAAATCCCACGACGAATCCTATCGCATCGCCGAGGCGCGCGGCTCGTTTCCGAACTACGACAAGAGCGTCTACGCCGATTCTGGCCGCCCGATGCGCAACGCGACCGTGACGACGATTGCGCCGACCGGCACGATCAGCATAATCTCCGGCTGCTCGAGCGGAGTCGAGCCGATATTCGCCATAGCGTTCACGCGCCACGTTCTCGACAACGACGAGCTGGTGGAGGCGCACCCGATCTTCAGGGAAATCGCCAAGGAAAGAGACTTTTTCTCCGCCGAACTGATGAAGGATATAGCCGGGGACGGGGGCATAAAGAACCTCGCGGAGGTCCCTCGCGACGTAAAGGAAGTCTTCGTGACCGCGCATGAAGTATCGCCCGAGTGGCACATAAAAATGCAGGCGGCGTTCCAGGCCCACACCGATAACGCCGTCTCCAAGACGGTCAACTTCGCTAACAGCGCCACAAGAGACGACGTGGAAAAAGTCTACCGGTTGGCCTATCGGCTCAACTGCAAGGGCGTGACGATCTTCCGCGACGGCAGCCGCAGCCAGCAGGTGCTGACAACCAGCCTCAGGAAGGGCGGTGAGGAGCTTGTCGCGGCGGACGGCGAGGTCAAGCCGCGTCCGCGCCAGACCGTCACCACCGGAACGACCGAAAAGGTGCTGACCGGGTGCGGCAACCTGTACGCCACGGTCAATGCCGACGCCGACGGAATCTGCGAAGTGTTCACGAGCACCGGTCGCGCCGGCGGATGTCCCTCGCAATCGGAGGCAACGAGCCGGGTGGTCTCGCTCGCGCTCAGGTCGGGCATCAGTGTCGACGCCCTCGTCGAGCAGCTCAAGGGTATCCGCTGCCTCTCGACCGTGTCGAAAAAGAGGACCAACAAGGAAATAGAGTGCCTCTCGTGTCCCGACGCCATAGGCAGGGCAATCGAGAAATACATGAAGAACAGGGACAACCACCAAAGAATCGCGGCGATAATGGAAGAGCCCGAGCCGACAACCTACGTCGACCAGAACGTCAGCGCCCACAACGGATGCCCGGACTGCGGCGCTGCGATCGAGCACGATGGCGGGTGTGTAGTCTGCCGCATGTGCGGCTATTCGAAGTGCAACTAGCGCCGCCGGCTGGAAGAATCCTGGGCCGTCCCACGGAAGCGGGGCGGCCCTTTTTGCGGCGAGTCGCCGCTGACAATGAGATGCTTTGCATCTCTTATATGGCGGATGCGGAGGGGGTTTACCGATATTGGGGCCACGCGCCCGCACGGCTTGTTGAGGATCAATTGCTTTGCGGCGCTCTGCGCGATCAGCGTGAAGTTTGATTAGGAGGGGATCAGAAAAGGGCGCTTAAATACAGAACAATAACTGGAGAAATGGTAGGCGAACTACCTGATGAAGGGGTTCTGCAATGTCCCTTCAACGGATTTAGCCCATGTAACAACCAGTGTGGAGTATTCGATCCAATGGGAGAGAGATGTTCCTTGATTACGATCTCTGGATCAACGGCAGCTCTGGCAGACAGTTTGAAAATAATCAAAGACCAGGGAGATATAAGAGATGAGGGGAAAGTAGTTCTTTACATAACAATATCCTGATAACGAATGTCCTGCGAATAAGCTGAACCGGTGAGGGTCACGGACTTGACTCGCCGCCAGGCCTCTTGGGAACCGTTGCTAAAAGCCCCCGGCATCCAACGAATGCAGCTCGTCCTCATCGATATTCGTCAGGAGAGGGATGCGGAGCATCCCCTGTAAGCGGCGACTCGCCGCTAGAGTTTCGCCAGTTGCCGGCGGATTCTTCCCAAACTTCGGATGTGTTCTTTTTCCTGCTCGACGAACGTTTTCACCATTTCCCGGGCGTCGCCGCGCAGGATCGCCCCGCACTCGATCAACAGCAGTAAGTTTTCCCTCTCGAAATTAATAGCTATATCGATGGCTTCGTTCTCGTCCGTAATCTTTGCCGCCAGCTTGGCCGCGTGCTCGGGCGTATCGAATATGCGGTGGTCGATGAGGGCGTGGATGTATTCCCGCACCTCGGCCGTGGTCTTATCCGGCGCCTCGGCCTCGGCGTCCAGATTGCCATGGAGCTCCTCGAAGCGTTGCTGGTGGATTCTTTCCACTTTAGCCATCGTCACGGCGAGCTTTTTGATTTTCTCGTTGCCCGTGTGCTTTGCCAGGCTTCGATAGAAAGCCACGCCCTCGCTCTCGATCAGCGCCAGCCTTCCCACCAACTCCCTGATGTCGAGCACTTGCTCCATAGCGATCTCCCTGCCTAAGATTTTAACATAATGGGGGATGGTTTGACTACAGGAAAATATCCGGCGAGGAAAAAAACTCTCTAGAACTTCATCTTGAGGATTTCGACAAAGCGCTGGAAGCCGCCTCTTTGCGTCCGGGTTTTCGGCGAACCGCCCGGCGATTGGGCCGTGGGTCTGGCGCCGCTCCTGACATGCGTGGTCACCGGTTCTCTCAGCGAGGCGGGCTTGAGGAGTTCGGATGCGATGCTGCGAATGCACTTGGCGACCGGCCGGTCCGGAAAGGCGGAAAGATAAGGACGCCTCAGCTTTTCGGTGTCGCGGAAGGTGTCTCGATCGTAGGGGATGAAGCCCAGGAAGCCGACGTCGAGCTTGAACCGGTCGTTATTGCTGAAGTGTTTGCTCGCCGTCGCCCTCAGCTTGTCGAAGACTTTCTGGCCCATCTCGAGCGTTTCCACCTGGTTGATGATGAACTTGGGCGAAAAGGTGTCGGCCGACTCGTAATCCTTCATCTTCTCTTCGAGGCGGGTCTCGAGTTCCTTGAAACGGTAATAGCTTGCCTTGAGGCACGCGTAGCCCGCCACTATATCCTGCGGGGTCGTGATTATGATGATCTCGTTCGTTGCGAGCGCGAAATCGAGAACCGTCGAATCGATTCCGGCGCTCAGGTCGAAGATGACTACCTCGTAGTTTCTGCTGACTTCACGGAAGTTTCGGATGAACTTGAGCTTTTGCACATAGACGAGGTTGGCGAGATTGTATTCGCCCGATTGACCGCCGATCAGGTCGAAACCGTACTCGGTGTCGGTCACTATCTCGAATATGTCCTTTTCCTTGTTCAGAAAATCCATCAGCGTATGCTTGGGATGGATACCTATCTTCACGCCCACGTTAGCGTTGCCGAGGTCGATGTCGATAAGCAGCGTCCGCATGCCCATCTCGGCAAAAGCGGTCGCCAGATTCACCGAAGTGTGTGTCTTGCCAACGCCTCCCTTGTTGGAGATCACCGCGAAGACGCGCGCCTCTTTCGCCGGCTCATCTTCCCCGATTTCCTGGATTCCCTCGCGGATCTCGTCCTCCAGCTTCCTGGCGTGAGAGACCCGATAGTTGCGCGTGAAGTACTGAAGCTCAATGGATTCGAGAATGTCGGCCCGGGTCGAGATGAGCGGGTTGATCTCGAGCTTCGAGCTCTTGGATATTTCCTCCAGCGCGTCGAGGTCCATCGGGTCGCACATGGCGACATCCAAAAAGCCGTTGTTTATCCGCACGGGGATGCACTTATACTTTCGCGCCAGATGTTCCGGCACCAGATCGATCGCGTTGGGTTGCAACGGAGTGGTGAAAAGGTCGACGTAAGGAATATTGAGCTGATCGGCCAAGGCATGGGCAAGGCGAGATTCCTCGAGAATATTCATCTCGATCAGGATCTCACCGAGAGGCTTTAGGACCTCTTTCTGTTTCGCCAGCGCGTCATCCAGTTGGGCTTTGCTGACGAGACCGCGCTCCAGCAAGAAATCGCCAAGCCTCGTGTTCACTACAGCACTTCCTTTCACATGGTGGACGCGCCCGCGCCCCTAATTCTCACGACGCGCCATCGCAGGCGACATCCCTGTCCATTCCTTGGGTCGAGACCAAACGGCCGAAGCGGAGTCCGCTTCACGGCGCGGCCGGCCTTGAGCGGGCATTCTTACGCAATCCGCTGGAACGCAGGAACTTGCAATAACAGTGCCAATAAACGTCGGAACTTCGCAAGATCAATGCAGGTAACTTGTTAGGGCAAGAATGCGAAAACGGCCGAAACCCTCTCGTCCGGCAAAAAGAGGGCGCCCCTGTGCGCTGACGGCCTACCGGTCTATCCCCAGATTCTCCCGGCAGTTGCGAATTCCGGAGGCGTTTCTCCCCTCGTTCCCTCTCCGCCGCCGGGGTCTTGAGCGGCCGAAGGCCGTGCTTGCCGAGTCGGCAGGGTCGTCCGGATTCGCTCCATGACCGTCATTGCGAGGAACAACGGGTCACGGACCCGAGGTGACGAAGCAATCTCGAAGCGGAAAACCGATGGCCGAGATTGCCGCAGTCGCTACGCTCCCTCGCAATGACGACAGGAGGGGCACAATGACGTTCTATCTTGACCTCTTTCCTCTATTTCTGAGAGAATTAACATGATTCTTCACGGCTGGCGCCGACTATATAGGTAGAAGCTCGATGGGCGCGTCCGATCGGACAGAGAGAAACCGCGTGGGAAAAAAGAATCCAGCAGAGCCGGCGGCCCCGGAAAGCGCCGAGCTTTTTGAAAAGATCGTACGCGAAAACAAGAAGGCTGTCTTCGCCGTGGCGTATGCGAAGCTGCGCAACACACACGACGCCGAGGACGTGATGCAGGAGGTTTTCATCGAGGCCCATGGAAAATTCCATAGGCTGCGAAATCCGGATGGAATCGGAGCGTGGCTCTACAAGGCGACGACCTATCGATGCGGAGACCACTTCAGGAAGAGCTCCCGGCGCAGAAGGCGCGAGCGAGCCTTCGCCGAGACGGCCGAGGGCAACCCATCGACGGGCGCGAAGGCGCGGGACGGAGCCGGCGACGCAGTCCTCGAAGCCATCGGGCTTTTACCGGAGAAATATCGACAGATACTGATGCTGAAACATTTCGCGGGGCTTTCATACGCCGAAATTTCGAAAACGACAGGCCTCTCGGAATCGGTAATCGGAAACCGTCTGCAAGCGGCGAGGAAGAAACTAAAGGAACGGCTCACAAAGATGGGCGAAGGAGTTGATCGAAAATGAACGCATGCGAATACCGCATTTCACAAATATATCTGCTTCTGGACAACGAACTGCCCAAGGGCGAAGAGGCCGAGTTGAGGTTTCACCTCGGGTCGTGTCCGGGCTGCGCCGCAGAATTGGAAAAGCTCGAGAAACTGAGCGCCGCCGTGGATGAAAGGCTCGAGGCGAAATTCGCGCTTCCCGACGACGCCAACATAGCCCGCCACGCGGCCACAAAAAAGATAGACAATCGAATGAGAAGGTTTGTCTTTAGGGCCCTGAAGAAAACCCCCCTCGCCTCCGCCGCCGTGGCGGCGGTCGTCGTGGTGTCGGCGTCGCTATTCGTTCATTTCTATTTCCAGAGGACCTTCTCGCATGAACTCAAAGGCGTCGTCATAAGATGTTCCGACGGAATAGAAATAAGCTCTGGCGGGAAATGGAAACCGTTGTCTGCCGGCAAGAGCCTTGGGAAGTCAGCCAGGATGCGAACGCCCGAAGGTTCTCAGTCATTCATGGCGTTCGACGGAATCAGGGCGCTGACCGACGGCAGAGCGGAGTTTGAAAGGAGTGGGCAAAGAGCCCTTTCAGTCATTAGCGGCGAGATAGTCCTTGCCTCGGCCGAAAGAGACCTTCCCGTGCAAATAGGCTTGAGAGGCGCCACGGTTCAGACAAATGGCGGCGTGCTTAGAGTTGAACAAAGCGAAAATGAGGCATACCTGGGAGTCGCCGTCGGAACGGCTGAGATAACCATGCCGGATGGAACCACCCACAATCTGGTCGCGGACCAGAGTGCTGTTTTAGGCGGCGGGTCCGAAGGGTTCACGGTCGTCTCCGGCGAAGTGATCGACCCGTTCGCGCGTATGAAAGTTTCCGCCATCGACCGGACCAGGCAAAGATTCGAAAAGATGATATCGAAATATCTTCCGGGCTATCGGATGACCATGCAAGGCTCCGGCGCGAACCCCCGGACCCTCTTTGCTCGGCCCGAGGAGATGTATCGGTTTGCCTCATACACGCCCGAAGAGCCTTTACTTCTTGCTCGCGAAAACTCCCAGCGGTTCGGCGATTACTACGAGAGCCTCTTTGCGCCGAGTAACCGCTCCATCTCTATCGGAAGGCAGAAAACTATAAGAATAAAGCCGGGAAACGCTCCCGGGCGTCCCACGTGGTCTCACGACGGCTCGATGATTGCCTATCCCGAATATGATCATCATGGGCGGCCGGCGGCCGTCAAGGTAGTCAGACTGGACGACCTCGAACATCCATGGGTTATTTCGCAGGAATGCGAATTAGTCCTGCCGATGTTTCCTCTGGCATGGGCCCCCGACGACCGGCATGTGCTGTTCATGATGAGTGATAATGTGGATT
>SDBT01012251.1_pt1 | contig 13778 bp, 14 predicted proteins | sample 2277101 | NCBI WGS metagenome assembly SDBT01 (sample SAMN10404973, study PRJNA504765) | marine sediment metagenome | isolation source: marine sediment core GS10_PC15, 103 cmbsf | place: Arctic Ocean: Southern Knipovich Ridge | collected 2010
GCTTTCTTGACAACTTCCATATATCCGTTTTCAACTTTCCATTTCACTTCGCCGCCACCCTTTTCGCTCTCCCACTCTGAAGTGTCCTCGCCATCGAAAAGAATGATTGCATCGGACGGCGCCCGGCCAAATCGTTTGGCAGGAGTGATAACCGGCGGGTTTGAACGCTCCTTATCATGTACGTTGTACTTTCTAATCTCCATTGCAGCGTAGCCGCTTACACCCAAAACCGTTGCTACCAAAACCAGGCAAACAACAATCTCCATAAGTCTTGCACTTGTTTTCATAACTTGCTCCTCTGATCCTGTTGTTATTTGAAATCTCCTCAATAGCCTGGCACCCGACTACATCACCGGGTCTTAGGACCATATCATACTATCAACACTCCCGAAAAACCATTGTATTGCTGAAGTTTCTTATATATCTTACAGGAGAATCCTCTCTTTGTTCGGGTCGAACCGCGCGACCTTGCCCTGGCGCAAACAGAGCATACCCATTTGTAATGGCGTTTGCACGTAGTACGCTAAATCCATTGGGCTTAGAGTCTGCTGCTGGCGCGAACGGCAGCAGTCAAGGAATTTCTGCCAGTATCCGACAAAGTCTTCCCCGTGCTCTATGGTGAAACGCTGGGGCTTTTTCTTGGAACCCTCGGCGGGATTAAAAACGATTTCGTTCTTTTCGATGGTAAGCGTGCCTTCCCATCCGCGAATCACGGGAATCCGCTGTCCCGAACCGCGGCTGCCCGTGGCCGGATGGTTATTAGCCTGTGTCCCCAGCACAGCCACTGTAATCTTTTCAGGGTAATCGATGAGCATATTAAACGTATCGGGTATCTCACGCTCCTGATAGCGGAACTTGCCGCCGGTTGCTACGACCGTGCTGGGCATACTAACTCCGAGCATAGACAGCACCGGCGTTAGACTATGTGGAAACAAATCGGTCGAAGGCCCACCTGCATAATCCTCGTACATCCGCCAGCGGAAGAATCGGCTGACGTCAAAAGGATGCTTGGGCGCATCGCCGAGAAACGCTTTCCAGTCCAGCTCAGAACCGGGCCTAACATCGGCATTGTCAATTGGCATACCTCGCTCACCCCAATCACCGACACGGAAATAGCCGCACTCAGCGTGGACAGGCTGGCCTATCAGCCCGTCCGCAATCAGTTTCTTCATCTGCCACCAGGCTGAATCGTACATGCCCTGCGTACCGAGCTGGAAGACCTGACCGCTTTTTTTCACCTCTCTCGCCAATCGCTTGGTCAGCTCGAACTGCCGCCAGTGCGTTACCGGCTTTTCGCAGTAAACGTCCTTGCCTGCCCGGACCGCGTCAATCGCCTGATAGCCGTGGTGATGGTCCGGCGTGGCGATGCAGACGACATCGACATTTGGGTCAGAGAGCAGGTCGTGATAGTCCGAATACCCCTTGGCTTTATAGCCGTCCATGACTTTCTGCATTCGGGGTCGATAAGCGTCACAGGCCGCAACGATGTCCACGTTGGCGCCTTGGCCCTTAAGGTAATGCACGGCCTTAAGGTGAGCCTGGCTTCGACCACCGCAACCGATGAAGCCAACTCCGATACGCTCGTTGGCACTCTTGCCGACGGCACGTTTCGCAGATGTACCTGCAACTGTAGCCGCCGCCGCTGCCACACCGGCCCGACGAATGAACTGCCGACGCGTCAGACTGTAATTTGTTTTTTCCAGTGATTTTTGTTTTTCACGCATAGCTTTCTCCTAAATTCACTTTACATTATTATTTAGTTTCTGTTGCGGAAACAGTATTTGTCATTCCCGCGAAACCTGTCCTGAGCAGAGTCGAAGGGGCGGGAATCCAGCTTTTTCGTTCTGGACCCCTGCTTACGCAGGGGTGACATCGTCGGTTTTTGTTTTCCGCAACAGATACTATTTATTTTTGACCCACCAGTTATAAACCTTTTCGATTCGCTCGTTTTCGACTCGATTGTCCCACACGGCCACGGCGTAGCGTAATACCAACGGTTTATTCGATGTTACCTTCAGCGGCTCTTTGTGCAGATTCGGCGTCGCCGAGACGTAAGCAAAAGAATAACTCATAGTAAACCACTGTGTCGGATGACGCAGATTATCCGGATGGCCGAACATAGCTACCGTAACAGGTTTGCCGTTCGCCTCGGCAGTATAAGCGCACCACCTTGCTTGGGCAAGCCGTTCGTCACCCCGCACAACATCACCGCTCTTACCCTCAGCGTTGAGGAACTGACCGCCAGTATCCATCGATTTCAAAAAACGCATACCCAAACCGAAGTAATGTGAACCGGTAAGTGTCACGGATTCTTTTCCGGATGGCACGGCAAAGCTGGATTGCCAGTCCAAAAGCGTGGCCTTAAAATCGTTTAGCTGACAAACTTTGATTGTCCGATGTTCTTTAAGCAACAATTCGTTACTGCGAGGATTGACCCAGTCGAGCTGTTCCGTAAAGCCCGCGAGAGGAACATCAACGCGCTTGTCGATTCTTGTGTCGGTAAAGCAACGGTGTACTTGACTGCCTGGTGCCTGCTGCTCTTCCCAAAAGTTTACACCATCGGCGGCAACTGCAAACATCAGTGCGTGATGATGCTGATGGTCGTCCAGTTATGTTAGTTTATCCTTTTGAGATAGTTGGGGTAATGAAAGCAGGATAAACAATTTTTCAGAATTATGCAAGAGTTATGACGACTGAATACAATAATAAGATATGAGCAATAACCTGATGATATTTAGATAAATTGATATATGGAGTGGCGGGCAGCCTCATTCGTTAAGCCGAAAAAGGCTGCCCAAAGCTCCACCTTAAAATAAAGGCTTAACGATATGAAGAAACGAAAAACTTTAGCTTGCCCACGTGGACTCAAATTCGGCAAAGATTTTAATAACTGTTCATACGGAGATTGTCGGTTTTACTTGGACTGTGCTGATAGGTCTGAGGAGCTTGAAGAGCTTGCACCCCCAGAGGATAACGATAACGATAACAATTACGAACCGGAAGATGAGTCTCAATCCAAGAAGCATAAAAAGAAAAAGCAGGACAATCGGGGACTATACATTCCAAGACCAGCATTGAATAAGCTGCTGAACGTGACCTACCATACCTGTGTAAGACATTATATCTTTTATTTGAAGGAAGGAATACGGCAAAAAACTAATAGACCTTACTGCAATCCAAATTTCACAGCAAAAGGTTTGAGTTGTAGTCCAAGTACAGTTGAGACAGCCAAAACTGCACTTGTCAAAGCTGGTTTTATAAAAAAGGGACGAATGAAACGTAAAGATGGAAAGTATGGCAAGTCCTATATTGAACTCAAATATTATCCAACCAAATTCGTAATTGAGAAAGCAGAATACAAAAGACGGTTAGAAAAGTATAAAACAGAAATAGATGAAATGGTAGAAGAAGGTGCTTATTGGATAAATCTTTTTACAAGTGAGAAAGCAAAACGTGAAGTAATTGAGGCAAAATATAAAGATTTGAGACGTAAATATAGAAAATTGAAAAGGAAAAACAAGTAACCAGATAGTAAAATTTAGTATGTGGTGAACCTCAAAATAACGTTTTCACCACATACTAATTTACCAGACATTGAAATTTACTATGTAATACTTATAGTATACAAAATAAGGAAAACATAAATGTTTTCCAAAATAACGACCTGCACCCGCTTTGAGGCGTGTGCGGTCGGTCGTTATTTTATTGTAGAAAATATATTTGAAATATAACGTCAATTTGAAAATAAGGTAATCGCCAAAATTGAATAAAAGAATATAAAGCTCAATTAAAAATAAAATATTCATCAATTTTTAGAAAGGAACTAAAATGTCAAAGCAATTCAAGATTATGATTATGAACAATGCCACTTATAAAGAAAGTCCGCACGAGGCCGATACTTTAGCAGAGGCTTTTCAAATCGTAGGGGAATTAACCACTGTCGATACACAGGCATACATTTTTGATGTCGAAGCAGGTCTTGAATATCGAATTATCCAAGCCCAGCCTTTTACGGGAAAACCTTGGGTAAAAGAGTAGAACTTCAAGTTATCTGAATATACGGAGTTAAACTCCCGTATATCATTCGATTTAAGCTACCTGACATCGTTTCTAACAGCTTTTATACTCAGATACGTATAAAGTACAATATCGAAAAATGAAAGCTGTTAGAGGGTGTTCTCCAGGAAACTTTATATACTTTATATTTATATAGTATTTTTAGGCTCTCGTGGCGTCACGCATTCTCCACATTTTCCAAAAGATATTTTTCCCTTGCAAAACAAACGTATTGTTTTTAGGATTTCGGTATGAAAACGGTACTTGACATCATAAGTGCTTTAACAAGTTTAGGCATCGTTGGATTTTTGATTTATTTCTTCATTTATTACCGTAAACCAATGAAGTCCGTTTTAGACGCTCTCAGTGATATGGATTCATTGAAAGCTGGCCCGCTGGAGTTCAAGAGGCGAAAAGCAATAAACAAAGTCGTTAAAGACATCGACATCGTGGCATCTAAAAGCGTTTCGTTCTCAGGAAATATCACAGCATCGAGTAGTGTCACAGGAAGTCTCTCAAGCGAACCAAAGTTGTTATCGGTGCGTATTCAGCAACTCGAAAAAGAAAATGCAAACTTAAAAATAATGCTTTTCGGAATGTCCGCTGTTGCTGCGTACTCCACCCGACCAGCCTACCCAAAAGTAGCAGAAGCTATTGATAAAATCGCCGACCCGCTATATAAAGAAGTTTTTGCAACTGACCCCAAATCAGAAATCCTCAAAAGTTCGTCTAAGTTATTAACAATAGAAGATGTAAAAATGGGAGATAAAATTGGAGTTGGTGAAGATATTAAAGTCGAAGTGGTTGGGCCAGATGATGTCAATACCCCAGATGAAATCCCACCTGAAGAATCACAACAATCAAAGCCCCCAAAAAAATCGAAAGGGTCTAAAATGTCAGATGAGCAAACAACAACCAGTAATGAATTTCGACACCGCGTCATAGGTTTTTTAAGTGGCAGTGAAGATAAACAAAAAAAGCAAATATCCAGAATCCAAGATTTTTTTCGTGATGAAGGTATTACCTCAAAAACAGGTAATACCGCAGAAACAGGTATCGAATTCGTTTCAGAAGAATGGTATAAGATAAATAACGATTTGGAGAGTGGTGATTACATAATCATTGACGACCTTACAGACCTCTCAGGAAATCTTGAGGAATTAGTTGCCAGACTACGTGTTCCTCTCAATAAAGGTGTCAAAGTTGAGCCAGTCAATAAAGAACACTGGAAATTGTTAAAATGGGACGCACGTCTCGAAAATATTGAGAAAAAGCGAGTTCCTGAGGAGCGTACATTGTTAGGCTTGAAGGATGATTTGGCCAAAATATATACTCCAAAGTTAAAATAACCACCGAAGAAAATCTCGAAAACATTTTGGGAGTTATATTATGGCAGTGAAAGGCAGTAAAATACCAAGTTATATTGAACTTATGGAACATGCTGACCTGCTCAGCAAGATACCGAAGGGCAAGACGGTGGTGGACGTAGACAGGTTAGATAAACTATTCAAAGATGAGAACCGGGCAGAAGCAATCAAGTGGGATTTCACGTTCGACGATTCACTGAAAAAACTTCTCATCTTACACTTTTCGCAACGGGACGAAGAAGTTAAAAAGCTAATGAACAACATTAACATGGTCCAAAAGGCCAGACTTGCATATGCCCTGGGACTCTTCGACAAAACGGCTCTGAAGAATTTTGCCCAGATACATGACATTCGGTGCACGTTTGCTCACAGCATCAATACAAGCTTTGCCGACAGCAAAGTACTTAAATTTGTGAGGAAACTGTCTACAACCCAAGGTCTCAAAGTCACGAAGAAGAACTCCCTCAAATTCTACATCAGTGGCTTGGAGGCATGCCTAACAAACATTGTGGATGCCTTTCAACAAGAAGTCTACAGGCAAGCGGCACTGCAGAGTGGAAGAATAAAAGAGAATAAAAGCGAAAATCAACGACGAGGCAAAAAAACCAAAAAAAGAAAAAACTGATTATTGAAAACAATGAAAAACAATAGTCCAAAAAAAGCAAGTATCAGTAAAAGAGCGAGTAATATAGATTTGAACTATCCAGTAGATAAAACAACAGAATGAATTAGTTATAACAAAGCAAAAAACGCCAATATAAAACAGCAGTAAAATACCAAACCCTATTTTCAGCGTAATGTATCGAGATTTCCCTGTTAGTATAGTTCTCAAATTCCTACGATACACAAACACCCCTGCCAACTACCACTTCCAAAACAAAAAGATTTAGTTTTTACCCCCCTAAATACTAAATGTCAAAGATGTATATTTTATAACGTTTCAACTCTCTTGAGATTTTATGAGAAAATCTTTGTTTTAAGATAAATAATAGTTGATTTGATTACCGATATAGTATAACGTATGAATTGTAAATGAAGTTTTATATTGAAAGGATATTAAAATGAAGAAAGTAAAAAAGAAGTTTGTAGCAATTTATGTTCGGGTATCGAGCAGCACTCAATCTACCCGTAGTCAAATACCAGACTTAAAGAAATGGGTATCTGCCTATACCGACAAGGGTGCAAAGGTTCTCTGGTTCAGCGACAAAGCATCAGGCAAGTCTATGGACAGAGAACGATGGAACAGGCTATACAAAAAGATAGAAGCCAAGAGGGTATCCAAGCTGGTAGTTTGGCGTCTGGATAGATTAGGACGTACCTGTGCGGGATTGACTAAGCTGTTTGAGGAGCTAAACAAGTACAAGGTCAAGTTTATCAGCGTTAAGGATGGTATTGATTTGAGTACACCAGCAGGCAGGTTAATAGCGAATGTTCTGGCTTCTGTTGCTGCGTATGAAACTGAGGTAGGTTCTGAACGTATTAGAGCAGGACAAGCTGTTGCCAAAGCTCAAGGCAAGGAATGGGGTGGAAGTAAAAAAGGCAGGCTCAATACTATCACTAAACTTCAAGCGCGTGCAGTTATAAAAATGAAAGCAAAAGGTGATAGGGTTTGTGTAATTGCAAAAACTCTAAGTATGAATCGACCGAGTATCGAGCGGATACTTCAAAGACATCAGGAAGGGATACTGGACGTTGCATAGGGCAGCGAATCCAATTAGGAAAGGAAAACTAAAATGAATGTATTGCTTCAATGGATGATTAAAGTCGGGAAATGGTTGTCGAACTGGGTGGCTATAATATTTGTTGCTTTTGTAATACTGGCTTTGATATGTTTGTATGTAGGTGTAATGCACGCTTTAGGTTTCGAGAAAGTATATATACCTTTTTGGTATTGAAGTAGAACAGTGAATCCAGCAAAGAAAAGCTCAGATAGTATAATTACTCGTATTTATTGCGTTTGGCTGTTAGGCAGCGTGTCTGGCGTTGCTTTCGTATTGTTAGGGCAAGGTCGTGTCAGCTAATTCAGGATAGTTTTTTTCGTTAGTAAATTTACTAACGTTCAATCTCAATTACAAACCACTTCTCAAAGGTATTCCTATCCACTGAATTTATTAGATAGGCTGTATTTTTTTTCAATCTTAAAAAAATTTTAATACGTAACATCAATTCCTTATAACTCTTTTGTTTTCAATAGCTCAGTCAATTTCCAATATACGTAAAGTTTTTATAGTCTTTACAGAAACTTTATAGTTATTAAAAAGTTTTTAAGATTACTACTTGGGAAATAAGTATATTAAAGATGTAGGTAGCAGTATTTTTTGGAAAGGTAATTTTATGTCGCTGAATAATAATGAATGCCACTTGTTGGTACGTTCAAATAAAAAAGTAAAGACTCGATTCAAGAAATATTGCCGAGAGCAGGGATATAGTTTGACTCAGGGATTACATATTTTAATGAATTCCGCTGCTCGACAGAATTTCCCGATTAAAAGTAAAATGAAGATGAGCTAATGTCAAAGCCCAAGCGAAAAACATCCAAAAAGGTTTGCAAACAATGCAATTTGCCATATTCAAGTAATACCGAATGGATTAAGGAAAGAAGGAAATTTCGGTGTACGTGGAATTGTTGTCGGGATTGTTGTACTGCCTCATCATCGGCAGTTTGCGAATCAGTGAGACGGCCAATTATACTTAAAAAGAATAGAGTTGAAAACGTCAATCCATTATTGGCAAAGGTCAAAAAATAATGTTTACCAAAGGCCATCCAGAATATAGAAAAGATGTACACGCCAAGAAGCATAGAAAGCGGACGTATAAAAATGGAGCTAAAAAAGACCTGATACCGGCTTTGAAATATCAAGAGGGATACCTCGACAGGTTAGACTTCAGGATGGACTCCTACACTAATTTGGCTAAAAGCTACGCACAGATTATGTTTGACCTGGGTGGCATTGAAAGTTTGTCCCGAATTGAGCAGAGTTTGTGTGAAAGATTTGTTTTTGTGGAATTTCATATTCGCAAAATTGAAAATGAGATGCTGAAATCCAAGAATGGAAATACCAAAGAATTGTTTGAAAAGTGGACTCATTTTAACAATGCACTTCAGGCGATTGCGACAAAACTCGGAACTGTAATTAGAAAACCCAAAAGTTCTAAATTAAAGAAGCATTTAGCAGAAACTTATGTCGATTGATTTTATAAAAATTTGCAAAGATGAAAAGCTGCTCCGGCGTTATCTGACGGGTCTGTCCGGAGGACTTCAGAGCTGGAGTAGCTGGTTCGCTTGTGGGCGGGTAGTTTACGGACTACCCGTTCATAATCCACGTGCTTTGAGATTGATAAAAGAATGCACTGGACGGGATATTTCCAAGTTATCTAAGAACGGTTATACCACAGTTATATTATTTATTGGAAGACGGGGCGGAAAAAGTAAAATGTCGGCGGGGATGGCAATTAATGAGGCATTGTTTTCCGGCAGAGAAAAATTCCTGAGTAGTGGTGAACGTGGGTTGGTGTCAGTAATCAGCCCAAGCCGGTTTCAATCGAAAATTGTTTTGGGATATATTTCTGGGGCACTTCACGGTTCAGAAATTCTTGAATCTCAAATAGTCCGAGAGGACAGAGAAAGTATCCTGTTAAATAATGGCGTGATGATTCAAATTCTGACCGGAGATTTCAAAAGTTCAAGAGGCTTCACCCAACTTTGTGTGATAGTTGAAGAGCTAAATTTTTTCTGTATTTCCGAAGAAAGTCGAGTGAAAAATGCAGCAGAATTGGTGAACTCAATTAGACCTTCACTTTTGACGACAGGCGGGAAGCTCATCTGTATTTCTACGAAATATCGCAAAAGTGGATGGGGATTCCGTCAATGGCAGAAATACTATGGCAAAGATAACGACAGGACTTTAGTTTGGACAGCTCCGACAACTGTAATGAATCCGACAATTTCTGAATCAGAAATCCAAGAATTAGTTGCTGAAGACCCTTCGGCTGGCAGGGCTGAATTTCTTGACTGTTGGAGGGAAGACATCGAGCAGTTCTTACCAATAGAAGTTATTCAGGCTTGCGTTATTGCAGGTAGAAAACAACTGCTACCTATCGGCAAAAAGTTTTCCTATTTTGCGTTTGCGGATTGTTCTGGTGGCAGAAATGATTCGGCGGCTTTGGCAATAGCCCATCTACGGGATGATAAGACTCAAAAAGGTGCGGTGGTGATTGACTTTCTGAAACAATACAAATCTCCACATTCACCATCCGAAGTTGTTGAAAGGCAGTCAGTAGAACTGAAAAAATACGGATTGAATCGAGTCACTGGAGATGCTTACAGTGCCCAGTGGGTGGTTGATGCTTTCAAAAATAATAATGGAATTATTTATGAGAAAAGTAAGCTCAATAAGAGCCAGCTTTTTCTTGAAGTTTTACCAAGACTTTGTTCTCCAAACGGGATTGAACTTTTGGATGATAATGAGGTAACTGTAAAACAATTTGCCAGTCTTGAAAGGAAAACTCGGTCAGGGGGCAGGGATTCAATTGGCTGTCCATCCGGTTCGGGATTTCACGATGATGTCTGTAACGTAATTGCAGGGGCGGCATTTATCAGTAGCGAAAAAAAGAAAAGAGCAGGTGTGTTTTTACATAGTAATAGACAACTTGATGAAATGTCAAATGCGAGAATTTTATCATCAATATATTAGGAAAGGATAAAAAAATGGCGTGTGATAAATCTGAACTGGAAAAGATAAGTGGGACGTCAAACAGATATAGGTTTTTTGATAAATCTCAAGAAGGTGGTACGATTATATGGCAAGCCCACTTGATTTGGGAAAATGGTTCGTATCGAGAACTGTCGGATGGCTGTGTGGGTATTATGGCCGATGCAACTTGGTTCGACACAAATAATTTGAATGAGGTGCGACAAAACCTTTGTTATCAAAAAGTCTTTGCTCAAGAAAAATTAGAGGATGCTGTTAAACAGTTTACCGCTGCTCGTGATGCACTGTCTGAACAGGCAAGTATGGCTTTGAATAATTCCTCACCAGCACCCGAAAAAAATCATCTCAAGGAACTGAAAAAGCTCCGTGTCAATGTCCGAATATGGGAAAAAAAACTCACCAAAATTCTTGAACTACTGAATCCAGCTCCGCAGGAAATTATTTATACGGATGAGGAAAGAGAAAAGATGTGGGCGAACCAGACTGATGCACAAAACTTTTTAGAAGCTTTAAGTGAAATACAAATATAGAAATTTATTTTTAGAAGAAAGGAATTACAAATGGGAACGTGTCAGAATTCATTGACAACAAGTAAAGCGTGTATTCACAGCGGTGAATTCGGGAACAATCAACCAGTGACCCAAGTCGTTCACAAAAATGATAAGGGTGAAGTGTTATCAGTTTTTGATACCAATGAAGAATCTCCGATGCCAATTCCGCCCGTAGTTATGGCAGAGAAGAAAAAGGAAAGTAAGGTGGTAGTCCAGGCTAATGCAGATGGTGAGTCGAATCGGATGCCTCCGGTGGTTCTGGCAGAGGTTGGAGACAAGAGTTCGTCTATGATAAGAACTGGCGAAGATGATGCACTGGATAGGATGCGTAAATGTCAACCAGAAGGTGAAGAAACTCCGATGGTTATGCCTGCTGCTGTTGGTAAAGACAAAAATAAATAAAAAAGATGATTAGTCTCTTTCAAGATTTTCTTTTTCGTAGTGGAACGGGGATTCATCCACCTGTTCAACTCCTTTTCCGTCGGGTTGTTCTCGGCGTAGAATTGTTATTGGGAAAGTGCGGTGTACCTTTACGCCGCACTTACCTTGCTATTATTTTATATTCAGCAGGCACTTCTTTATTTTGCAGGGTGGGTACAAATGTGGAACCACCACGTACCCACCCAGTTATTATGGCTGTTTCGGTCTGGCACAGGGCGACTTTTGACTTCCTTCTTGTTGTCCTGTGCTTTTTAATTTGTCTTCAATGGGCAGGAGACGGTAGTAATTTTCTACTTGCTACCGTCTCACTGCTGGTTTTACAGTTAAAAAAACTTTGAAAAAATTATATTTTTCTTTTTACTTTTAGAAAATAATCGTTATAATAAAAAATAATGCAATACAGGACAATTAAAAAACGTTATCAAACTAAGCTGCTGAAGGTACATTTCTGGCTGTTCGCAGCCCGTCCTGTATTGCAGCCTTCAGCAGCTTTTCTTTTTGAAGGGATGGTAAAATGTCAACTAACGGGAAATTAAAATTTGCTGGTTTGTGCAGGGTATCTACTGAAGGCCAGGAAAAGAAAGGTGAATCTTTAGCAACTCAGCGACAACAAATAACACAAGCAGTATCTCAATTAGGTGGCGAAGTTGTACGATGGTATTCAGGGCAAGAGCACGGAACAGCAGGATATGAGAGAAAAGAATTTGATAGGTTGTTAGCTGATGCTCAAAAACGTCAAAAATCTTTTGATGCTTTAATGGTCACTGATGCAGATAGATGGTCAAGAGATAACGAGCGAAGCAAGCAGGGATTGAAAATATTCAAAGACAATAACATTAGATTCTTTATTGGTTCGATGGAGCACGATTTATTCAATCCGGCTGCTATTCTCTATCTCGGTATGTCAGCAGAAATTGGTGGCTTTATTGCTATGCAGATGAAACGAAAGTCAATGGAGAATAGAATTAAAAGAGCAAAACGCGGCTGTCCATCCAGAGGCAATATGCCGTTCGGACGGACGTTCAATCGAGAGACGGAGACGTGGGGTGTTATCGAAGAAAAGAAACAGCTAATTCAAGAATGTGCCGAAAGATATTTACTCGGAGAAAGTATTGAAAGGTTGGCTCTTGAAAAAGGAATGAAACCAAACCAGCTTCACAAAATAATTACCCGACAAAGTGGGACGGAATTAGTACAGACTTTTACTGCGAAGGATTTGAACATCAACGAAACTACCACCTGTCAGATACCAAGATTATTGACTGATGAAATTATCAAAGCCTGTCTGGACAGAGCCAAGGCAAATAGAACTTATCATCACGGTCAGCTTAAAAACAGATACCTTTTGAGCCGTATGATTTTCTGTGAGGATTGTGGTTACAGTTTTTTTGGTGCTACGAATACAGTCAATTCAAAATGGAGATATTACAGGCATATTCCTATGAGTAGAGTAAAAGATTCTTGTAATGCACCCAGAACTAAAGGCAGGAACGCCAAGCCGCAAATTAAGGCCGAAGAATTAGAGAATATAGTTTTGAGACACTTGTTTGAGACTTTTGGGAATCCAGTAGCAATCGAAAAGGCAATTCAGGCAGCTATACCCAATATGTTCCAAATTAAAATTGATGAGAAAAGATTACAACAGTTAGATAAGGAATTAGGCAAGGTCAAACGTAGTCGGGATACTATTTTGAATCTTATTACTGATGAACAGTTAAATCAAGAACAGGCAAGCAAGAAACTATCAGAGCTAAAACTTAGAGAAAAAGTCTTGTCAGAAGAAATTGACAGATTACTTGATAACAGAGATACCCGACCAGACCCTACGAAGATAAAAAATATAGCCAAAAAAGTATCCATCAGATTCAAACGTCATAGACAAACCAACGCTAAACTCGTAGCTCGAAAAAGAGATATTATGCACGACTACGAATCAATGACTTGGGAAGAAAAGAGAACTCTGGTAGAATCTGTTTTCAATGGCAAAACAGAATCAGGAAAGAGAATGGGTGTGTTTATCAAATTCAATAAAGATGCCAAGAATTACAGTTTTACAATTCGAGGACACTTGATTGAGGCTTCGGGCTTGTTACCGCTAAGTGATTCGATGCAGGAAGCGTATTTCAGCGACTGTGGTGGTAACGTCAAGCTAAGTAAACTAACAAACGTAGGTAGTCAGCAGGTGCGTCACGCAGAACGTTAACGCCGCGCGGCGAGAATAACTGCTGCACGCATGGTTTGAAAGGCACGTCCCGGTAATGATAGCGCAGCAAAACACTATCGCCTGTGTGGACCGAAATGATATTTTCCTCTGTAGTAATCCTCATAGGATTTTCCGCAAATGTCGTGTCCGAGACAGCTAAAAAAACAACAGCCAATAAAAGATTGATGGTAATACTTTTGAAGTTTTCCATAACCGCTTTTCCTTCAGTTACTTTTTCATAAATTCACTTTGGCCCCCCGATACATCGGGGTTCCGTCACCACTGATAATCCCACATAGCCATATATTCGAGACCGGGTAAAAAGTTGTCATTTGTTTCTTTGAGCTTTCGAGATAATGTCTTTTCCAATTGTTGCTGGATTTGCGCATACTTCGGACTATTACACAGATTTTCCAGTTGATATGGGTCTGTCTGATTATCATAAAGC
>SDBT01012252.1_pt1 | contig 13777 bp, 16 predicted proteins | sample 2277101 | NCBI WGS metagenome assembly SDBT01 (sample SAMN10404973, study PRJNA504765) | marine sediment metagenome | isolation source: marine sediment core GS10_PC15, 103 cmbsf | place: Arctic Ocean: Southern Knipovich Ridge | collected 2010
CTTTTCCAAATTTTTCTCAAAAACACCCTAACTTTTCCAAACTTTTCTCAAAAAGTGAAGCACTTTTGCCAACTTTTCGACACTTTTCTTAATTTTTTTAAAATATTCTTTACCCAAAACATCTTGTCCAAAAATCATAACCCCTTACATCACAAACAGTTACAAATAATTCAAGCAAGCAACTGTCCACAATCAAAAAACGAAAATAAATCAAAAAACCCCATTTTAAAGCCAAAAATCAAGAAAACTTTGACACGAAGGCCCGGAAAAACCCTGTCAGCCTTTGAATATTTCCAGGAATTTTGAATGCGTCTTTTTATTGGCGGCCAGTATCTGGTAATTTTGGCCTTTATAATTTTGCATATTTACGGGGAATATTTCATTTCCGGTCAGGTCGGTAATGATTCCACCGGCGTTTTGGATAAGTAAAGCTCCAGCGGCAATGTCCCAGAGTTTCGCCAGGGTTACCATCGAACCTAAAAAACCGCCTTTTGCAACATAAGCTAAGTGCAGCGCCGTTGAGCCGAGGTTTCTAAACCTTGTTTGTTTCATTATTTCATTTACAGCATCGCTATAGTCGGGAAGGAAATGGCTGTCGATACCGAAGCTGCTGTATCTGGTTATTTCTTCATCGCTGATGGTTATTCTCGAAGCGTTCAACTGGGCGTCGGTGTCTTTAACCGTGGTGAACATTGAATCGGTGGCCGGGTCAAAGATAACCCCGACGATAGGTTTGCCCTCGTAGATTGCCGCGATACTGACTGTAAAGCACAGCAGGCCGTGCGCATAATTGTTGGTTCCGTCGATTGGGTCAATGACCCACCAGATTTGCTCGGCTGTCCGGGGAGGCTGAAAGAGCATTTCTCCGTCAGCACCTTCTTCGGCTATGAAGCCGTGGTCGGGATAGGTCTCCTTGATGCGGTCGATAATGAGCTTTTGACAGATTGTGTCAGCGCCGGTAACAAGTTCAATATCGTTTTTAACTGATGCTTTTACATATTTTATCTCTTCCATAGCCCGCTGGCCCGCCAGTCGAGCGGCAACCGCCCCTACTTCGAGCATCCGGCTTATATCAGTGTGCTCAAGTGTCATTTTTGTCCCTTTCAACTTGACAATTTCTTTACGATTGGCTATTTTAATGTAATAATGTCAACAAGCCAAGAGTCAAATTCCGTAAAAAAAACAGCACGGGCAACAATAGGCCGCCGAATTGCAGCCGGAGCGGTTCTTGTCGTTGTTTTGGGAATATTCTTTGTACTGTGGGCTGAAACCCGGGGCTGGATTGATATCGGCAGGCTGACCGGAACCGAGATTTGTGGTTTTAAACAGGCAACTGGTTTACCATGTCCAGGCTGCGGGGTAACAACTTCGGCAATGGCATTTGTAAAAGGCAGGCTTTTTGAGTCTTTTTATATCCAGCCGGCAGGGGCGGTGTTTTGCTGCGTTCTTGTTGTAACAGCAGTTTTTGCTTTACTTATAGCGGCATTTGGTGTAGATTCTGCGTTTTTGCATCAGCCGGTGAGCCTGCGAATGATTAAATATATTGTTATAATATTAATAATTATTTTAGCAGGAGGCTGGGCGGTGACACTTGCCCGGGCGATAGTGGAGAATGGCCGTTAGGGAGCGAATAGGGACGATAAATAGGCAACAGTCCCTAATTTGGAAGGATTAAATATGAGACAAGTTGGTATAGTTGTGGGAGTAATTGCGGTTGTTTTTTTTGGCGGTTGCAAGGCTTTTCTGGGTGTAATAAGCAGTCCGACATATCATGAGCAGAAGATACCGGCCCAGTTTAAGTTAGCTGACCGGGCCAAAGAGAAAATACTGGTATTTGTGGAGGAGGCCAGGGGCAGCGGTGCGGGAAGTAATTTGCGAGAGATGGTGAGTGATACGGTCAGCGTGTTTATTGTTAAAAAGGCCCGAATAAAGAGTCAATATCTTGTTTCACAGAGCAAATTGTCGGATTTTAAATCACAGAGGAGTGATTTTTCGCGTCTTTCGCCGGTTGAAGTTGGCCGGTCAGTGGGGGCGGCAGTTGTATTGTATGTTCGGATTGAGGATTATAAGCTTTACGAGATGGCCGAAACGGGGTATTATAGGGGTTCTTTGGTGACTCGGAGCATATTGTTTGATACAGCTTCCGGTGAAATGCTCTGGCCTCGGGAAAGAACAGGGCGGGTTGTCAGGACGAAAGTTGAGTTTGAAACGAAGGGATACGAGGCGACAGCCGAACGTTTAACCAAGGCAACAGCACATTGTATTGTAAGAAATTTTTATGACTGTCCGAGGGACTGGTTCAAGGTAAGAGATGAACAAAGTAAGTATCTACAATTAGACGGATGAATAAGCTGATTGGAATTTGGAGTAACGATTGTTTTGATTTACTGGAGAAATGGGATGATTAAGATTTTGATTACGGACAAACTTGCACAGGAAGGTATTGACCTGCTTAGGAGTATTGACGGCGTTGAGCTGGAGGTTAAGACCGGTATCAGTTCCGATGAGCTGGCGCAGATTATCGGCGAATATGACGGTTTGATAATCCGCAGCGGTACTAAAGTAACGGCGGAGGTTTTAGCAAATTCAGGCAACCTCAAGGCAATCGCCCGGGCGGGTGTTGGCGTAGATAATATCGATGTTGGCGAGGCAACGAAGAAGGGTATTTTAGTGATGAACACGCCCGGCGGCAATACGCTAAGCGCTGCCGAGCATACTCTTGCCCTGATGCTGTCCCTGAGTCGGAATGTTGTGCCTGCGTGTAACAGTCTCAAGGACGGGGCGTGGGACCGGAAAAAGTATATGGGTAATCAATTAAACAACAAGGTCCTTGGCATTATTGGTTTGGGTCGTATCGGCATGGCGGTAGCGAAGATGGCCAGGGGATTTAATATGCGGATTTTGGGATATGAGCCGTTTGCGGTTCCAAAGGATGCGGAGGCTTTGGGAATCGAGGTGATGGAAGATTTAGAGCGGATATACAGAGAATCCGACTATATCAGTGTTCATGTTCCGCGCAATGACAAGACGCTGAACATGATTTCAGCGGATGAATTTAAGAAGATGAAACCTGATGCGAGGGTAATCAACTGCGCCCGCGGCGGTATTATTAATGAAGATGACCTTTATGATGCTCTTGAGAACGGCACAATAGCCGGTGCGGCGCTGGATGTTTTTCCAAAGGAGCCACCAGAGAATACACGTTTTGCAGACCTTGCCAATTGTCTTGTCACACCGCACCTCGGTGCCAGCACGGAAGAAGCTCAAGTTGAAGTTGCTGTTGAGGCGGCGCAGATTCTTGCCGATGCTGTCAAGGGTGGGCCTATCAAAAACGCTCTAAACGCACCATTTGGCGCCGGCGATGTATCTCCGATAGTTTGTCAGTATGCCCAATTAGCCCAGCGTATAGGAACGGTAATGAGCGCCTTATTAAGCGGGCCGGTCAAATCCGTAGAGGTGCAGTACCGTGGCTCGATAGCGGAAAAACCGGTGGAGATGATTACGACTGCGTTTTCGGTGGGGCTTTTGCAGCGGCATTTTGACGCACTGGTCAATATGGTTAACGTCGGTCTCCTGGCCAAGGAGCGGGGGATTAGTATCGATGAGACCAGAAACACGGAGGTTAAGGACGTGGTTTCAAAATTTACCGCCAGGGTTGTAACCGACAAGATTGCGCGGACGATTACGGGAACGGTATTCGGAGAGAATCTTCTTCGGATCATAGAAATTGACGGTTTTAGCATTGAGGTGACACCGAAGGATACGATGATGATAATTTTTAATGATGACAAACCCGGGGTTATCGGCGCGGTCGGGACTGTTTGCGGCAGACACCAGATTAATATCAGCACGATGGGTGTTGGTCAAAAGCTTGACGAAGGTAAAGCGATACTTGCCGTAAGTCTTGATAAACAGCCTGATGATGAGGCGGTCAAAGAGTTAGGTCAGCTGGAGTTTGTTAATGAAATTTACGTCTGCAAGCTGGATGATTAGTTAGTTGCTGTTTGGAAAATGGAGTTTTATGTATGGCAGCTAAGAAGGTTGGCAAGACAGGGCAGATGAGTTTTGCCTTCGGGAAGGCCGGTGCCGGGAGCATGTCAAAACCAAAAAAGAAAAAGAAGAAGCAGCAGAAGACGAAAAAGAAGAAAAAGAGTACAAGCAAAGCTGCAGTAAAAAAGTCAACAACAAAAAAGAAGAGCGGTTCAAAACGTAAAGTGCGCGCCGCGGCGACGGCTGAGTCGATGGCTGCTCAGCAGCGTGATATCAGTATCAGTGAGTTTTTCGCGAAGAACCGGCACCTTTTGGGCTTTGATAATCCTCGAAAGGCACTTTTAACAGCTGTTAAGGAGGCCGTTGACAATTCTCTTGACGCCTGTGAAGAGGCCCTCATTCTTCCGGATGTAGCGATAAGTATCAGCCCTGTTGAGAATACCGACAACAGGTTTACACTGAAGGTTGTTGATAACGGGCCGGGGATTCTTAAGGACCAGGTTCCCAGTATTTTCGCCAAGCTGCTTTACGGCAGCAAGTTCCATACTCTTAAAATGAGTCGCGGCCAACAGGGGATAGGCATAAGCGCAGCCGGCATGTATGGTTTGATTACGACCGGTGAACCGGTGCAGATTATTTCGAGGACGAATCCTAAAAAACCTGCTCAGCATTATCATGTGCAGATAGATACCAGCCGTAACAGGCCGGAGATTGTTCTTGATGAGGAATGTGATTTTGAGTTGCCGACCGGCACGAGTGTTATGATAAATTTAGAGGGGCGGTATCAAAAAGGCAGACAGTCGGTGGATGAGTATATCGCCCAGACGGCCATGGCGAATCCACACGCGACGATAATTTATAATGCCCCGGATGGTAAAACGCACGAGTATAAACGTCAAAACAGGGAGATGCCGTTTATTCCCGTGGAGATTAAGCCTCATCCGTATGGTGTGGAGATTGGTGTTCTTTACAAGATGGCCAGGGACAGCACATCGAAAACGATTTCCGAATTCTTAAAAAAGGAGTTTTCCCGCGTAAGTCCCCGCCTTGCCGCCCATATTACCAAAACCGCCAAACTTTCATCAAGGCTAAGGCCCAGAAGACTTGCTCTCAAAGAAGCTGAGCGACTTCATAAGGCGATTAATGAGACCAGGATAATGTCTCCATCGAATGATTGTATTGGGCCGATTGGTGAAGATAAACTCAAAGCCGGGCTTAAGCGGGTTGTGGACGCCCGGTTCTATTCAACTTGTACGCGCAGGCCTTCGGTTTATCGAGGCAATCCCTTCCTTATTGAGGCGGCTTTGGCCTATGGTTTTAAGGACAAATCAGACGGTGATTCTGATAAAGAGTCGTTGATACGCCTGACCAGGATAGCGAATCGTGTTCCGCTTCTCTATCAACAGTCGGGCTGTGCGATTTATAAATCGGTCCTGGATACGAACTGGCGGAACTATGGGCTTAGTCAGAGCAGGGGGGCTCTGCCGGCCGGTCAAGTGATGCTGATGGTTCATATCGCGTCGGTCTGGGTGCCGTTTACTTCGGAGAGTAAGGAGGCTATAGCCCATTATCCTGAGATTATTAAGGAGATAAAACTTGCGGTTCAGGAATGCGGCAGGAAATTAGGTGTGTATGTCAGGCGGCAGAAGCGTATCCAGCAGGAGATGGCAAAGCGAAGTTATATTGAGACTTATCTGCCTGCCATAGGTGAGGCGCTGCGTGATATTCTGGCTCTTAAGGATAAGCAGGTCAGCAGCGTGGTAAACAAGCTGAAAGACACATTAGAGAAGTCGCGGAAATTATAATGCTATAAAGGTAAGGTCGATATGAATTCGAGAGAGCGTTTGCAGGCAGCTTTGAATCATAAAACACCAGACAGGGTCTGTGTGGATTTTGGTGCAGGCGGACAGACAGGTATGGGGGCAGGAGCTGTCCACCAACTGCGGAAAGCTGTCCTGGGAGAGAGCGACCATCGTGTCAGGATTATCGAGCCTTACCAGATGTTGGGTGAGATTGATGAGGAGCTGCGACAGGCTTTGGGACTTGATGTAGTGGGAATTAGTCCGCGGGGAACGCTGTTCGGCTTTGCCAACGAAGGCTGGAAACCCTTTGAGATGTTTGACGGTACGCCGGTTCTTATTCCTGATAAGTTTAATATTACCACCGAGGCCAATGGAGATTTATTGATGTATCCAGAGGGGGATACCACGGTACCGCCCTGCGGTAAAATGCCTAATGGCGGATTTTATTTTGATGCACTCAATCGGCAGGGGCCTATCGATGATGATAATCTTAATGTGTCGGACAACTGTGAGGAATTCGGCTTGTATAGTAAAGCCGATATTGAGCATTATATAAAAGAAGCTGGGAGATACTTTGAACAGACCGACTACGGTATTTATATGACGCTGGGGGGAATGGCTTTTGGAGATATTGCACTGGTACCGGCGACCTGGCTTAAACATCCCAAAGGTATTCGCGACGTTGAGGAGTGGTATATATCAACGGCTATCCGCCGGGATTATATTTACAAGGTATTTGAGAAGCAGTGTGAAATAGCTCTGAAAAATATCGCCCTTGCGGCTGAAGCTGTTGGTGATAAAGTCCAGGTTGTGTTTGTCAGCGGTACCGACTTCGGCACACAGCGTGGGCTGTTTATCTCACCGGACGCCTATCGTGATTTATATAAGCCGTTCCATAAGCAGGTTAACGATATGATTCATAAAAAGACTAACTGGAAGATATTCATTCACTCCTGCGGCGGGATCTATGAGTTGATAGAGGAATTTATAGATGCCGGCTTTGATGTTCTCAATCCCGTTCAGTGCTCCGCTGACGGGATGGAACCGAAACGGCTGAAAAAGAAATTTGGTGACAGGATAGTTTTTTGGGGGGGAGGTGTCGATACACAAAAGACTCTGCCATTTGGAACGCCCGATGAGGTTTATCACCAGGTGCGAGAGCGAATTGATATTTTTAACGAAGGCGGCGGTTATGTATTTAACAGTATCCACAACATACAAAGCAACGTGCCGGTGGAAAACATCCTGTCGATGTTCAGGGCGATAAAAGACAGCTACAAAGGATAACCTTGACGGCAGCGTCATGTTAGTGGTTTGCTTTTTGAATGGTATAAGATGTCGGCGGAACTTATAATCAGTATAAGCGGCTTGCGGGGGATTGTGGGTGAAAACCTCAAGCCTGAAATTGCAACCGATTATGGTTCTGCATTTGGTACTCTTCTTAAAAATAAAAACCATAAGAAGCTTTCGGTGTGTATCGGCAGAGATTCAAGGCCTTCCGGTGAGATGTTGGCTCCGGCTGTTTCCGAAGGACTCTGCTCTGTTGGGATTGATGTTATCGATTTGGGGATTGTAACTACGCCGGGTGTGGGAATTATGGTAAGGCATTTAGCTTGCGCAGGCGGTGTTGTTATTACCGCTTCGCACAATCCGATTGAGTATAACGGGATAAAACTTTTATTGGGTAACGGCGTTGCACCGCCGGCTAAAGAGGTGGAAAAAATAAGGAAGGTGTTCTTTGATAAAAAGTTTGATTTAGTTGATTCATCAATAAAGGGGCGGATTGCTCATAATGAACAGACTGACCAAGTGCACATTGAAAAGGTCCTTGCGATTGTTGATAAGGATGTAATTGCCCAAAAGTCTTTTAAGGTTGTTTTGGATAGTGTCAACGGCGCTGGGGGGCGAGTTGGTAAAAAACTGCTGGGTGAGCTTGGCTGTGAGGTTATTGCGATAAATGACCAGCCGACAGGATTATTTGCTCATACCCCGGAACCGATAAAAGAAAACCTCGGCGCACTCTGTGAGATGGTTACCGAAATCGGAGCGGTCATTGGTTTTGCCCAGGACCCGGACGCTGATAGGCTGGCAATAGTAGATGAGAACGGCAGATGTATCGGCGAGGAATATTCGCTGGCCCTGGCGGCGAAGTATGTTTTTAGTAAGCGCTCGGGTAAGGTTGCGACAAATCTTTCAACGTCGAGAATGATTGACGATATTGCTGCTTCTGCCGGCGGTGAGGTTATTAGAACAGCGGTAGCCGAGGCCAATGTTGCTGAGGCGATGATAAAGAATGACTGCATAATCGGCGGAGAGGGCAATGGGGGCGTGATAGACCTGCGTGTCGGACCGGTAAGGGACAGCCTGGTGGGGATGGCTTATGTTTTGCAGTTAATGACTGAAACGGACAGAAGCGTCGCCAAACTGGCGGACGAGGTAGGGGGGTATTATATGAAAAAGGTAAAATTGAAAGCCGATAAGGAGCAGGCAAAGTTGATTATTGAAAAGGCCAAAGATATTTTTCCAAACGCGAAGTTTAATACAACAGACGGTTGCAGATTTGATTTTGATGATGGCTGGATACACATTCGTTCGAGCAATACCGAGCCGGTGACAAGGGTAATAGCTGAAACCAAAAGCGAAACAGCAACGCAAAAATATATTGATAAGATTGCTAAAATTCATGAAGAGATAATTTGATGTACAATGAAAAAATAGAAAACGCCAATAGAGAAATCGGAACAGTTACTAAGCTGGCGGTCGTAACGAATATTATCCTCGCGGCTGTCAAAATAGCGGTCGGATTGGTGTCAGGTTCGATAGCCTTGATCGCCGACGGTGTTCATTCTGTCTCGGATATGGTTACCGATGCCGCTGTATTGCTTGGCGTTTTCCTCGGTTCGAAGGAACCGGATCCTAAACACCCTTACGGCCACGGCAGGGTCGAGACGTTTTCGGCGGCGTTTATAGCGGTGGTTTTGGGTGTTGTGGGGGCGTTTATGATTCAACGTGCGTGTTTGGCGATTGCCAGAACGCATTATGGCGTCGATGATGTCAGGGTGATGCCATGGGCTGTGTTCGCCGTCGCGCTACTATCGATTATAGCTAAGGAAGCCCTTTACTGGGTCACCAGAAAAGTGGCCCTCAAAACACACAGCACTGCGTTATACGCAAACGCCTGGCATCACCGAAGTGACGCACTAAGTTCGGTAGCGGTGGTGATTGGCTTTGTTTCACTAAGACTTGACTTTATCTATGGCGACCAGATTGCAGCCGTTGCTGTCGGACTGATGATTATTTTAGTCGGGGCAAAGATAATCGGCGGATGTCTGCATGAGTTTGCCGAGCGTGCCGTTGATTCGGAAACGGTCGAGCAGATAGAACAAATAATCGGCCGCGAGCAAAGAATTCAGGGATGGCATAAGCTTCGGACCAGAAGCGCAGGAAGAGAGATTTTCCTTGATTTGCATATTCTCGTTGACCCGCAGTTAAGTATCACCGAGGCCCATGAAATCGCCGAATCTCTTGAACAGACCATGCACGCCCAGATTGTCCGCCCGGTCAATATCACCGTCCACATCGAGCCGGACAGACCAGAGCTAAGAAAATAGTTAGCTGCTGTTCTTTGTAAATTGCCATTTGTCGTCTTTGATACGCTTCAGCCTGAATTTACCTGTAAGGATTTGGCCAGCCAGGTCCATTTCGATTTTATCGTTTGTCTGTGATGTGATTTGATATGTGCCTGCCTCGGCGATTTGTACGTTTCCTTCGCCGTTGTTGACAGGCCCTTCATAGGTGAGGAATTTTAGCCGATGGTCGATGATTTTTATAGCTTCTGCGGCACTGTTTAGTATTTGCCCCGGCCCTTTATCAAGCCGCCATGTTTGCAGACAATCACCCGACTCCAACATTAAATCCCAGTGCACATCCAGCCCTCTTGTGTGTTTTTGGATTACGAATTTGTTTTCTTTTTCGCTCATTGGGAACTTTTATAGCTTAATCAAAGATTTTTCAAAATCTTCTACCATAAAATGTTTGGAGCGACCTTTTTGAATGACCTTATGACCTTCGGCTTTGAGGCGTTTCTTTAGGTTGTTTATTCCGCCGGGGTATTTCTCATTCAGTATCCCGCCGGTTTTCAGCGTCCGCCAGTAGGGCGTGATACGTTTCTTGCCTTCATCTTCAGCCTCCTGTGCGGCGCCGGCGGCGATCCAGGAAAATATTCCCGTCGTAATCGGGCAGGCGTAATCAGCCTTGTGTTTTTTGGCAAGTATTTTCCTGATTACATTGATAGTGATAAGTTTTCCCTTCGGGACCTTTTTCATTATCTCATCGACCTCAACAGGAGCCGGAATAATATACGTCCCCGCAGGCCAGTTTATAGACTTTTTCTTATCGAACTTCGCCAGTTTCGGCAGGTCTTTGCTGTCGGTCAGTTTTTCCCGCCATGATTTTTTATGTTTCATTTTTTCCTCCATTATCTAATCAGAATTGAGTGTTTTTATTAGTTTACTCGGCTTCTATTAAATTTTCAAGATGTTTAACAAGCAGGGTAATAGCTTTTCTGCCTTTAGGTGTAATCCGGCAAAATGTCTTTGGCTTTCGGTCGATAAACATTTTTTTTACCTTTATGTACCCAGCCCCCTCGAGCTTGCGAATCTGAACGCTCAAATTCCCGTCTGACAGCTTAAGCGCATTACGCAGGTACGTAAACTCCAACTCATCACCGCCGAGGAGCGCAGAAACAATCCCTAAGCGGCTCCGCGATAATATCAACTCGTCAAATTCCGGCTGATTAGCTTTGCTCATTTTCCCTTTTCACGGCTCGCAGACGTTTTTGGGTTACCAAAGATGGAACTACACAGCCGGCACACATTACTATACCGAGAATAAGATAGGCATATTGTTTCAGAAAAACCGCCGCTATCATCCCAGCGAAAATCCCGAGTCCGCCCATCAGCCATTCTTTGGAGTACACCACCCCCGTCATCGATAGCGATATCGCATATATCCACGCCCACAGGAAATGAATATCGCTAAAGTAACTTCTCCCCAGCCCAAAAGTGCCGAAGGCTATACCGCTGGCAATCATAATGCCCCAAATCCATCCGATTTGGATATAAATATATGGCACAACGCCCTGCGTATTTTGCCGTTTGCTGATCCGGTGGCAAAAAAATATGCCAAGGGGAATTGCAATAGCGTAAAGACTGAGCCAAACCGTATTTATTGTACCGTAGGCTTCCTTGGCAATAAGAAAATGTGCCGCGGTGTACCCGATAAGACACATCAGCCCCCATGTAATAAATGCGGGTGTCCCCGGGTCGAAGTCTCGCCGGGTCCTCTCAATTGCCAACCGCATAAACTGCAAATTTTCGTTTAATTCTTTGTCTTCCATATTTTTCTACCTCCTGTCTATAATAGACTTTTAACCTTTTTATTGTGCATTGTCTTATTACTGTAAACCGCCAGCCATTGCTTTATTAAGCAACGCCGGCTCTATGCAAAGATTAAGAACCGAATGCGCTACCACAGCCGACCACACATTGCCTCGCCATAATGCTGCAACTGCAAATGTTGCTCCAAACACAGCCGTATATAACATCCCGACCGGGCCCCAGAATATATGCGCCATCCCAAAACCAACTGCCGACCAAATTACCTGCCACTTTTTTGCCCCCCCGGCCCGCACAACAATTAAAATTACAAATCCCCTGAAAAGAAACTCTTCGCAGAAGCCTGCACTGAGCGAGGCGGGAATTGATTTAAGTTTTGCCATGTCAAAAACAAACATATCAGAAAACTCCGGCCACCCCGACACCCCGTAAACTACCACCCAGAAGCCGCTAAGTAATAACCCGAGGACCAGGTCCTTTAGAATCGAGTCGCTTCTTGTCCCAAAAAGTTCGCTAAATGAATAATTCTTTCTTTGAATCACCCACCAAAGCAATACCGCAGCCCACAACCCAAACGGTGTCATAGACATAACCCCTCGCTGGATTATTTCTGCAGGCGGCGCTCCCTGATAACCGGTTTGCATATACCATAGAGCTATGTAGATATTGGATAGCAGCATAATAATTGAAAGAGGGCCGATGATAGTAGCAATTATCCACCCGATTGCTTTGGTCTTTAAAATTTTCTCCATATACTTTTCCTCTGCATCAGTTAAACCAATTGCCGGTGAGATGTTTGGTTCTTCTCAACAATTTAAGTGAGCCCTTACTTATTTGATCGATTCATATCGTTATTTAACCATATGTAAAGTACTTTATAATATAAAGTATAGCCCAATATTAAACATTGTCAAAAAGTTTTTTTGAGATTTTTTCATAATTTTTATAAGTTCTTCAGGCGCAATGAGTTATTCGGCTGGATAATTTTATTTTACGGAGGTTAAGTCGGGAGGGGGGCTGTGAACTGATGGATATGAATAAGGGTTCTGATGGCCTCGTCTGTCGTCACAAATGGATGTTTTACAACGGTTGGGTGGACGACTTTAGAACTGCCGCGGTTTTGCTCCGCCCATTACAGATATAAAAACGTTCATCGAAACTATGCCGGGGAGTATAGAAAAACCGGCCTGAACAGGCCAAAAAGCCGGCTTTTTAATCTTTACCAAATTTTTTGAAAAAAATCATTTTTTTCTTGAACAAATTATAGTGTAGGACTATATTAGTCTTATATTAAGTTAATAGCATAAAGAAATCCAAATATGGACGTATTGCGAAGAAACACAGATTATTCATTACGCATGATGGTAAATATCGCCCACAACTTTAACGGCAAGTTCATATCAGCCCGACAGTTAGCTGAGGAAGGCTCTTTGTCTTACCAGCTTGGATGCAAGTTGCTACAGAGATTACACAAAGCTAACCTCGTAAAAAGCAGCATGGGCCCCCACGGTGGGTTTTGCTTAAGCAGAGAATCGTCGAAGATAAGTTTGCTGGAAGTTATAAGATCTGTTCAAGGACCGGTGAGCTTAAATAGATGTTTGCTAAATGTGAATTCATATCCACGTCAACCAAATTGTGCGACAAGTAGAAAGCTTGCCAAGCTTCAAGAGTACATCGACGATTACCTTCACAGCATTACATTGGCGGATCTGTTGCCAAGCAAAGGTGATTTGTGAGAAAGGGAATGAGGACGAGCTTATGGTCAGATGTCCCGGACAAGATCAGAGGTTTTGGAAGCCGGAGGATATATTTGAGGTTGAATGCTCCAGTTGTGGTGGGGGGGTGGAGTTTTTCAAGGATGAGCCGAAGCTCAAATGCCGACACTGCGGGCAAATGGTAGTTAATCCTAAGATAGATTTAGGCTGCGCAGAGTGGTGCCAATATGCTGAGCAATGCCTTGGCGTATCTGCTGTGAAGAATTTAAGGGTTATGCGTGATAAGCTGATAGAAGATATGAACAAAATCTTTGGAAACGATCAAAAACGTATTGACCACGCACTTGCTGTCCTTGGATATGCCGAACAGATACAGGCATTGGAGGGCGGCGACCCGTTGATTGTAAGAGCAGCGGCAATTTTGCACGATATTGGTATTTTAGAAGCCAAGGGTAAATATAACAGTTCAGCAGGCAAATATCAGGAAATAGAAGGCCCCCCCATAGCCAGAGAAATCCTGTCGAAATATGACCTGGATGACGAGACCATTGAGCATATCTGTAAGATTATCGCTAATCATCACAGCGCAAAGGATATAGATACGCTTGAGTTTAAAATTATCTGGGATTCTGACCAGATTGTAAACATTTCAGTGGAGTCTGCCGATATGAGTAGTGGGGAATTAGAACATCTTATCGAAAAGGGGTTTAAGACAGCCAGGGGGCGGCAGATCGCGATAGAATCATTTTTAGAAACTAAAACCGGTAAAATTTAAAAAGAAAGGAATGCATATGTTTTGTTATCAATGTGAACAGGCGGCAAAAGGAACAGGTTGTACGAAAGTTGGAGTTTGCGGTAAGGATGAGGATATTCA
>SDBT01012253.1_pt1 | contig 13777 bp, 29 predicted proteins | sample 2277101 | NCBI WGS metagenome assembly SDBT01 (sample SAMN10404973, study PRJNA504765) | marine sediment metagenome | isolation source: marine sediment core GS10_PC15, 103 cmbsf | place: Arctic Ocean: Southern Knipovich Ridge | collected 2010
TATCATTTGATTCTGCCCCAGCAGCAGGAGTCAGATAAAGAATATCTCCTTGATAATGTAAACCTGAGTTTGGTTCTGTTCCAATTCCTACCTTTCCTGCTTCATCTATAACCACAGCGTCATTGGTGTTCAAAACATCAAATCTTATTTCATCTCCTTTAAGATTTAAATTTTCTCCAGTGTCCCAATACATATAACCTCTAAGTGTAGTTCCATCAACGAGATAATATCTTATTCCGTTATTGTTTCCATTTAAATAAGAGTTTTGAAATGCTAAGAATTGGTCTGCTTCACTTCCACTTGGTAAACCACCTCCAACTTGTAACCTTTCTATTGGTAATGTTGTCCCAATTCCAACCTTATTAAAATAAACATCTGAATTATTTTTAACATATCCTTGCAATGTAGAGTTAGCCAAGTTCCAACCGCCAAGCTCCCCATAGTTTGTAGTATTGACATCGCCCCAGGCTGAGATACAAACATCATTAATACAAATCTTTTCAGAACTAGAATAAGTCATATTAACCCATGTAGCGTTTATTATAGAATAGTTACCCATATCTATATCGCCCTTCATGGCGCAGCCACTTAAAGAGCAGTAACCTCCAATAGAGGCAATAGAAAAAGAACTAAATAAGATAAAAACTAAAAAATAAACAGATTTGCCTAAGATCTGCTTAAATAAGTCCTGCATTTCTCAAGCCTCCTACTGCTAAACTGATTCCTGCAGACATTATTCCAATTGCAAAGAATAGGGTTGTAAGACCAAGGATTGTTCCGGCAGCTCCGGTGACAAGTGTTCCGTCGTCAACTGTACCACCTGATTCGTTGATATTCCTGGCATCATAAATCTGGTCAGCAATAGTTGGGATAAGGTTTACACCCACGAGAACAACAATGAATCCACCGATAAGGTTTCCTAACATTAATTATCACTTCCTATCTAGTCGTTTAGAAGAAATAATATATAAACCCGATAAAAAGTATATTTTACTGCTGCATCTGCTCTAGCCCTTTCTTTACCCAGATATATGCGAGAGCCATAATACCAATTGCAAAGAATAGGACTATCAGATTTAATAATGATCTAGCTGCACTATTTCCAACATACATATCCCCTTCATAGGTATAATTTATCTCATAATTGCCATCAGAGAAGTTAAGGGTATTTATCCTTATTGCGCCACTTTCAGATGACCAATTGACATCTGAATCGATTGCCAGGCCTGCAAGATTGGTATGGACTGTTGAGTTCCCAAAATACGCAACTACTGTTATATCATCATTGGCTGTTGTACCTACGCCAAGGCTGCTATATGTATATGTAATATTATAGGGGCCATCTGCAAATGACGTGGGGTCAACATTGATTTCCCCAGCACGTGATAAATTGACATGGAGACTAATATTGAAGGATACAGAATTTGTATTGACGCTGCTATTGCCAAAAAATGTAAGGTCTACTATGCTTATATTCCCTGTCTGAGCAATTTCGGAAGCGATAGTTACTGTTTCATTCGCAACTGAAAATGATGTTGAAGTAATTGCAATAGTCTCATTTATAGAAGGAGTATCATCTGTTTCAGAAATGCTGTCAGCTGTAGCTTGAAGAAGAACTATTCCAATCGTAACTATTATGAAAACACTTACAAGGATTCCGAGTTGTTTATCGGTTTTCATTGTTTTAAAAGAAAATTAAAAAATAGATTAAAAAACCTATTTTTCAAGACTTACGATTAAATAAGTCCAGCGTTTCTCAGACCACCTATTGCCAAACTGATTCCTGCCGACATTATTCCTAATGCGAAGAAAAGAGTCGTAAGACCAAGGATTGTACTTGCAGCTCCGGTTACGTTTCCGGCCTGAGCTTCAGAAATCTGGTCAGCAATAGTTGGGATAAGGTTTACGCCCACAAGAATAACAATGAATCCGCCAATGAGATTGCCTAACATTTTCTTTCATAATCACTTCCTATCTAGTCGTTTAGAAGAAATAATATATAAACCCGATAATTTTTGAGCTGCTAAATCACTTCTGATTTTATCGGGTTTATATATTATCTTTCAGAACAAAGAGCCTAGGAGGCGATGATGATACTAAGTCGTGATGTTTCTACTAAATTTCTGGTGGTAATATGTTAGAGCCAGACTTCAGCCAGAGAAAAATCTTTACTTCTGATTTCAACCAGGCAAAATATGAGATATTGAGGTTGGATGAGTCTTGGAACAAGTGCAAGGCGCTTATTCGTGCCGGGAACTTGATGGATTGGAATTATGAGTTAGATAATATTTTTGGTGAGCTTTCTTCTGATGCAGAAAAACAGGATGAGGATAAGGACGAAATTAAAACTTATTCTCATAAAATAAAAGAACTGAATAAATTAGCAGCAGAAAATCAGAATGATAATCCAAAGCTGTATAAAATACTCAGAATGAAGGAGCGAATTTTAAGGCGGTTGCAGGATGCAGCAGGCAAAGGTTCTAAAAGAAGTTCTGAAGATGAAGACGATATTGACGCCTAAAAATGGTATTACTTAATATTAACGTAGATGGCAAGAACAAATCCCTTTACATGGATAAGAAGCTGCATACTAGTATCCAGACCAAAATAAAGCCAAAAGTTGAGAGAAAAGATAATGATTGGGTGTGGATTGTTGATGGTTCTGAGGGTTCTGGCAAAAGTGTTCTAACTATGCAGCTGGCAAAGATACTAGACCCCACATTTTGCCTGGAAAGAATGTGCATGACCCCTCAAGAGTTTACCAAAGCTATTCTAACTGCCAGGAAAGGGCAATGTGTAGTATTTGATGAGGCGTTTACAGGCTTAAGTTCCAGGGCCAGCTTAACTGAGATAAATAAATTGTTAGTTGGCTTAATGATGGAGATGAGGCAGAAGAATTTGTTTGTCATTATAGTAATGCCTACCTTCTTTATGCTTGATAAGTATGTCGCATTGTTTAGGGCAAGTGGATTGTTCCATGTTTATCTTAAGAGGGGGCGCAGAGGCAGGTGGGTTTATTTCAATAATAAGAAAAAGAAGCTGCTATACATACTCGGCAGGAAGTTATTTAGTTATTCTCAACCAAGAAGTAAGTTCAGGGGAAGGTTTGCAGACAAATACACTATCAATGAAGAGGACTATAGGCATAAGAAGAAGGGTGCGCTAATAAATAAGGCTCGAACTACTAAGGCAGAGACATATAAGGTGCAAAGGGATGTGTTATTCTGGGTAATGAATAAGAAATTGAAGATTAACTATGTAAAGTTAGCTAAGTTATGCAAGGAGCAGGGGTATAGGGTGGATAGGACTACAATATACGATGCAGTGATGGAAAGGGAAAGGATACTTCTACAGAAGGAAACAAAATAGTCCCCTCGGTGGGTTTTTTGAGGGTATGTGGGTGAATTTAAGGGAAAAATAGGCTATATGTGGGTGACGGTAGCATAATCGGTGTGGGTGTGGGTGTCTAATATTAATATATAACTTAACATAAGAAAAGAGTATTGGATTGGTTGATGATAATTGAAGATATTTAGAGAATTTTTAGGGTGGCCCTGGCCAGGAATTGCAACGGATCAGTTCTTTTAGCTTTGTTTCTTGCCAAAGACAAGCAACGCAATCAAGACTACGACAAACAAAAGTATTGCAGGCATTAGTTCCTGCCTATCATGGCCATAGAAATAGCCTACCATAAAAAAAGCTAAGTACATACCCCAGAGCATAGCTCCTTCCTTCTTATAGAAGCTAGCCTCTACGAGTTTATTTGGATTGGTCATTCTCTTTTATCAATAGCTCAATGTTCTGTTTATCCTTGATGCGGAGTATGCCAGAAAGTTCCATCTCTTTGAGAAAACGCTGATGTAATACGTTGGGTATATTATAGGCGTTGAATATCCTTTTGATTTCTGCTCTCTTTATTATCTTATTTTTTAATGCATGATTCTTAGCAACTATCTTAGTTCCTATGAACTCGTGGAATACTCCTGGTTTTTTCATTTTGGTTTTTATCACGTTTAACGACAATTAGCCTATAGTAAGTTCCCCCGACTTCCCTGATACTTCTGGAATGTAATATAATCCATTCTTTTTATTCTTCAAATAAAATCTTCTCTTCCTTGGAATCTCGGTGTTGCTTACAAACTCATAAGTCTTATTATCTATCGAATCTTCAAAGATTATCGTAGGCTGATATATCCCATGTCCACTACAACAACTAAGAGTTTTGAAACCAGCCCTATTAATCGCCAGGATTATATGGTACATGAAAGAATCTAACTTCACGATTTTACCTCTTAATTTGATTCTTCTTGAGTTTCTTGTGTCTTTCATTTTTCAAGTCTGTCCCTTAAATCCATACAATCATTCCTGAATTTATCTGTAGCATCATCTAACCCAGCTATTACAAAGGTTAATGCTGCAATGGTTGTTTTATTATCTTGTTCGTTCATTGTTCTTTGTCTAGTCGCTCAACTCAAATACAATAGTTTCTTCATCAGTTAATACGTCTGGGTGTCTGTGTCTAATACCGCTCGCAACATGACATCCGTTAACACCCTTTCTTATTTCCTCTCCTGTCTCTTCGCATACAAAAGTAATATGAGCATCTCTATACTCAACTCTCTTTATTCCATTTTTGATTTCATCAAAATATTTCTTCTTTATTGGTAGCTTCATTCTTCAGTGTGCCTTTCCTTCTTCTATTATTAGTCTTATCTTAACGTAGGGTCTTGCAAATAAAATAAAGCCTAACAGTATTGGGATGATTATTAATTGGGTTTGAATCTGCCAGAATATTAAACAGCCAATAATTACTACTGAAAATATTATTGACATATCCATCCACGTTTCTTTTAATATTCTTTTAATCATGTTGCTATCCTGAAAACAGTTATCATACTGATTGAGCCAATAACTGTTATCAATAATGACATACCAATAATCACTAACCAATCTTTTTTATTGAATTTCATTTCATCCCCCTAACTAAATCTTCATGTGCGAACACATAACATATTAAAAAAACAGAACCCATTATTGGGATAACACCCACATCAAAACCATATATGAATCCAAACCCCCCTACAATTGTAGCTAAAATCAAAATATTTCTTATTGCTTTTAGTTTATTATTCATTCTGTATCATATCCCCCGCCACTACCAACTGTCAGGTTTGAAAAGTCTGGCAGATGAAAGTTTACTTCCTGCTCTGTTAGTGGCATGATGCGATTGCAGCAGCCGGAGTTATCGCAAAAGTCGCAGGGGTCTTCCATGACAGAATCGCATTTAGCAATATCTGTGTTATATGCAACAACCATGCAGACAATGATTATCATAAAGAGCGCAGACATCAAATCTATCCTAAACAGATTCTTCCATATTACTGTCTTTTCCTTAAAGTTTTCCTTAAAGGTTTTTTCTGGCTGACCCTTTAACGGAAACTTTGTTAAGTCTTTTCCACAGCCCGGACATTTTGGTATCATTTGTTTTCCTCCATTAGATTACAGAATCTAATTTATTAAGTACTACATAAGAGATTGCGACTGCGCTTATCACTCCACTAACAACAATGTTGCCTAACTGATACATCGTAAACGCAGTATATAGTAATGTGAAGAACACTATCATCTTGGATATTTTAATCACTACTGTTATTTTGTTTCTATGTTTTTCCAGAAATTCTTTTAGTTTTTTCATTTTGGTTTCCTCTTGTTTGGTTTCATAATTTATTGTGTCGCCACCCGGCAGGGTTTAGAGAGGGTTTTTGGTTTTTGGGAAGTGAAACCCTCAGCGAACTTTCCCTCTTGTACTCGCCTATCTGTACGTACCTGCTTTCACAGGAGGCCCATGCAAAAAACCCCTGCTAGGTTCTAGCGCTATTTCATTTGTTCATCTGCCATTGTACTACAAAATATGAAACAATAGGCAGCACTATGGTTATTATCATTTTTTCTTTGAAGGGGTATGATTCCCATGTTGGGACTTTCCAAATCATTACAATAAAGATGCCACTGAGGAGTATTACTAAAACTAATATCTTTGGGTCAAGCTCAATTTCTATTCCGAATATGTCCATGTTATTCAGCTCCCTTTGTTTCTTCAGTCTGTTGAAACATAGCAGACAGATTGACATACTGCTGCTTAGTCCCTATGTATTGTAAGACCTGCATATAGGTCATAAAAAAGACAAAGACTGCAAAGCTTAGGGTTAACCAGTTAAAGTCAGTTATAGAGCGGTAGAGCAAGGTTATGAAAGCCATAGATAGTCCTATTGTGCTTCCCATGTTGCCGACCATCCTGGCCCTAAGCATCTGGACTGGTGTTAGGTTCTTCATGCCTTCTTTCCAGCGCTGTAAAATTGTTTGTTCTTTTGTCACATTATACCTCCGTTCTTTAATCCGCCGATTGCTAGACTAACTCCTGCAGCCATTATTCCTAATGCGAAGAAGATAGTCGTAAGACCAAGTATGTCTGCTGCTGGGCCATCTATTGTAGCATTATTGGCTCCTTGTATTTCTGTCACCTGTTTCGCAATTTCGGGGATTAGGTTTATACCCACCATAACAACAATGAAACCGCCAATGAGGTTTCCTAACATCCCTCCTCCACCACTAGTTTCGATTTCCGGCTCTGGTTCGGGTTCTGGCTCTCTGAGTGTTAGCTTGTCTCTAATCTTTTCATAGTGCCGAATAGCTTTTGCTTTTCTTCTATGCCTAAAAATTAAAAAAAGGCAAATACAAAAGCCAATCGTTACTATTCCGCCAGATATAATATAGTACAGCATTTTTAGTCTAGGTTGATTTTGGGAGCTGCGTTTGTGCGCTCTTCATTAATGTAAAATTCCTCTTCAGCAAATCTAAACATATTAGCTACTATGCTGCTAGGAAATGTCTTTACAGCCACATTGAAATTTCTGATAACAGTATTATAGGATGTCCTGGCTACGTTGATGCGGTCTTCACTGATTCTTACTTCTTCCATCAGAGTATTGTGCTGCTCATTGGCCTTAAGGTTAGGATACTGCTCAACTAATACTGCCAGCTTTGAGAATAGATTATCAAGCATCCCCATACTCTTTAGCTGCTGCTTCTTATCTCCTTTAAACGACAGTGCGTTCCTAGCCTGTATAACTTCCTTCAGTGTGCCTTTCTCATGCTTCTTGTATGATTTCACTGTTTCTACAAGATTCATGAACATATCAAACCTGCGCTGATACTCTGTCTTTATGTTGCTCCACTGGGTCTTAATGTCCTGCGCCCTGGCAACAAAGAAATTATATTGTCCTATGCCCCATCCTATTAGCAGTAAACACAAAAATACAAAAACTGCGCCTCCAATTAATAATACTTCTATCATTTTGTTTACCTCCTTGGTTTATTTCTTAATAATCTCCACTATATATTAATGTACTACAAGCTATAACTATTCCTCCAATAATAAAACACAAAACTCCTAGAGATAGCTTGTCGGATGATTCCTCCTCACATTGTTGCCCTATCATCTTGTTATTATTTATATCATAACAATCAACAATCTTAATCTCCTTATCATTGGAATAATCATGAACATAACCAATCGCCATTAGGATTAATAGGATTCCAAAGAAGAGGGTGAGTGTTCCTAATATTTTGCTGAGTTTCATTATCTCAACCACCCTGGCTGTTCTTCTTTTGGTTTCTGCAATAGCTCTTCTGCTGCTAGCTTTCTATCTTCTGACCATTCAGCCTTGCTTAGTTTTTTTGATTAGTTATTATTTTATCTAAGGCCATCAGTATTGTTCCGAATAGCAATATTATTGAAAGCATAATTAAAAACCATCTATGGTCTTTCAAAGGATCAATGAAAAATGCCAAGGTTATCCCTATCATTATTAAACTGGCATACCACCATCCCACTATTGGCATTTCTTTTTTCTTTTCCATTGTCAATAAAGGCTAACCCAACTATACCCCTGATTTATAGTGGTTTTCATACTAAGGTTTTGACCTACCCTTTCCTTTTAGGCACTTTTTGCACTTGCAGCTTGCCGGATGCCTGCCGAGATGCACAACCTTACAATGGGGGCATCTCTTGCTCTTGTCGTTCTTTCTGCGCTGCATACCTGACTTTACTTTGGAACTTTGAGACCTGCTAGACCATTCAGCTAATAAGAAAGCAATAGCACACTTAAACCAACCATCAGGCGTAGTAACATCAACTTCTCCCTCTGCTGATGATGTAACTGTGCATCCAATCTCTGCTGCTTCTTTTATAGTCTTTAAACCATCTTCAATCCTTCTGCTCCACCTGGTAAGGTCTTCCACAATAACTCTCTGTACCCTATGCGCTCTTATCTCTCTCAATAGCCTACAGAAGTCAGGCCTGCTTTGGTAATCGTCTTTGAAAGCGCTCTTGTTATCATCTTGGAATATAATTGGTTTGGGCCAGCCATAGGCCTTACAGAACTTGGTGAGAAGTGCTATCTGTCTATTAATGTCCTGCCTTCTTAATCCTTCAGTTGTTAGCTTGTCATCTGATACCCTTGCGTATATTGCTACTTTCATAAAACCCATTCGCTTGGATACCCAATCCCTTTAGGGTTGGGAGGAAAGCGAACTTTCACCTCCTGTTGCCAGTATGATGTTTTGCTCTTGGAGTGGCTGTTTATGGCTCTCGCAACCTTTAAGGTTCAGCGTCTCAAGTCTTGGTGGCTTTATAGCACCGACAGAATATCTTTTAAGCAAAATTTCTTTTACTTTTTTGTAAGGAGTGTATAGACCTATCTCGGAGTCATACTTCCTTTGCAAGATATTCAAAGCACCAACTACATGAGCATCTTCACCATGCCTGCATTTAATGCAGGCAAATCCCTCGCCATGCCTATTGTCCCGATGGACATAGCCACAGTTCGGGCATTCTTGTGAAGTATATGCCCTGTTTTGGTATGCTAACTCAATACTATTGAGTTGAGATATGAATGTGAGTTTGTCTTTGAGAAATCCTCTTTTCCATTGATTTAATAATCTGTTTACTCTTTTGCTATATTTCTTTCCGTTATCAAATTTGTTTAGTTCCTCAAGGGCAATGGTTTTCAATTTAGGATTTTTTGAGATAAGATTATTTACAACTCGATTAATATTATTCTTGATGGTTTCTCTTGTCTTTACTTTATTTTTATTGGTTTTCTTCTTTTTCATTGTTACCTCGTTAGTCGGGGGCTGTTTCATAATAGATTTCCCGAATTTCGTTGAAGTTGTGGTTCAAACCAATAGTAATTTCCTTTCTTGACGATTAGGGTTTTGTAATGTCCTCGCTTCTCCTTGACTATTGCAGACAGCACAGAATAGACTTGGTTGTTTTTGTATCTCCTTTGGTCAGGCCCCATTAGATTTTTATTGAATTCTTCTGTTAATTCAGCGCCAGTGTATGACATATTGCTGTGCTCCTTCAAAAACAAAGTAACCTTCTCCCCAAGACCACGCATCCTATTAACATAACATTCATATATCTCAAGTTTTTTTATCTTTTCAACTGGTATTGGCATTTTCTTTCACCTGCTCTTTCCCCATTTCCTCAAATCTTTACTCATGGTTTCTGCTCTCATCCGCTTTTGCTTTTTCTTATTAGCAACATTATACTCTACATTATCTTTCAGCTTATCCGAAATAGGTTGCTTTTTCATCTGGTACAATACTCTCAATGTTCTTCCTTTCTTGGATTTCTTTATTTAACCTGGAACATTCAATCTTTGTTACAAACCCCAATGCTTTAGTAATCTTATCAATATCCAATATGTTTACATCAGAATTTGCTACATCAGTAAGGAAATTATCTATCCTCTCACTTACTACCTTATCATTAGTTTCGTGTTCTCTCTTATATGAGTGGTCTATCCAGAATTTCTTACCATTACCCAAATCCAGAAAATACTTATTATCTACCTTTTCATATAAGAAGTCGCTGAGTTTGCTTTCAACCCTTGCCCAATGGCCTTCTTCCAGGATCATTCCTTCTGTAATCACTCCAATCTGCATTAACCTCTTAGTATATTCTATTGCTTTTGACAGGCATTTAAAGTCTGATTCGTCAACATCTTCAGTAATTATATCATAGAGATTTATAATTAGCTGCTTGGGGTTAATTACTATTGTAGCATCCCAGAATTTTATTATAACCTGATGTAGATTGTGGAGCTTGTTTTCATCCCACCTTTCAGGATTTAGTTCTTTGATTTTGGATATTAAGAACTTTGACTTATCACTTATTGGTAATTTAAATTTATGGTAATGGGTTGATAAATTGGCATCTTTCCGACACTCCCTACGAGAGTTTCCGACACCCCCATCCGACACCTCTAAAGCAACTATTCCTTTTTCTACAATCTTATTATTACCCAACTCTCTTTTAAGAAATCCTAAATTATCAAGCCTGTTTAACATATCATATACTGTCGAGCGTGGTATCTTAGTAATCCTATGATATTCTTTGATATTAAACCTTTGATTCTTGTTTTCATAAAGATACCCTAGCAATCCTCTTAATTTCTTTTCCATACGAAATGAGGGGGAGAGAGTGTCGGGCGACATACCTTTAGTTCTCGTGGGGTGTCGGTTATCTTTTTTGACCATTATTAAACCTCTTTTTCAACCTATTCAAAAAAACTCTTCAGTGACCTTGATTTCGTTTCCTTCAATCTTAATCAGGCCATTTCTCCTAAGTTCTGAGATGTATGTGTTGAATGTTCCGCCCCTTGGCTCAAAGCCGGATTCCAGACCTAACTCATCTTTTCCAATATAGCCGGGATAATGGCTATGGATTATTCTCAATAGCTTTGCAGCTCCAACACGAAACTTTGAAGCCCAGAGATTCAATAGCTCTTCGCCAGATGGAATTTCTGGGGGATTAGTGACTTGCTTTAAACCATCTTCAGTTGCAGTAAGAGAATCATTACCAGTTACCCACCCATTCCGTTTTAGCTCTGAGAGGTATGTGTTGAATGTTCCGCCTTTTGCAGAGAATCCAGATAGGGTTGCTATTCTTTGCTTTGACAATGGGTTTGGGTATGATCCGCATAGCCAGCCGAGAATCTGCATTGCTCCTTTTCTTAGTGGCCCTATATCTGTTAATCCTATTCTGGGTATAACTTTTCTTATATTTCGTTCTGGATTCGGGATCGGTTTTGATTCTTGTTTTTCTACCACATTTATTATTTGGGGAATTTCTGGCTTTGGTAGTGTAATGTTTTTTCCTAAAACTGTTGCTATGTCTTGGAATTTCTTATTTTGGATATTGATTGTTTTCTGTAATGACTGGCTTTCTTTCCTGAATGAAATCTCAGCCTGCTTAAATGCCTGGTTCTTGGCAATCTCTATAGATTTTTCATCTACTATTGGGCTGGCCTTATTATGTTCCAGAACCCTAATATGGCGTTTCAGTTCAGTAACACTTCTCTTTAAATCCTCTTTGGTCTTTGCTTCTTCTTCGGCCTCTTTTGGGAGGTCAATCACATTCTTAAGAATCTTCTGAATGTTCTTTGGTGTCTGTACCGGCTCAACAATCTTGCCTGGCTCGGGATGTGTTGTCATCACATTGCCTATTTTAATCTTGATAATCTCTTTTGATATTGCTGGCCCAAATCCGTAAAAGTGTCCAGCTTCCATTTGTCTTAAACTTCTCTCATCTTCTTTTGAGGTAAATCCTAGTTCTTCGCTTGCCCTTTTCCTATCAACATCCAATCCAGTCCTTCCGATTAAGCGGTTGTTTGCTTCAGCGCAAGCGTCTTTATGTAGTTTGGATATTCTCTGCGTTGCTAAGATACCACAAAACCCCCTCTTCCTCCCTCTGGTCATTAGGTCTATTACTGAAGAGGCTGAATCTGATTTTGAAGCTTGGGGGCAGAATTGGTGGGCTTCGTCAATAATAACCAGGCATGGATGCCATAGATTCTTTGGCGCATCAACTAACGCATCTAAAAACCTTTTGACAAAGATTATTCTTTCGTGGTGTTTCAGTTCAGATAAATCAATGATTGAGGACACATTTAATTCCAGCAATTTCTTTGACAATAGCTCTGCTGTCCTTATGGTTGCTGGAATTTCGCCATCTCTTCCAACGAGAAGGTAATCAAACTTTTCTCTTAATGTTGAAAATTCTCCCTCTAAGTCAATTACTATCTGCTGCACCTTGCCATGAGATTCTTCGAGAATTTTCCTAATAAGCCAGGACTTGCCACCCCCTGAATTTGCCTGGATAAGCATCCTTGTTGCTATAAGTCTGTGTAGGTCTATGGTTACTGGTTCTTTATTCTGAATGTTTTTTCCTATTTTCATTCTGTTGTAGATTCTCGCCTTTCTTGAAACCGTAATTCAGTTCCCCGAGCCATCAGGCGAGGGCTTGAGTAAAGTCCCCCACCGTATGTTGTTTTGTTTTGAAAGCTGAATTAAAGATATGTAATCCTGCTTCTGGTTCGACACAATTTCTTAAAATCTTGGTCTTATCTATTCCATCATACTTACTCAAATCAAATCCTTTTAATTCTGATAATGCAGCATTACCAGCATGATGATTCCTATTTGCGTTTTGCTTTCCATCAATTATGAAGTTAGACCAATAATAATGTGCCCCATACACATAGGGATTTATTAGTGGGTCATACCATGATATAACATTCTCAACTACCCATTTGCCTTTGAAATATCCTTGTAAAAATAATATTTCTTCATATAATTTCATATCTGGATACACAACTGGACAATTAAATTTAGGGCTATCTTGGGGTGTATTAGTAAATGTCTTTCTCACCCTACTATGACTAGGACAGGGTGGACTGCTCCAGATAAAATCAAATTCGTTATAATGTTTCAATAAGTATTTATGAGCATCTTTAATTACTATCTTATCATTTGGAAAGTTATCTCTATAAATCCTAGCTATGGTTTTATCTATCTCTATAGCAGTAATCTCGTGGTCATTACCCCATAGCTTTCTGTTACCACCAATTCCTGCATAAAGGTTTAGTATTTTCATTTTACTCAATTATTACATTCTGGGCATCCTTCTTGCCCACACCCACAATCAATATCACTATAATCCTTTTCAACCAATTTTCTTTCCCCACTCAATGCATCCCTTAAATGATTCATTATTTCTTAAACCTTCCAACTTCTTCCTTTGTGTAAATATCCTTAAACTTTTCTAATGTGTTATAGATATAAGACCTATGACAACCAAGTTTCTTTGCTATTTTATTTATAGGTGTGCTATTAATACTCAACATAATCTCTTTGTCAAGTTTGCTTACCTTATATGCCTTGAATAGATACTTCTCTTTTGAAAGAGATTTTATCCGTTCTAATTGTTTAATCTTATCTTGTAATTTGTTTATATCCATTTTTTGTCTCGTCGTTATGGGGGACTACGTTTTAAGTCGCCTTCAGGCGATTACGCATAATGTCAGGTTTCTGGAAGGGCGAGTGTATTATTATAGATTCTCGCCTTTCTTGAAACCGTAATTTAATCCTCCTGATAAGGACAGCCGAAGGCTGAGTAAAAATCGTTGCCTTCATGTCCAGTGCCTTATCGGTTCTTCACTCATTGAGTATAACTTTATCAGGAATAAATAGAGCATTGGTGGACAACAAAAAGTTTGCCATGTAAATCGTGATAGTATTTGTGCAACAATTAATCTCAACCAAAATACAGATACAATTAATATATGAGATTTTTTCTAATATCTATTATATCTGATAAAGTATTCTTTCCTTGACTTCCTTTCTTCCACCCTCGAGTCCATACGATCCT
>SDBT01012254.1_pt1 | contig 13777 bp, 16 predicted proteins | sample 2277101 | NCBI WGS metagenome assembly SDBT01 (sample SAMN10404973, study PRJNA504765) | marine sediment metagenome | isolation source: marine sediment core GS10_PC15, 103 cmbsf | place: Arctic Ocean: Southern Knipovich Ridge | collected 2010
AGGCCCTGCCGACCTTGGTTTTCTCTTGCACGGCAGGAGCCTCATGAATTTGGTGAGGGAAAGGGCTCAATACACGCTTGAAGAGATACGTCAGGCCGTGGAGAAATCAAGAGAAATTTAATCGGCCATTTCGTCAGGGGGCGAGAGCAAGCATAAGAAGGTCGCACTTTAGCAAAGTGTTTCACAACAAACTGAAGATTATATCGAGAGTGAGCATTCACTAAATCAATTGCTCGCTTGAAGTCGAGAATCAGAAATTAGAGCAGGTAAGTTATGAACAAGAATGTCAAGACCGCTCTGATTATCGGGGGCTAGTCATAGCCATCATTATCATTGTGCCCCTGGTCTTTGGGGCAGTTTCGGGGGGGCAGTATGGAGACTGGGGAATGATGGGACCGGGGATGATGGGGGGCTTCGGCTGGGAGTGGTTAATGCCAATATTCATGATTCTCTTCTGGGGGCTGGTTATATGGGGTATTGTGGTTCTGGTCCGCGGCCTAAGCGGGTCAAGAGGCTCTGATTCCTCAACAACAGACTCAGCCCTAGAAATACTCAAGAAGAGATATGCCCGGGGCGAGATTAACAAAGAGGAGTATGAGCAGAAGAAAAAAGACTTGATGTGAAAAGATGATTAACATTTATTTTAGGAGGATTTGAGTGAAAAGAATATATATGCTGGTCATTTCTGCGGTACTGGTCGTCCTGCTGGGCCTGACAGCCTGTGTTCCAGGAGGAGGAGGAGGCATGATGGGCGGTCAAGGTGGTCAGGGTGGTGGCGTGATGGGTGGTCAAGGTGGTCAAGGTGACGACATGATGGGTGGTCAAGGTGACGACATGATGAGTGGTCAAGGTGACGACATGACGGGTGGTCAAGGTGACGACATGATGGGTGGCCAAGGTGACGACATGATGAGTGGTCAAGGTGACGACATGATGGGTGGCCAAGGTGACGACATGATGAGTGGTCAAGGTGGCATGATGGGGCCCAGTATGATGGGACCGGGGATGATGGGGGGTTGGGGTGGAAACAACCCGGACGCAGAACAAATCACCATTGATGAAGCTGCCGAAGCGATAGAGCGCTATCTGGGTGCCTATGGACAGGACTTAGCCCTTGCTGAAGTTATGGAGTTTGCCTGGAACTTCTATGCCGAGGTAGAGGAAGAGACCACGGGCATTCACGCCATGGAACTCCTGATTGATAAATATACCGGGCAGGTCTACCCTGAGATGGGCCCCAATATAATGTGGAATACCAGGTACGGGATGATGGGCAGTAGCTACTCAGTCACTACTGAGATGTCAGTAACCCCTGAGCAGGCTAAGACCCTGGCTCAGCAATTTCTGGATGCCAATTTGCCTGGGGTTACCGCGGGCGAGGCGGATACCTTTTATGGCTACTATACCCTGCACACCCTGAAGAATGGGCAGATAGAAGGGATGCTGAGTGTTAACGGTTACAAGGGAGGAGTCTGGTATCATGACTGGCATGGTTCTTTCATTGGCATGGAGGAATTCCACGATGAGAGCGAGAGTGAGAATTGAATATTGAATGAGGGCTTAATAATGAAGAAAGTATTTGTGAGGGTGGCGGCTATTGTCAGTGGAGCCAGCCTGTTCAAGGTAATGGAGCGGAGTCTCATCTTCGGGGCCTGAGGACGACTCATCGCTCTTTTCTCTTCGCTCTGAGACTTGGCTTGATGTTTCCCCTGCCGCCTGAGCAAGCGGAGGATGGCAAAAACCTCTCGGAACGAAACCAGGAGGAGATGTGGAAGATGAAAATCGAATTCTTTAGCGCCGGGTGCCGGTTATGCGAAGGAACGCTCAGTATCGTTAAGGAGAACTTTCCCAACCTTGAGATTGATGTCCACTGGGCATCAGAGTGTAAGGACGGGAGTTGTTGTGCCTTGGCTGAGCAATATGGGGTCAGAGCCGTTCCTTGTCTGGTTGTGGATGGGGAAGTGGCCCTCGTCGGCCTTCCTGACGAGCACGATATCAAGTTATTGTCAACACTTTTACAATTGTAAAGTGCCTGTTATTATATTTATGAGGTCTGGTTAAGGCGGGTAGATGGCGGACATAATAGCCACTCTTTTCAGGCTACGGCAGTTTGCATTTGAATATGGGCCATTATTCTTAGCTGCCTGGCTGGGACTGGCCATAACCACCGGGGTGATAGGGGCGTCACAAAAGAAGCGGATTAACCTTAAGGCGCCAAGTAGCTCTTTTCTCAAGTACCGGCCTTTACGCTGGCTGTGGCAGCTTCTGTTCTTTCTGCTATGGCGCCCCGGCGGGAAAATGCCGGCACTGTCAACTTTTAGCGGGCTGCTCCTTTTCAGTCTGGCTGCTTCGGTTCCAGCTTTAATGGTAACCTCACTTGTTGATATGAAAATTGTCTGGCTACGGTTAATCTTGGCAGCTCTTTATGCCTTATCCTTGAGATGGTTTGTCAGCTCGGTAATTCTACACAAGCCGGGAAACTCAGGAGAACAACGACCGGAACTAGACACGGCATTTCCATCTTTGATCTTAAATGGTGACACTGCCGCATTGCCGCCTGGCAGGCCACGCTCCCTGGCTGGTGTTACCTGGAAAAGCTTTATCGGCCAGGTCGAAAGAGCCGTAATTCCCCTTGTTACCGGCTTCAGCCTGGCTTCTGTCCTGACCATCTATGTGCCTGCCTATACGGTTCGTCCCTGGCTGGGTGAGGGCGCCTGGCAAGGTCCTTACCTGGCTGCCCTCCTGGCCATGCCTTTCCAGTTAACCGGTGGCGCTGAGGTTTCTCTAGCTTCGGCTTTGCTGGTCAAAGGGGCGAGCCTGGGAACAGCACTGAGCATCATGTTAGTGGCTCCCAGCACCACTTTTTCTGTGGTTCGTCATCTTTACCGACCTGGGAAAGTAAAGACGATGGCTCTATACCTTGTCGCCACCTGGTTCGTGGCCGGCTCTCTGGGGGTAGCAGTAGATGGTATTCAGCGACTGTTTGGTGGGTGGTGATAACCTGGAGGAGGAAAAATGATCGAGAGCTTTGTAGCTAACCTCGCCGGTCTGCTGCCCTTTGGGTACGCCTTTGGCGCTGGCATGGTGACTACGGTCAGCCCCTGTGGCATTGCCATGCTTCCTGCCTATGTCTCCCTCTATCTGGGAGCTGAGGAGGGGGGATTCCGGGCCAGGTCATCCCTCAGACGGAGTGCCCGGGCACTGACCATGAGCGGAGTGGTAACCCTGGGCTTTGTGGTTTTCTTTGGAATTATGGGAGCTATCTTGTCGTTAGGAGGGCAATTCCTGCTCACCTTCATACCCTGGGTGGCTGTTATCATTGGAGTGGCTCTTATCCTACTTGGTATCTATCTCTTGACCGGGGGTCACTTTTACACTAACTTGCCGGCACGTTTGGCCGGTCGTCTGGGTAAAAACGGTAGTTTGGGCGTTAAGGGGTTCCTTATCTTTGGCATCGCCTACGGAATAGCGGCGCTGAGCTGTACTCTGCCCGTTTTTCTGGTGGTGGTCGGAAGTGCCCTGGCTATGAAGGGTTTCACCTCGGGCTTGCTTCAATTCGTTAGTTATGCCCTGGGGATGGGGGCCGTCATCGCCATAGTTACCATAGGTTCAGTGCTGTTCAAGGAGACGGTCAATCGATGGTTACGCCGCCTGGTACCAGTAGTAGCTCGACTCAGCGGGCTGCTACTCGTCTTTGCCGGCGGCTATATTCTCTATTTCTGGTTTAAGGTGGGAGACATCTTGAGCTGGACATTCTAAACAAAAAGAAACGGAGGGAAGAAATGGGTGTGTCACTGGAACGTAATCTATCAGGCTATGGTCGGGTAGTTCTGGGACTCTTGGCGGTAACCTTACTTGGGCTTCTCTTAGCGATACAGGCTTGTACTTCCTCTGCTCAAGACACAGGACGGAGTGGTCAAGAAGGTAGCGGTACCATTAGTCTAAAGGGAAGTGAACTGGCGCCTGCTCCCGAGATAGGGCGGCTGGCACCTGACTTCACCTTGGTCGACCTGAAGGGCAACGAGGTTACCCTCAGTGACTTCCGGGGGAAGGCTGTGTTTATCAATTTCTGGGCTACCTGGTGCCCTCCCTGCCGTGCCGAGATGCCAGAGATTGAAGCTGTATACCAGGAATACAAGGATAAAGGCGTGGTCGTGATTGGCGTTGATATCCTAGAGACCGAAGAGGAGGTACTTCAGTTTGTTCAACGAGGTGGTTACAGTTGGACTTTTGTCCTTGACACCACGGGACTTGTGGTTGTAAATTATGAAATTGGAGCCATTCCCACCAGCTTCTTTATTGACAGAGAGGGGATAATTCAAGCGGTGAATATCGGGGCTATGACCAAGCGGGCCATGGAGATTAAGCTGGCCGAAGCCATGAGGTAAAGGCAGATGATAACTATCGGGATAGACCCTATTCTGATCAGCCTGGGTTCTTTTTCCCTGTCCTGGCATGGCTTGTTTATGGCAATAGCCATAGTGGTGGGGGTGTGGCTTCCAGCCCGACTTGCTGCCAAGGCAGGACTTTCTGCGGATAGGCTATACTCCCTGGCTCTCTGGGGTGTTCTCGGAGGTATTGTCGGGGCTCGCTTGGTGCATGTAATAGACTATTGGAGCTACTACTCGACCAATCCTGGAGCTATCCTTGCCTTCTGGCAGGGTGGCCTGGCTCTCTGGGGAGGTATCCTGGGGGGAACACTGGCCGCGGTTATATTCACCAGAATTAGAGGTTTCCCTATCGGGGGCTATGCGGACCTAGCCGCCCTGGGACTTCTTCTGGCACAGGCGATAGGGCGTATTGGCGATGTCATTAACGGAGAGCATATCAGCAAAGGCACCAGCCTGCCCTGGGGTGTGGTCTATATTCACCCCAATAGTCCCGGCTACGGTTTACCCCCTTCGCATCCGACCGTGGGCTATGAACTGCTTATGGATCTCCTAATCTTCGGCATACTGTGGAAACTGCGGGGGCGTGTTCAGCCTGGTGGCACGCTCTTTCTACTCTACCTGATCATATATTCCACCGGCCGCTTCTTCCTCTCTTTCCTCCGGTTGGATAGCAACACAGTTCTCCTTGGGCTCAACCAGGCGCAGTGGCTCTCGCTTATCGTACTGGCCGTCGCTTTACCTCTTCTGCTTCTCCATCAAATCTCTCGGAGTAAGCGGAAACCTGTAAGCTGAAGATCTGAACTATTTATGGTGAAAAGAAGATGACTACTGTGCGCTACCGAGGTGGCAAAGGTGCAGAAAAAGATATTTGGGGGAGCAAAGACGATAAGAGCAAGCTGAAAGCCGCCATGCCTTGGGGTGTGGCCGGTAAGGTCAAAAAACAGACGAAATTAAGAGAATAAACAGATGAAATCAAAGCTAGTTTTAGTTGCGGCTGGGGTTGCCATTTTGGTGTTAATAGCCTATGGCACAGGCTGTGCTGATGAGAAGTCACCAGTACCACCAGCGCCAACAATATCGCATGGCGGACCGGTCAGGGACTATATCAGTTCTTGTCGATAATCTTCGTGCTACCGGAGCCAACATTCAGCCCGCTGGTGACATCACGCAGCCATTCTTTTCGGTGAAAGGCTTAGTCATCACTGTAAACGGTAGCAACGTTCAGGTATTCGAGTATGCCGATGCAAATGCAGCCGATGCTGAGGCAGCACTGGTTTCGTCTGATGGCAGTTCGATAGGCACCACGATGGCAAGCTGGGTGGCACCGCCTCACTTTTACGAAGCAGAGAAATTGATTGTGCTTTATGTTGGTGAAAGTGAGGCCATAATAGATATCTTAGAGAGTGTGCTCGGTCCACAGTTTGCTGGCCGGTAACGTCAGGAGATGGGCTGAGTCATTATCGTCTTATCTTAGCCTAAATTGTAACATGGGAGAAGAGAAGTCTGCGCCTCCATTGAATCAACCCCCACCCACTCCAAAGATTCTGAGTGAAATGTCCCGGTTATCTTAAAGACTAATCCCCGCTATCTATCTAACTGGAAAACAGAACCAGTAAGATATTATACTATTCTCACCATGACTTTAATTGCCCTGTCGCTAATTCTGATATCAGCTATTGCCCACGCCACCTGGAACTTCTTGGCAAAACGAACTGTTAATCAGGAGTTATTCATATGGCTGATGATTATTTCTATCGGTATACTGCTCCTGCCACTGGCGATTATCCTGCTGATGAGTAACCCGGTTACGGGTCCTGGTTGGTGGTTCATCGTAGGAACCATTATCCTGCACGCAATCTATTTCGTATTGCTCGCGCGCAGTTATACCCGCGCTGACCTCTCTCTCGTTTATCCCGTCGCCAGGGGTGTTGGACCAGTGCTAGTACCAATACTCGGGGTATTTATCCTGAGCGAAATTGTGGCACCACTCGCCATCGCTGGAATTGTAACAGTCATATGCGGCATATTTACCGTATACTGGTGGGGCCAGTTTTCGAAGATTATTCACGACCCTCTCAGATTTTTCCGCGATACCGGAATGCGGTATGCTATTCTCACCGGGGTTGTGAACGCCGTGCAGTCAATATGGGACAAGGTAGGTGTTGGCTACGTTAACCCGTTTCTTTACATGTATCTCCTGGCGCTGGGCGGTGCTATAGTACTTGCTCCGTATATGTTAGGCGTCCATGGAATAAAAGCAGTTCAAATTGAGGGGCGAGCCAATGTAAGAATCATTCCTGTAGCCGGCTTGCTCATGTTTCTGGCATATGGTCTTGTTTTACTGACGCTGCAATTCACCCAGGTTAGTTACATCATACCAGCGCGCGAAATAGGGATTGTTATTGGCGTTGTTTTAGGTAGCATCCTGCTTAAAGAGCCATTTGGTAAAGGCCGCATCATTGGTTCTCTCTTGATAGCTCTTGGGGTTGCGTTAATTACAATGGCCTGATTTGCCAGAGACATCCGCTCCGGCGACGCTCCAGCTTCCCGTTGGTCTGAGGATGGAAGGGCGCCGCTAAGATGTGCCGGAGGCGGCACCAGCTTTATGTGATCTTGTCAATCTGCACCAGGTAGAGAGCGTCTCCTTTGATGCCAAGATGGTGGAGGCTGTCTGGTGAATCAAAGACTATGGCTACTTTAGTCAGGCCAGTAGAGTATGATGGTCCCCCTACACCGCCGACAACGACAAACTGTTGCAGGCCAAATTTGGCTACAAAGGCCAATCGCTGGCTATCCGGGCTGAACACGGGAGTACCAGTCGCGTCATACCTTTTCCCTTCCTTACCGTCGACAAGGGCGAATTGGCCACCTTCGTCCCGGGCAATGTAGGCTATCCGCTGGCTATCCGCGCTGAACACGGGTAAGGACACTTCCTCAAATCGCTTGCCTTCTTTGCCATCAATGACCATGAATTCTTCACCACCATCCTCGGCCACATAAGCGACCCTCCGGCTGTCCGGGCTGAAGACGGGCAGGCTTACCGAATCATATGTCTTCCCCTCCACGTCATCCACAATGGCAAACTCCCTATCACCCAGCCGTACGGCATAGGCCACTCGAGTGCTGTCCGGGCTGAAGGGACCGAAGAGGGGAACGCCCGAAGTGATGTTATCATACCGCTTGCTCTCCGTACCGTCGATAACCAGGATTTTTTTGCTACCTTCCCTGGCTACATAAGCCGCCCTCTGGCTATCAGGGCTGAAGACGGGCGGGGAGACAAGGAACTGGTACTTCTGGCCCTCAATCCCATCAATGACCATAAGCCACCCATCGCTCACTTTAGCGGCATGAGCGATGCGCTGGCTGTCGGGGCTGAAGGTAGGTGGTTCCCAGATGAAATCGTATGGTTTCCCCTCCACACCATCCACAACGATGAACTGTTTGCCTCCGTCTTCGACAGTATAGGCGATATGCTGGTCATCAGGACTGAAGGGGCTAAAATACTTAGTATAGGGTTGCTTCGTGATAAGCCTGTCATATTCCTTACCCTCTTTTCCGTCAATTACCATGAATTGCCTGGAGTCTTGCTCGGCCACGTAAGCTATCCGCTGACTATCATGACTGAAGGAGGGCAGAGAGCCGATGTAATCATAGCTCTCTCCTTCTCGCCCATCCAAAACAATAAACTCTCGGCTCTTTTTCGGTGCGATATGGTGAATTCCTGCGATATAGGCGACACCCTGACTGTCTGGGCTGAAGACGGGCTGAGACCATACAGTAGTGTACTCTTTACCCCTTACTCCATCCACCACCATAAGCATATTCAGGCCTACTTCAACAGGGTATCCAAAGTGCCGAGCATCGGGACTAGCCGCGGCAAGCTCATATACGCCGTCAAACTCGAGTGCGGTAAGAAACGTTTCCGATATCTCCCATCCGGACTTAACATGTTCCGGTACCGGTGAGGGTGCTGGCGTGGGCATCGGGGAGAGATTTTGTCTGGAGCAACCCAGCAGAATAAACGCGAGTAGAGCCATGGGAAGAATTAACAGAAATATCTTTCGCAGTTGAGCATCATTGTTTTTCAAAAAACACCGCCTCCTTCCAATCCAGCTAAATGCGATTCCTGTTTAATAATGATTCTTTTTGAGAAAAATGTAAGCGACTTAAGTCACAGACGAAAAATCAGAGCCGGGCTATTATTGAATAAAGTGGGTTACTGTGGCCTTGAAATACATACCTCAGTCTTTTGAAGGCTGTTCTCCAGGGGGTTATTTTGTTGACATAAAATGCAGTTTTGAATACAAAAAGTGGGCCATTGTGGTCCCGAGCTTCTACTGAGAGGAAAGACTTGGATAAAATATGCTAAAGGCGTAAAATAATTAGCTATATAGGGGTTACCGCCAGGGGTGTAGTAACATGGAGAAAATAAAGTCCTCTGAAATCACACCGGAACGCCTGTATCTTTCCCGACGTAAATTCATCAAGGCTTCGCTGGCTCTGATGACAAGTATGTTCTTGTTTGGCGAGGCTTGTGATCGGTCGGGGGTGCCCAGTGCAACCGCTGAGCAGTTCTGTGACATGGCCAGGGCCAGTCAAGATATGGACGAGCTAGGTGCCGCGTTAACCGATTGTGAAGATGTCATCAGCTATAACAACTTTTACGAATTCACCACCAGTAAGACGGGAGTTGCCAAGTCAGCCAAGGACTTCAGGATATCGCCTTGGACACTGCAGGTGGGAGGACTGGTCAAAAACCCACAGACCTATGCCATAGAAGACCTGACGCGCATGTTTGATCAGGAAGAACGGGTCTATCGCCTGCGCTGCGTGGAAGCCTGGTCCATGGTTATTCCCTGGTTGGGATTTCCTCTAGCAAAACTCCTAAAAGAAGCCGAACCGACCTCGGAAGCCAAGTACGTGCGCTTTGAAACGCTTTTTGACCCCGAGCAAATGCCTGGCCAGGAGACGCAATTCTACTATGACTGGCCCTATGTTGAAGGCCTGCGCCTTGATGAAGCCATGCATGACCTTACCATCTTATCCACCGGTCTTTATGGCCATGCCCTGCTGCCCCAGAATGGCGCCCCAATTCGGCTGGTAATGCCCTGGAAATACGGCTTTAAGAATATCAAATCAATTGTCAAAATCGACCTGGTGGCAGAGCAGCCCGTCTCCTTGTGGATGGCAGCCGGTCCCAGTGAATATGGATTCTACGCCAATGTGAACCCGAAGGTATCCCATCCTCGCTGGTCTCAGGCCAGTGAGCGGCGAATTGGCGAATTCGGGCGTCGTGAGACCCTGCTTTTCAACGGTTACGCTGAGGAAGTGGCGCACCTTTACGCGGGTATGGATTTAAAAGAATTTTTCTAATGCACAGACTTAAGGCATCCTGGCTTCAGATACTGGTCAACATTGCCGCATTGCTACCGCTTGCCATACTTGGCTGGGACTTGGCCTGGGGCCAATTGACCGCCGATCCAATACGAGAAATCACCATCCGAACCGGTAGATCCGCCCTGATTCTGCTGGTGGTCTCCCTGGCCTGCACACCAATCAACCTGGTCTTTGGCATCAGACAGGTGCTGCCACTGCGCCGCACGCTGGGGCTTTACGCCTTCCTCTACGCCTGCCTGCATTTCCTCACCTTTATCGGGCTGGATTACGGCTTCAACTTTGCTTTGATCCAAGAGGATATTGCCGGCAAGTATTTTGTGCTCATAGGTTTCGCCGCTTTTCTACTTCTGTTACTGCGAACTGTTACCTCTACCAGGGGCTGGCAGAAGCGACTGGGGAGAAACTGGCAACAACTACGCTGGCTAGTCTACGTGGCAGCGGTGCTGGTGGTAACCCATTTCATGCTGGCAGTGGTGCTGGCGGCTAAGGAAGGCCTGAGTCGTCCCATGCTTTACGTGACGGTATTGGCCTTGTTGCTCATAATTCGTCTTCCCGACGTGAGAAAAGCGGTGAACAAGCTCAGGCATGGACTGATAGGAAAAAAAGAGAATGGTTCTGCGGCAAGCAGCCTTTAGCATATAGCTGACCTGCCCCTCATTTCTGAATTGAACCATCACACTGCGCAACACGCACGCAATCCACCGATATCGGGCATTTTTATGGATAGGCTATTTGGTCCCATTCTCCGATAATTGCGCTGTCTTTGACTTCTCATACTGATGTCATATTGTCGCTGCTTGTTTTATGACTTTGTAATACCCCATCTGCTTTAATTACAAATGTAGACCTTGTTCAGGAGAGACCTAGGTCTATGCTGGTACATTGTGTAATGAGGTAACAATTCAGGCTTCTGTTACTTGGCCGAACGAAACAATCTAAAGTGATCTGCCTTAATCACAACGGATTTTTCATCTGTATGCAGGGCAAAGATGCGGTAGACAGTAAATCTAATCGGGAGTCAGATGATATAGCCCTTTCGTTAGAAACCTGGCGCACCTTTGCGGCAGGTTTCTTTCCATATGCTCGCTTTCTCTAACAGTTCTCGGGCATTGTTTAAGGTTGTTTCAGTATAGTGAGGTCCAGCAAACATTACAGCGATCTCTTCGATTCTTGGTGCCCCATCAAGTGTCTCCAAGGTACTCACCACACGATTGTTAGAAGTTACCTTTCTGACGTTATAATGAGTATCCGCAAGAGCGGCGATTTGCGGTAGATGGGTAACACAGATCACCTGACGATTTCTGGATAAAGCGAATAACCTTTTCCCTATTATTTCTCCGCTCCTCCCTCCAACACCGATATCGATCTCATCAAAAACAAGCACCGATATAGTATCCGCCTCTGCTAGCGCTCCCTTTAAAGCAAGCATAAAGCGGGAAACCTCGCCGGTTGAAGCAATTTTTGCCAGTGGTTTGATTGGTTCTCCAGGATTTGTTGAAGCTACGAACTCTACATTATCAACCCCGTCTTTATTGAACATGTAAGTCTTCCCGTCAGGTAATGGAATTCCTTCTTCTGCTGGCTGCTTCCTTATAGAGACTTGGTATTCAACCCGAGACATATTTAGATCCTGAAGTCCCTTGCGCACTTCAGTTTCAAGCTTCTTCGCTGCGGTGCACCTGGTTTCAGACAATTCAAAAGCCAGTCGCCCCATTTCCTTTTTTAGCTCAGTACGCCTTTCCTCGAGTCGGGCAAGCTTTTCAGATGATTGAGAAATCTCCTCGAGCTGCTGCTCAAGCTTCTCCACATGATTGACAATATCGGCAATGGTTTGACCATATTTCCTTTTAAGATTTCTGATGCTCTCAAGTCGCAATTCAACTGTTTCAAGTCGCGCCGGGTCGTACTCCAACCTGTCGCTATAGGAACGGATATCTCGGACAATCTCCTGAATACCTTCCACGGTATTCTCCAGGAATTTCAGCTGGTTGCCAAGGGTAGGGTCCAACTCTACCAGCTTTCTCATTTCGCTTGTCGCCTCATGCAACTTATCCAGAGCTGATGTTGAAGGTATTGATGATTCATCTCCGTATAGGGATATATAGGCTTGATAAGATGACTCTTTCAGTTTTTCACAGGACATAAGAATATTACGTTGTTGTTCAAGCTCCTCATCTTCGCCTTCACGCAGTTCAACTCTTTTTATCTCATCAATTTGGAAGCGTAGGAATTCCTCCTGTCGAGCTGCTTCCCTGTCCCGCTGTTTGAGCATATTGATTTCTTGATCTATTTGATTAAGTTCAGTGGCCTTAGTGTGAAAGCTCTGTCTAAGGGCGGTAGAATGAGCATAAGAATCGAGGAATATTAGTTGATATTCCCTGTTGAGAAGAGAAAGATGATCGCTTTGACCATGAATATCAACTAGCAGGCTTCCTATTTTTTGCAATAGGCTCCTGGGTACTGCATTCCTGTTCACGCGAAAGACACCACGACCCTGTCTGCGAAATTCGCAGGTTATAACCAGGGTTTCTTCGTCACTATCCAGGCCGTTGCTCGCCAGTATATCTTTAATTATTAAATGACTTTCATCGGTTGGCAGGGTAAAAACGCCCTCTAGTTGAGTTACATTTGCTTCGTGGCGTATATCCTCTTCATCCAATTTACCAGACAAGAGTGCCTCTATCGCATCAACAACAAGCGACTTACCCACACCGGTTTCACCAGTGATCACATTGAACCCTGGGTTCAGATTCAGATCTATGGCTTCTATAATGCCAAAGTTTCTGACCTTTAGTTCCAGTAGCAACTCAATATCCTGAAAATATATTCTGCCTTAAATACAAGGCAGTTATGCTGCCTTGACTTGCCCCAGGTAATTGTACCACTTTCTAAGTTAGAGTTACCGGCATTTTTGACTTCAGGAGCAGGCGGCCGGTAGCCTGACCAACTGTGAGGACGTATCTGATTGTACTCCCGCCGCCATTGCTCAATCAATATTCTGACCTCAATCAAGGTGGTAAATATCTCCCGGTTGAGCAGCTGACCATTTTGTTCAGTCAGAGTCACATTTGCTTGCATTGTTCGACTAGGTAACAAAAGTCTGTTCTGTTATCCGAGGCTAACACTCTGACCCGTCGACCAGAAGTAGTGCGTGTAAACAAGACATTCTAACACAGACAAGGCTGCCTCTTTTAGATATGGTACGATGGTGGGAAAGGTCGAGTTAGCAGTATGAATGGCACAGATCGTTTTAACATAAGGCCGGGCTTATAATATTCTGTTGAGTAATTTAAACCCGGAATGTTGTGCTACGTGACGAACGTCCAATTAGTCACATTAGCACAAAAGCCTTATAGAATCATCCCAAATGGACGGGGAGATGGTGGGTTCGTTAAATCTGCATGATCTCTACATGAAAAAACGCTAGGTGACCGGCAATAAAAAAGTTTTAATCTTCTTCAGGCTTTCGGTGAATTAGCAGAATAAGAAATCAGGTTAAAAGGCGGCAACTCTGTTCCTTGACTCTGCACGCTTTTTAGACCGCTCAATTGGCCACAGGCGATTTTTTGACGGCGCAGCATCAAGCTTATCTTTTAGAACGGAAGATAAATTTTCTGGCTTCTGTTCCCCCGCTATTCTGGAAATGGGATCCAGTTTGGCCCTCATCCCCGGTGATAGCGCTTCAAAGTAACTCCTCGTCAACATTTTCCCCACCTCCTTTGGAGCATAGTACCATTTGAATAGTCAGGTAAACATCCACCTAAAGTAATTATTTGCCTGGTACTTTAGTCTGGTTCGGCAACATGAGGAAGCAGTTAAGGCCGTGCCGGGTTACATTGAAGCCACCATAACAACACGATATACTAGGTGTAGAATTTAAATCGTTAGATGAGCCATGCCAGAGTTTAAAATTGTCTCTGATTTCAAGATGACCGGCGACCAGCCCGAGGCGGTGGACAAGCTGGTGGCAGGCCTTCACCGTGGCTTCC
>SDBT01012255.1_pt1 | contig 13777 bp, 12 predicted proteins | sample 2277101 | NCBI WGS metagenome assembly SDBT01 (sample SAMN10404973, study PRJNA504765) | marine sediment metagenome | isolation source: marine sediment core GS10_PC15, 103 cmbsf | place: Arctic Ocean: Southern Knipovich Ridge | collected 2010
CCACCACAATCAGGACGATAATCGAAGCGATTTTGACCTCTGTGCGCATGATCCGCTCCTTCTGCGATCCCAGAGAGATTTGTTTGCGCCCGCCATGCTGCGCGGCCTCTCTTATAAGACCGGACGGCGAGAATTGGCAACGAAAAATCAGGATGAACCCGAAACAATCTCGTGGGTATCGCGTGCAATCATGAGTTCTTCGTCGGTGGGAATGACCCAAACGGGCAGGGCCGAGCCGTCCGCGGTGATGGGGCCGACTTCCCCGCCGACGGTGGCTTCGTTGCGTTTGGCGTCCAGTCGGGCCCCCAGCCCGGCCAGCGGGGCGACGATCTTTGCCCGGACGGGCGCGGCGTTTTCGCCGATCCCCCCGGTCAGCACGACCGCGTCGCACCGGCCCAGCACGGCCAGGAAGGCCCCAACGTACCGCCTCACGCGGTAGGCGAACAGGTCCACCGCCAGGGTCGCCCGCTCGTCGCCCGCCTCCGCGGCCACCAGGCAGTCCCGCATGTCGTTGCTGACGCCGGACAGGCCCAGCAGGCCCGACTCCTGGTTCAGGGCCGTCTCGAGTTCGGCCAGGCCCATGCCCGCCTTCCGCGCCATGTAGAAGATCACGGCCGGATCGATGTCGCCGCTGCGGGTGCCCATGACGAGTCCTTCCAGCGGGGTCATGCCCATCGAGTGATCGACGGCCTTTCCGCCGGCCACGGCCGTCATGGAGCAGCCGTTGCCCAGGTGGGCGGTGATCAAGTCCACCCGATCGAGGGGTTTGCCCAACAGCTGGGCCGCCCGCAAGGTCACATAATGATGGCTGGTGCCGTGGAAACCGTACTTGCGGACGTGGTGGCGTCGGTACCACTCGTCCGGAACGGCATACCGGTGGGCCACAGCCGGCAGCGTGCTCAGGAAGGCCGTGTCGTACACCGCCACGTGCGGCGTGTTCGGCAGCGCCGCCATCGCCGCGGTGATCCCCGCCAGGTTGAGCGGGTTATGGAGCGGGGCCAAGTCGGCGTTGGCTCGAATGACGTCCAGAACGCCCTCGTCGATGAGCGTGCTGCGGGATATCTGCTCGCCGCCGTGGACCACGCGATGGCCGACGCCGTCGATCTGGTCGATGCGTTCGATGACGCCGTAATCGCGATCCACCAGCATGTCGAGGATGATCCTCAGCCCGGCGGCGTGGTCGGGGGCCTCCGCCGGACGATCCACCTGCCGCGCGGCGGCCGTGTGGTGGAGCGCCGCGTCCGACTCGCCCACGCGCTCGAGGAGCCCCTTGGCCAGCACGGTCTCATCGGCCATGTCGAATAGCTGGTACTTGATCGAGCTGCTGCCGCAATTAACCACGAAAATCCGCATGGTTCCGTTCTCCCGCCGCCGCCGGAATCGCCCGGCGGAGGCGCGTTTGACCGCCTAGCTGCGTACGCCAAGGGCGCCCGAATGTCAAGCTCTGCCCATGATTGGGGGCCGCAAGGCTCCCCCTCGCCGGCCCTTGACGGCCCCCACCCGGGCCGCTACACTATCTGGCGGAATGGCCCGGTAGGAGTTGGTGTGTGCGCTCCTGCTCAAGGGGCGGCCGCGCCAGCCGGAGAACGGTCCAGGCCCAAGCCGCCGGCGCCGCTTGATGTCTCAGGGCCTGTGCCGAACCCAAGCAACGGAGCCACGAGTGGCCAGCGAGTTCTGGGACGATTTCAAGCGGTTCTTCTTCCGCGGTCTGGCGGCCGTCTTGCCGACGCTGCTGACGGTGATGATCATCGTCTATATCTTCAGCTTCGTGGAAGACATGCTCGGCGCCGGCATCGTCCGCGTGATGGTATTCGCCAGACCCCACGGCTCCCTTCAGGAGTCCATGACGTACTGGCAGAAGTGGTGGGACGACCGGCTGTACCTAAAGGCCGGCAGCTTCGTTATCGCCATCGTCGGCGTGTATTTCATCGGGCGGTTCTTTGCGAGCTTCATCGGCCGCTACGCCTGGCGCCTGGTCGAGCAGGCGCTGTGCCGGACCCCGGTCATCAAGCAGATTTACCCGAACATCAAACAGGTGACCGACTTCTTCCTGAGCGAGCGGAAGTTTGAATTCTCCCGGGTGGTCGCGGTCGAGTACCCCCGCAAGGGAGTCTGGTCGCTGGGGTTGGTCACGGGCTCGGGGCTGCGAACGCTCAAGGACGCGCTGCACTCGAACATGCTCACCATCTTCGTGCCTTCCTCCCCCACGCCTGTCACGGGGTATACCATTACAGTGCGGCGGGACGAGGTGATCGACCTTCCGATGACGATCGACGAGGCATTGCGTTTTACCGTCAGTGCGGGCGTAGTGTCGCCGACGGCCCAGCAGATCCCGCCGGCGCCGAGCCCGTCAGGGCCCGCGCTGGAAACGGACCATCCAGCAGCCAACAACGGCCCGGCCTCCGAAGGCCAGGGACCGCAGGAGACACAGCCGTGAACGTGTCTGTTATTGGACGGCATGTGGAATTGACTGAAGCGATGAGGCGCCACGCCGAAGACAGGGTGGCCAAGTTCTCGCGCTACTACGATGGACTCCAGAACGTGGACATCATCTTTGACACGGACGGGGGCCAGGGCGCCATCGAGATCGTCGCCACCGGCAAGCGCAAGCGCGTGTTCGTGGCCCACCACCGCGGCAGCGACATGTACGCCAACGTCGACCAGTGCTGCCACAAGATCGAGGAGCAGTTGCGGCGGCACAAGGACCGGGTCCGGGACCGCCAGGGCCCTTCGCACGAGCAGACCATGTCGCCGGAAGCCCCGGCCGAACAGTAGAAGTGAGGCCGGCGCGGCAGCAGACGACCGCGACCGCCAGGAGTCGAGTATGAAATTGTCGGACATCATCGTTACAGACGCGATCATCCCTGATCTGGGAACAGCAAGCCGAGACGAATGCATTGAACAGCTGGTGGACAGTCTGGCTCAGGCCGGCGCCATCTCCAAGCGGGCCGCCAAGGACGCCGCCGCCGCCGTGCTCACGCGCGAGAAGCAGGCGACCACGGGCATTGGAAAGGGCGTGGCCCTTCCTCACGCGAAGATCTCTGCCGCAAAGAAAATCGTCGGCACCATCGGACGATCCAGCGCAGGAATCGACTTCGGCTCGCTGGACTCCAAGCCCGTTCACATTGTGATTCTGCTGTTGTCCAGTCCCGATAATCCCGATGAACACCTCCAGGCGATGGAGACGATCTTCAAGCACGTCCAGCGTGATATTTTCCGCAAGTTCCTTCGCCAGAGTGAGACCCGCCAGGCGGTCGCCGAACTCGTCGAGGAGGCCGAGGAGTTGCAGTAGGACTCCGGCGCCGGGGACCGGTGCGGCTCTCCGGCGGGGGTTGAAGCACTTGCCCTCCCCCATCATGCTTGGAGCCCAAGAGAAGACGTGAGTACCTGCACAAGCCAAATCACGGTCGGCAACAAGCACGGGCTGCACGCCCGGCCGGTTACGCAGTTCGCGCAGCTTGCCAACCAGTACAAGTCGCGGATCGAGGTGGTAAAGGACACGATGACCGTCGACGGCAAGAGCGTGATGAGCATGCTGCGGCTCGGGGCCGCCTGCGGTACGAGGCTGCGCATTGTCGCTCACGGCAGCGACGCGGCCGAGGCCGTCGAGAAGCTCGCAGCGTTGATCGCCAGCCTCGCCGAAAAGGACACTGAGTAGCCCGACGCGAAGCGCCGCAAGGCGCGTAGAGTGCCAGAACATGGAGATCAAGAAAGGTATCGGAGTCTCTCGCGGCATCGCCATCGCCCAGGCCGTGGTTCTGGACGCGGAGGAATACCGCATCCCCCAGCGCCACGTCGCCGCCGAGCGGGTCGACGACGAGATCAAGCGCCTGGACGATGCCCTGGGCATCTCGCGGACCGAGCTGACCGACCTGCGCGACCGCACGGCCAAGCGACTCGGCGCGGAGACGGCCGCCATCTTCGATTTCCATCTGGCCCTGCTCGAGGACGCGCTGCTGATCACGAAGATCAAGGGGATCATCCGCGACGAGTCGGTAACGGCCGAGTACGGCACCGCCAAGGTCCTGCGCGACTACGCCAAGGAATTCCTCCAGATGCCGCAGGAGTTCGCCGACCGCGTCAAGGATGTGTACGACATCGAGAAGCGCATCCTGCGCAACCTCATCGGCCAGAGCCATGAGGGCCTCACCCGCCTCAGCGAAGACGTGGTGCTGCTCGCCCACGACCTGACGCCCAGCCAGACGGCCAACCTCAACCGCAAGCACATCCTGGGTCTGGCCACGGACGCGGGCGGGCAGACCAGCCACACAGCCGTCGTCGCCAAGGCGCTGGGCATTCCGGCGGTCGTCGGGCTCAACGACGTGACCACCGCCGTCGACGCCGGCGACCTGATCATCATCGACGGCAACCGCGGCGTGGTCATAACCAAGCCCGACGAAGCCACCATCAAGGAGCACCGCCGATACGTCCGCCACCTGGTGGAGGTGGAGAAAGGCCTGGACCGCCTGCGCGATCTGCCCGCGGTCACCCTCGACGGCCACGAGATCACCCTGCTGGGCAACATCGAGTTCCCCGAGGAGGCCGCCACGATCATCAGCCGCGGCGGCGCCGGCGTCGGACTGTACCGAACCGAGTTCCTCTACCTCGGCTCGGAGACCGAACCCACCGAGGAAGACCATCACACCGCCTACCGCAAGGTCATCGACATAATGGAGGGACGCCCGGTCTGCATCCGCACGCTTGACCTGGGCGCCGACAAGTACACCCAGAGCCGCTCTCCCGTGCCGGAGCGGAACCCGTTCCTGGGCCTGCGGAGCATCCGGTTCTGCTTCCAGCACCTGGACATCTTCAAGACGCAATTGCGGGCGCTGCTCCGGGCCAGCATGGCCGGTGACGTATCCATCATGTTCCCGCTGATCACGAACATAATGGAACTGCGTCAGGCGAAGATGATCCTCCGGGACGTCATGGAGGACCTGGAGGAGGAAGGCATCGAGGTTCGCATGGACGTGCCGGTGGGAATGATGGTCGAGGTGCCCTCGGCCGCGCTTCAGTGTCACCAGTTTGCCGAGGAGGTGGACTTCTTCTCCATCGGGACCAACGACCTGATCCAATACACCCTAGCGGTGGACCGCGCCAACGAGCGTGTAGCGTCGCTGTTCACGGCCGCCCACCCGGCCGTGCTCCGACTGATCAAGGAGGTCATCCGCGCGGGCCAGCGTAACGACGTCGGCGTGAGCCTCTGCGGCGAGATGGCCAGCGAGCCCGAATACGCCCTGCTGCTGATGGGCATGGGGCTGCGGGCGTTTTCGGTCGCTCCGCCGGCCATACCGGAGATAAAGCAGTTGGTCCGGTCGGTCACGTTGAAGCAGGCCCGCGACGTCGCCCGCCACGTGATGGCGTTCGACTCGGACAAGCAGATCGTCGCCTACCTCCGCGACCAAATGCGTCAGATCCTTCCGGAGACGTACGAACCGAGCTGACGCGCGAACGAGAATGACGCGTTCCGGCATCGATGCCCGCCGGCGCGAAACGATAAGACTGGACTGCACAGGAACATTTGCGGGCGAACGGGACCGCCGCCGACGGCGGCGCATTGCCGCCCGCGAGGACAAGACAACGCCGTCAGACCTGTCAACACGATGGGCGGTATGGTTCGGTGTACGCGGTGATGTGCGGTTCCTCTCGCATCATGACATGATGCGATTGATGGAACGGGCCGCCGCCAGGGCGAATCTTCCGCTGAAGTACTCCCAGGGATTCAACCCCCGTCCGCGCCTGTCGCTGGCCGTGCCGCGCCCCGTGGGCGTTGCCAGCCGGTGTGAATTGCTCGTACTCGAACTGGCCGAGCCGCCGATCGACGCAAGCTGGACCCGACAACTGGCCGAGGCGCTGCCCGCCGGGGTCGAGGTCCTCCGGGCCGAGCCGCTGACCGGCCGGAAGGCGCCGCGCATCTCGGCCGTGAGCTACGAACTGGCCATCGGCCCGGCCGAGGCCCAACGCCTGCACGGGCGGCTGGAATCCCTGAATAAGCAGGACCGATGGGAAGTCCTGCGCCAACCCAAGAGGTCGTCCCGCTCCGCCGCCGTGGCGGGCAGGGCCATCGATATCAAGGACCGCGTCCGCAACATCCGAATCGACGCCGGCCGGCTCAGGTTCACCCTCGAGTCGAGCCCGTCCGGTTCGGCCAGACCCGCGGAGGTGCTGGCGCTGCTGGCGCCCGGCGAACCAAACGCCGCGCCCGAAGCCGCCCCATCCGCCGCAAGCGAAGCGCTGGTCCGATTGACAAGAACCGATCTGGACGTCACTCTGTGACGTACCGGAAGACCAAGGAAGGACTTTGCTGAAATGAAGAAAGTGATGTTCATCAACGCTCACGCGGACGAGTGCCGGATCGCCATCGTCGCCGATGGCGCCCTGGCGGAGCTGCACACGGAGCGGGCCTCGAGCGTCTCGCACGTGGGGAATATCTACAAGGGGAAGATCACGAACGTCGAATCGTCCATTCAGGCGGCGTTCGTGGACTTCGGCACCCCGAAGAACGGGTTCCTGCACATCTCCGATCTGCACCCGGAGCACTTTCCCAAGGGCCAGAAGCAGTCGGAGGCGGTCGGCAAGAAACGCTCCCGCCGCGACCGCCCCCCGATCCAACGATGCCTGCGCCGCGGCCAGGAAGTCATCGTCCAGGTAACCAAGGAAGGCATCGGCACCAAGGGCGCGACGCTGACCACGTACCTGTCCATCCCCGGGCGGTACCTGGTGCTGATGCCCGGCATGCACCGGATGGGCGTGTCGCGGAAGATCGAGGACGAGGACTCCCGCACGCGGATGCGCACCATCCTGGCGGAGTTGAACCCCCCGCCGGAGATCGGCTTCATCCTGCGGACGGCCGGACTCGACCATGCCAAGCGCGAGCTCCAGCGCGACATGCACTACCTGCTGCGGCTGTGGAAGGCGGTCTCCCAGCGGAGCAAGGACAGCCGCGCCCCGGCGGAGCTGTACCAGGAGTCCGACCTGGTCATCCGCACCATTCGAGACGTCTATAACGCCGACATCGAGCGGATCATCTGCGACGACGAGACCGTGGCCCTGAAGGTCAAGGAGTTCTTCAAGCTGACGATGCCGCGCTCGAAGCACCGCGTGGAACTCTACAGCAACGGCATCGGCATGTTCGACGCGTTCGGCCTGGAGCAGGAGATCGAGGGCATCGCCGCGGCCACCGTGCCGCTGCCGTCCGGGGGTTCGCTGGTGATCGAGCAGACCGAAGCGCTGGTCGCCATCGACGTCAACTCCGGGCGGCTGCGATCGACCGCCAGCGCCGAGGCGACCGCCCTGCGCACCAATACCGAGGCCGCCGTCGAAGTCTGTCGCCAGCTCCGGCTCCGCGACATGGGCGGCGTGATCATCATCGACTTCATCGACCTGGGCGAGGAGAAGAACCGCCGCTCGATCGAGAATCTCATGCGCGCCGAGCTGAAGAAAGACCGCGCCCGGACGAAAGTGCTGCGGATCAGCCGTTTCGGGATCATCGAGATGACCCGGCAGCGTGTCCGCCAGTCACTGACCAGCAGTATGTCCCAGGCGTGCCCGGTCTGTGCCGGGTCGGGGCGAGTGCGGTCCCAGGAGTCGCAGGCGTTGGCGGCGATGCGTGCGCTCCACCTCGCCGCCAACGATTCAAAGGTCGCGCGGATCGTGCTGTCGGTGCCTTCGGCCGTGGCCGATCATCTTCTCAATGAGCGCCGGCCGGATATCGCCAAGCTGGAAAAGGCCTCCGGCACGCCGATCGTGATCCACGGCGACGAGGAGCTCCCCGCCGGCCAGAGCCGCATCGACTGCATGGACACCCGCGGGTCGCAGATCCGTTGGGAGCGTCCCCAGGCCGGTAGGAAGCTCGAAGACATCCCCACCCGCGAGATCACCGCTGACGACCTGGCTGCCTACCTCAAGCGACAGCCGGCCGCCGAACTCACCCCGGCCGAGCTGGTCGTCGAAGAGGCCCCCGCTGGCGAAGAGGCCCCCGCTGGCGAAGAGGCCCCCGCTGGCGAAGAGGCCCCTGAGGAAGCCCCCGCGAAGAAGAGACCTCGCCGACGGCGTCGCCGCAAGCCCGCCGCCAAGACCGAGGAGCCTAAGGCCGAAGAGCCTAAGGCCGAAGAGCCCGAGGGGGAGACCCCGGCCGAGGGGGAGACCCCGGCCGAGGGGGAGACCCCGGCCGAGGGGGAGACCCCGGCCAAGGAAGAGGCCCCCGCTGGCGAAGAGGCCCCTGAGGAAGCCCCCGCCAAGAAGAAACCCCGCCGCCGCCGCCGTCGCCGCAAGTCTGCGTCGGCCAAGGCCCAGGAGGAGGCCCCCGCCGCGGACGCCGAAGAAGGCGGTGAGCAGCCCGTCCCCGAGCAACCCGTCCCCGCGCAGCCCGCTGACCAGGCAGACGCCGAGGCCAAGCCCGCCAAGAAGAGGCGCCCCCGCCGACGGCGTAGGGGTCGGGCCAGGAAACCCGATTCCGCCGGCAGCGAAGCGGCCGAAGCCCCGCCGGAGCAGGCCCCCTCAGAGAACTAGCACGTCCGGCCGAGCGAACGTCGCGTCCGCCCACCGGGCCTGGATGGTGGGCCAGTTCCCCGTGTCCGTGAGCACCTCCGGCCCGGCCTCGGTGCACAAGATCGTGTCCTCACACTTGGCGCCCGTGATGGAGGGGTTCCAGGCAAACGCCTGGTCCGCCAGCGCTTCGACGGTGCAGCCGGGGGCGGCCTTGACCTCTCGCGGCAGGTACCCGATCGACCCGCCCTGATGGTGTAGTTTCCATTCGTCGGCGAACCCGACCTGGGCATACGCCTGCTGGGCGACCGCGAAGATATCTCCCAGCGTCTTGCCGGGGCGGGTGGCGCCGATCAAGGCTGCGTCCACTGTGGCGACCGCCTGCTGGCGCGGGCCCACGTGCTCGGGCCCCCGGCCGAAGGCCACCGACCGCGTGGCCGCGGCGATCAGCCCGCCCCGCTCGGCGCACGTGATCAGCATGGCGTAGCGCTCCGCTCGCCGGCCCGTCGGCAGCGGGTGCCGGTGCCGGAATATCCGCTCGTCCGCCCCGACCAGCAGCACCCACGGCAGCAGGTCCCGCCGGCGCAGAGCCTCCGCCATCCGCCCGGCGATGGCTGCCTCTGTGACGCCCGGCTTGAGCCCGCGCGCGGCCGATTCCACCGCCTCAGCCACGTCGCGGCAGACCGAGCGGTATCGTTTGATTTCCGGCTCCGAGAGCCGCCACCGCAGCCGATCGAACTCGCCGTCCGTGGCCGCGCCGTCCAAGCCCTCCAGCGGCGCGTCGGTCGCGAACCGCCGCTCGCCGAGGGCCCGCGCGAAGGCCGTGCCTCGTGCGGCTGGATCGTGATACGGGAACCCCAGCAGGTCGATGCCCTCCGGCAGGGCCTCTGCGGCCAGGCGGGTCGCCTCGATGTTGTTGGCCACGACGGTCGCCCCCTCGGCCGTGACCACCAGCGAACTGGCCCCCACGTCGCAGGCATCGCCCACGCGATTGTGGGCGCCGCCCGTGTACCAACTGAAGTTGCATCGGCGGGTCAGCACCACCGCCCCCAGCCCGCGCCCCTCCAGCCAGGCGAGCACGCGCCGGTGCTTATCCGCTCGTTCTTCGTTCATGGGTCGTCGGTCGGACTTGGCCTACTTGCCGCAGTAATCGATCAGGCGGGCGAGTTCGCTGCGCAGCTCCTGCCGCGAGAAGATCGCGTCGACGAAGCCGTGCTCCAGCAGGAACTCCGCCCGCTGGAAGCCTTCGGGCAGCTCGGTCTTTATGGTGTTGGCGATCACACGCTGCCCGGCAAAGCCGATCAACGCGCCCGGCTCGGCGATGATGATGTCCCCCAGCATGGCGAACGACGCCGTCGTGCCGCCCGTGGTCGGATCGGCCAGCACGGAGACGTACAGCCCCCCGACCTCGTCGAATCGCCCCAGGGCGGCGCTGGTCTTGGCCATCTGCATCAGCGACAGGGCGCCTTCGTGCATTCGCGCGCCCCCGGACATGCACACGATCACCAGCGGCAGCCCCCGCTCCGTCGCGTGCTCGATCAACAGGGTGATCTTCTCGCCCAGCACCGACCCCATCGACCCCATCAGGAACTCGCCCTCCATCACGCCCAGGGCGACGCGCCGGCCCTTGATGTACCCCACGCCGGTGATGACCGCGTCGGTCGTGTTGGTCTTCGCCTGTTCGGCCTTGATGCGGTCGGCGTAGGTCTGGCCGCGCCACTTGAACTCGAGCGGGTCCATCGGCGCGATGTCGGTGAACAATTCCTCGAACGTATCCGGGTCGGTCAACTGCCGGATGCGTGTCTTGGCGCCGACACGGAAGTGGGCGCCGCACTCGGTGCAGACCTCCAGGTTCTCCGCGACGGTCTTGCGGTACAGCATGGCTTCGCAGGCCAGGCAGCGCATCCACAGGCCGTCGGGCACGTCGCGCTTCTTGCGGACGGAGAGCTTCTCCGTCACCGGCGTGTACTGGAACGGCGTGCGTGGTTCCTGGTCAGCCATAGTCTCCACTGGGCTCCGCCGCCTCATGATACCCCGAACCGGCGCCAGCCGCATCCTCTATCGTCGGTCCTGGCCGGTCCGGCCCGCCTCGGCTCCGGACCGCAGGGCGGCGATCGCGCCGGCAATGTCGCCGCTGCCGAACAGGTTGACCCCGGCGACGAATACGTCCGCACCGGCAGCGGCGCACCGGCCAGCCGTGTCCCGATTGACCCCTCCGTCCACCTCCAGCCGCTGGGTCGGCCCCAGCCGCGAGCGGACCGCCTCGATCTTCGCCAACTGATCGGCCATGAACTCCTGCCCGCCGTAGCCCGGCTCGACCGTCATCACCAGCACCAGGTCCACCTGCTCGATCACGCAGTCGATGGCCTCGGGCGGCGTGCCGGGGCGCAACGTCACGCCCGCGCCCAGCCCGCGGTCGTGCAGGAAGCTCACGATTCCGGCCGGGTCGTCCGCCGCCTCGATGTGGAAGGTCACGGAACTGGCCCCCGCCTCGGCGAAACGCCGGGCGAAGTAGGCCGCGTCCGTCACCATAATGTGCACATCCAGCGGGTGATCCGTAAACGCTCGAGCGCTGCTCACGAAGCCGGGCCCCATGGACAGGTTCGGCACGAAGTGCCCGTCCATGATGTCCACGTGCAGGACGTCGGCGCCGCCGTCGATGGCCGCCTGGGCCATCTCGCCGACCCGCATGAAGTCGCACGCCAGCAGCGACGGCGCAATCAACGGACCGGCAGGTAGCGTCTTCCACGGATTCAATGCCTTGGTCATCATGTTCACCATAGTCCAAAGCCCACAGGGGTCAACCCGTGGGCTTGGAGGGTACTCATATTGTCGGCGCTAACCTACTTGTCGTCAAGAACCTCGATGGCGGGCATGGGCTTGCCTTCGAGATAGGTCAGGGAAGCGCCGCCTCCGGTGGAGACGTGCGTCATCTTCCCGGCCAGGCCCATCTGCTCGACGGCGGCGGCCGAGTCGCCCCCGCCGATGACGGTGATGGCGCCGGCCTGGGTCGCCCGGGCGGCCGCCTTGGCCACGGCCCTGGTCCCGGCCGCGTAATCGCCCCGCTCGAAGACACCCATCGGGCCGTTCCAGACGACCGTCCCGGCAGAGGAAATGACTGCCCCGAACGCCTCGGCCGTGCCCGGACCGATGTCCATGCCCATCAGGTGGTCCGGGATGTTCACACCGTCTACGTCCACGGGCTTGCCGGACTCGAAGTCGTCCGTCGCCACGTGATCGCAGGGCAGCAGGATCTTCTCCCCGGCCGCCGCCAGCAGCGACTTCATCTCCTCGATCTGGTCCTCCTCCACCAGGCTCTTGCCGACGGCCATACCCTTGGCCTTGAGCAGCGTGTAGGCCATGGCGCCGCCGATGAGGATTCGGTCCACCTTGTCCAGCAGGCTGGAGATGAGCTTGATCTTATCGGAGACCTTCGCCCCGCCGAGAATGGCGATAAAGGGGCGCTTGGGCTCGGCGACGGCCTCGTGGAGGTAGCGAATCTCCTTGTCCACCAGCAGCCCCGCCACGGCCGGGCCGCCCTTGGCCTGGATAGCCCGCGCCGCACCGTACATGCTGGCGTGCTTGCGATGGCAGGTGCCGAAAGCGTCGTTGACGTACACCTCGCCCAGTCGGCCCAGCGCCACAACGAAGTCGGCGTGGACCATCTCCTGCTCGGGGGTGAGCTGGCCGTCGGGATTCTTCTTGGCCTTGTCGGGCATGGTCTCGCCCGGGCGGAACCGCAGGTTCTCCAGCAGCAGCACGTCGCCATCGACCATGTCGTCGACCATGTCATAGACCAGCTCGTCGATGACGGCCTCCGGGCCGAGGGTCACCGGCGCGGCGAGCAGCTCGCTGAGCTTGTCCGCGGCGGGTTTGAGCGAGAACTCCTCCTCGAACCCCTCGCCCCTGGGCCGGCCGAGATGGCTCATCAGGATCAGCCGCCCGCCACCTGAGAGCACCTTCTTGATCGTCGGCAGCGCCGCGACGATGCGCTGATCGTCGGTGACTTCGCCCTCCGCCAGCGGCACGTTGAAGTCCACGCGCATCAGCACCTTCTTGCCCGCTACGTCAATGTCCGCAATTGTCTTGATCGCCATGGATGCTGTCCTTCCAAGCTCCAGTGATTTGGCCGAACCGGCAGGCCCGGCACGCGAGGCGACAATCATCTTGGATTGCGGGCCCGTTTTCAAGCCCCGGGATTATAGGCGCCCAGCAGAGCCCGCTCGCCCGCTTGCTGCGCAAACGAAAGGCCCGCCGATCTCCCGACGGACCTTTGGGAATTTGCGAATCTCAGCCGGCGGCTACAGCGAGGCCACCTTCAGGACCAGGTCGGCGGTACGGTTGGAGTAGCCCCACTCGTTGTCGTACCACATGGTGACCTTGACCATGTCGCCGTCCATCACCAGCGTATTGCCCGAATCGAAGATGGAGCTGTGCGGGTCGTGGATAACGTCGCTGGAGACGATCGGGTCGGTGCAGTAGTCGATGATGCCCTTCATGGGCCCTTCGGCGGCGGCCCGGATGGTCTCGTTGATCTCCTCGATGCTGGTCTTCTTGGAGACAATGATGGTCAGGTCGGTGATGGAGCCGGTGGGAACGGGGACGCGGAGTGCGTAGCCGTCCAGCTTGCCGCTGAGCTCGGGCAGGACCTTGCCCACTGCGACGGCCGCACCCGTGCTGGTCGGGATGATGTTGATGGCGGCAGCCCGGCAGCGGTGCTTGTCCGAGTGGATCATGTCCAGGATTCGCTGGTCGTTCGTGTAGCCGTGGCAGGTGACCATCAGGCCCTTGACGATGCCGAACGTCTCGTGCAGGACCTTGACCACCGGGGCCAGCGAGTTGGTCGTGCAGGAAGCGTTGGACACGCAGGTTGTCTCGGCCGTCAGGATGTCGTCGTTGACGCCCAGGACGACCGTGGCCGCATCACCCTTGGTCGGGGCGGAAATGATGACCTTCCGGGCGCCGGCGTCCAGGTGGCTGTCGTAGCCGGGCTTGTCGTCGGTCTTGTTGTCGCGGAAGATGCCCGTGCTTTCGACGACCACGTCCACGCCCAACTCGCCCCACGGCAGGTCCGCCGGGCTCCGCTCTGAAAGGACCTTCAGGTCCTCGCCGTTGACCACCAGCGCGTCCTGCTTGGCGACGACCTTGCCGGGGAAACGTCCCTGCGTGGAGTCGTATTTCAGCAGGTACGCCAAGGTGTCGGCGTTTGAGAGGTCATTGATCGCCAGGACGTCGAATTCGTCGGGTTTCTCGGCCATCGCGCGGAAAACCAGCCGCCCAATCCGGCCGA
>SDBT01012256.1_pt1 | contig 13776 bp, 15 predicted proteins | sample 2277101 | NCBI WGS metagenome assembly SDBT01 (sample SAMN10404973, study PRJNA504765) | marine sediment metagenome | isolation source: marine sediment core GS10_PC15, 103 cmbsf | place: Arctic Ocean: Southern Knipovich Ridge | collected 2010
GCTTGTGGAGAGCATACTGGGAGCCAGGACCGAGGTTAATGAGAATCTACTGAAAATTCAGGGCATAGGTTATTCCCTGGGCGGTAGCACGATTAACTAGCATCTTCGTTAGTGGTGGTAGGAAGAATAGTCAGCGGTTCAGGATGCAGTTTGGCGCCATCTTGGGTAGACAAAGGAGACTATGATTAGAATTACCCCAGCAATCAGAAGGCCAAGGCTGAACCATTGCAGCGGAGCCGAAAAGTCGTTAACTAGCCGTGGTAGCTGTGCCTCAAGTGATGGTGGTATCTCTGTCCCTGGTAATTGTGCCTTATTGATAAAATACTTGGTAATAAAAACACCCACATACTCGATAGCTCCGTAAGTCAGGAAGATGATGCCTAACTTGCGAGTGGCACTCTTTACCTGGAGGTTTAAGAGGACGATACCCGCGATTAGCAGCACAATAAGGCCGATCAGAAGTTTGTAACCGAGTTGGAAGTAGCCAATATACCGCCTTGCTTCTTCAAGTCCCTCCTCAGCCTCAGCTAGTGCCTCGGCAATCTGCGTTGGGAGTTCACTGCTGAATGTGGTTTCATCAAGTTCAATGGTTGATGAAACCATTTCAGTCATTTCGCCGAAATACGTATCAAAGTGCTGCTCTAGCTCGGAGGGGGTGTATCCGGCAAGTGCGGCTGGCGGTGATTCTAATAAGGTTTCTTTCAGGGTATCTTCTAATTCTTCTACTATGGGTTCTAGAGAGATTTCTATGCTTATACTCTCGCTTTCCCCCATCAGGTAGTCCAATATGGGGTCAGCGGCCTTAATTAGTGCCTCTTTTATCGTGGGTTCGAGGTCAGCGATAATATCATCCACGTGCTCAACCAGAAATTCCAAATCTTTGGGAATATCCTCAGGAATCTGCTCGTTGATAATTTCCGTTGCCAGGGGAACTATGTCCAGCTCATCCACCAGGGAGGCGACAACTTCCGAACTAAGTAAATTAGCTCTTATTGTCGATGCCAGGTCTATACTTTCGCTTTTTCCCAGCAGGTAATCATAAATGGGTTCAACAGTATCACTTATCCCCTCTTTTATCATGGGTTCAAGCTTGGCAATAGTATCAACCAGGGCAGTTTCCAGTTCTTCTGAGAAAGCTTCTTCGTCCTCTTGCTCACTAATAATTTCTTCTGCTAACACGGCCACATCGAGCTTATCCAATTCAGAGGTGATAAAGTCTGGGTTGAGGATGGTTTGATTTACTAAGAACGCAACACCGAAAACGGATAGAGACAGGAAAAGAAGGAAGCTTAATAGACCGAGCCCCACGCCTTTAAGGATTTTCATCTAGATAGCATTCTCCAACGTGCGCTGTAATACTAATTTCACATATGCTACTACTGAAGCTCCCTCAATGTCAATCTTTGGGTGCAAGTTGAGGCTTGCTGAGGAAGATGAACACCTATCCTTGCTGGAGTTCTTGGACAGCACCGGCAAGATATACTGAATGATTGTCTTATCGATAATCGCCTCTACATCCCTAATGAAGGACTTAGGGAATACTCTCTGCTCGATTATAGATGTCGGGCACTTCAACCACTTTTCAAAGTGCTCTGTTCCCCGGTAAGACTATGGCTTGAGTAGTATCTCCTGAGGACTGCGGCGCGGTCGTTGAGGAGGAATCTCCCCTGCCGCATAGCCTACTGGTATTACGGCGGCTGGAATTAGATTGTCAGATAGGTCAAAAAGACGGTTGAGAGCGGAGGCATCGAAAGCACCCACCCAGCATGTGCCCAGGCCCAGAGCCGTAGCCATCAACACAAGATGCTCGATAGCTATAAAAGTATTGGCTATCACGGGTCTGAGTAACTCTTGGCGGGGTGGTGTAGGCAAGGACTTCTGGCGGGTTCTATATTTAGGGTCAGCGAAACGACCCGATAATGTAGCTGTGACCCCAAAATCTATGAACTCTTGGCGTCTTTTCCCTCTGGCTTCCTTTGAATAAGCGTCTAGGTCGCCAAAACAGACAATCACCACTGGCACTTCCTCCACAAATCGCTGTTCCAAACATATACGGCGAAGTTCTTTCTTAACTTCCTTATCCCTGATCACTAAAAAGCGCCAGGGTTGCATGTTACTCCCCGATGGTGCCAGTCTAGCTGCCTCAAGCACCTGCTTAATTAGCTCGTCTGGGACATCAGTGGGGCTGAAGCGGCGAATACTGCGCCTTGTCTCTATTGCTTCCTTTACATTGAGCATATTTCTCTCCTATATTCAGTTTATTTGGTTTTTCATTAAAATAATCTGTGCCTAATTCGCTTGGTAGAATTCAGTAAGCATAGGTTCTACCTTGCAATACCCCATTGGGCTAATTATAGCCGATGTCGTTTCCTTGTCAATTCGGAGGATTGACAAGGAAATTTATTTAATGGTATAAGTAATAAAAGCCTAAGATAGAAGAGCCTTCTTCAAGGGTGTGCCAAAGTTAATGCTCCAAGGATATATTTGTTGTGAAATGGTCTTTGGGACAAATAGCGTTAAAGAGACTCAGGAGACTCCGTTAGTTGGTGTGCTTCTGAGTCCTTTAGCTTTATTAGGAAGCTTTAAATGAAATTAGAAGGCAAGGTAGCGATTGTTACTGGAGCGGCTGGAGGGATTGGTCGAGGCATTACCTTATGTCTGGCTGAGGAGGGGGCGGATGTAGTTATTGCTGATATCAATATGGATGGTGCTAATAAGGTTGCCGAAGAGGTGAAGGCATTTGGCCGTAAGGCGTTGGTTGTGGACGCAGATGTTACCAAGGAAGAAAATGCCAGGCGATTAGTTAAGGACACCTTGGATGCCTTTGGGAAGATTGATATTCTTGTTAACAATGTTGGCGCTGGCCACGCTGAGGCTAGTGTTGTTGGGGGTAACCTTACTGAGCAAGATTGGAACCGTGTCTATACGGGTGGGGTGACTGAACTCACCGAGGGAGATTGGGACCGTAGCTATACAGCTAACCTCAAAACTGGGATTTTTATGTGCAGGGCCGTAATACCACATATGAGAGCACAAAAAAGTGGTAAGATTATTAATATATCCTCGATAGCTGGCAGGCGTGGCGGTGCTTCCCGACTGCCTTACAGCGCCATGAAAAGCGGTGTGATAAGTTTAACCCAGGGGGTAGCCACACAGGTGGCGAGGGATAACATTAATGTTAACTGTATTTGCCCTGGAATCATCTATACCTCGATCCACGAGGATATAGCGAAGATTCGGATGCGCACAAATCCACAGTTGAAAGATGCGAAAGACCCCAGGGAAGTTTTTTTGCGCATTACAAACAGGGTTCCGTTGGGGAGGGAGCAGACCCCGGAGGATATAGGTCGCTTAGCTGTGTTTTTAGCTTCAGAAGATGCCAGGAATATTACTGGCCAGAGCATAAATGTTGATGGTGGTATGATTATGAGTTAGAAGCAATCTACAGTTTAACACTAAGCAGGTGGTAAAGAAACTATGGAAATTCCAAGAGAGAAGCTATTTGAGATGTATCGGAATTTACTAACTGCTAGGTTTCTCGGTGAGAAGATTAACGAGTTGTTTAGTGCCGGGGGTAACTGCTGAAATTGCCTTCCGGGTTATTGGGGTTGTCCCTGATGCTGTTAAAGTGGTGAGGGAGATGGACTAGATTATGGATGTGCCCTAATGAGAAAAGTTCATATAGAAAGGAGATGGAATTGGCGCACGAAGTAAGAGTACCCAAACTAGGAGAAACTATGACTGAGACTCAGCTTATTGAATGGGTGGTGAAGGAGGGAGAAAAAGTTAAACCTCGCCAAGTTCTTGTAGTTCTTGAAACGGAAAAAGCCAGCTATGAGCTGGAAGCCCAGAATGGTGGGATTTTACATATCATTACTCCGGTGGATGTGACTATTCCGGTGAGTCATGTCATTTGCCTGCTGGCTGAGACTCAGGAAGAATACGAGGAAATTAAGTCGAGAGTTGAGCCTCCTTCCGATGTCTGAAGTCGCCAAAGAAGAGACGGGGAAAAAGGTTAAAAAAGCTATACCCTTAGCGGGGATGAGAAAAGCTATCGCCGACCATATGTATCGGAGCCTTCAAGAATCTGCTCAGACAACGGTGGGGGGGATGATGGATATGACTGAAATGATTAAGTTCCGGAAGGCTTTGGTTGCTCAGGAAAAAGCTTTAGGGGTTCGTATTAGCTATACCGACCTGCTGATTATGGTGATAGCCCATGCCCTAAAGGATCACCCCTTGTTAAATTCTAGCCTGGTAGGTAACGAGATAATACTATGGGAGGATATTAACATTGGAGTGGCAGTGTCTTTTGAAATGAAGGACACTACGGCTCTGGTTGTGCCAGTGGTACGTAATGCTGACCAAAAGTCATTGATAGAAATTCGCCAGACTTTAAATGTCTTAGTGGAGAGAGCCAGAAACCGTAGGCTTCGTCCTGGAGATATGGCTGACGGCACCTTTACTCTTAGCAATACCGGTACTTATGAAACGGCTGGTGAGACCTTCAGTACTCCGGTATTAAATCAACCTCAGTCGGCGATTCTAGTAACACGTGGCTTTAGGGATGTGCCTATAGCCCAGGACGGCCAAGTTGTTATCAAGCCGATGATGCCTTATAGCCTTACCATGGACCATCGGGTAGTAGATGGGTTAGCTGGCGGCCTCTTTAGAGCTACTGTAAATCGGTTTATGAAAGACCCACATCTATTGCTGTCATATTTTGGTTTGCCAAAAGGTAGTTTAGAAATATAGTAACTAACCTGGCGGTAGAAATTATTCTTGGGTTAAAGGAAGTGCAGGTATTAAGCTGAAGCAGTGCGATGTAGTAATTGTGGGGGGTGGTCCTGCTGGCTATGTAGCCGCCATCCGTGCGTCTCAACTGGGTGGTAAAGTAATTCTGATTGAGAGGGATGCATTAGGTGGAACCTGCCTCAATCGAGGTTGTATCCCAACAAAGGCATTACTTCATAGTGTCGAGATTCTTGAATCGGCTCGTGGGGGAAAAGACTATGGGATAAGTGTAGGAGAGCTCACCATTGATTTTGCAAAAATGATGAGCCGCAAAGATGCTGTAGTCAACACCTTGGTAAACGGCGTTCAGTATCTGATGAGAAGTAATGCCATAGAGGTAATTAAAGGTACAGGCAAGGTGATTTCGCCAACAGAGGTGGAGGTGGATGGTGGTCAACAGGGGGTTATCAAGGCGACTAGGATTGTTCTTGCCCCCGGCTCGATTCCTTCGGTGGTGCCTATCCCCGGAGTGGATGGTTCAGGAGTAATTACCAGTGATGGTGCTCTCCGCTTATCTGATATTCCCCAGAGTCTGCTGGTCATTGGTGGTGGTGCAATTGGTGTGGAATTTGCTACCATATTTGCCAAACTGGGGACTAAGGTAACCATTGTTGAAATGTTGCCCCAAATCATTCCAACCGAAGACCATGAGCTATCTATGTCTCTCAAAAGGGTTTTAGAGAAGGACGAAATTAAGATATTCACCAGTGCTCAAGTAAGCCGTATTGAAGATGACCCAGAGGGTGACAAGCTTATCTCGGTTGCTACTGAAGAAGGTAAACAGAAGCTGACGGCTGAGCTTGTGTTGGTAGCGGTAGGCCGAAAGCCAAATATTGATGGACTTGGCTTGGCGAGAGTAGGTATAAAGACGGAACGGGGTAGTATAACCGTAAACGATAGGATGGAAACCAATATACCGGGCATCTATGCTGCTGGCGATGCTATTGGCGGGGTGCAGCTGGCTCATGTTGCTTTCGCTGAGGGTGAGGTGGCTGTAGAGAATGCCCTGGGTAAAGATTCAGTGATAGATTATAGAGTGGTTCCACGCTGTATCTATACTATGCCTGAAGTAGCCGCCGTAGGCTTAACTGAAGGCCAGGCGAGAGAAGAGGGGTTAAATCTGAAGGTAGGTAGATTTCCTTTCACTGCCAATCCCAAGGCATTGATTTTAGGTCAGCCTAATGGTTTTGTTAAAGTCCTGAGCGATGCCGAGTCAGGGGAAATCTTTGGTATTCATATCTTTGGCCCTCAGGCCACAGAGCTAATATCCGAAGCTGCGTTGGCTATCAGGATGGAGGCGACTGTCTCGGAAATATCATCTACTATCCATGCTCATCCTACCCTTTCTGAAGCAGTAAGGGAAACTGCTTTGGATGCGGAGGGAGTGGCGGTGCATATGCCGAGAAAGCCTTAGGCTGTATTAGTTATGGTGGAGGGGGTGCCTTTGATGAAAGTTTGCTTGGTATATGATTTGGGGTTGGTTGATTACCACAAAGGGCTCCTATTACAGGAGAAGTTACTAAGTTCCAGAAAGTCTGGTGCTATTTCGGATGTGTTGCTGTTACTCCAACACCCTTCAGTCTTCACCATGGGGCGCTCTGGTATTGATAGAAATATAATTGTCCCTGAGGAAACACTGGTCAAAGAGGGCATTCCAATCTTTCAAACCAACCGAGGTGGTGATATAACCTATCATGGCCCCGGACAACTGGTCGGTTATCCCATTTTGAATTTGAGGGAAAATGGTCTGACTGTCCATCAATATGTCTGGAATCTGGAAGAGATTGTCATTAGGACGCTAGCGGATTTTGGGATTGGTGGCCAACGAGTTTCAGGGCGAAGGGGGGTTTGGGTCGGAGAGGAAAAGGTTTGTGCCCTGGGTCTACGAATTAGCGGTGAGGTTACCATGCATGGTTTTGCCTTAAATGTGAACACTAATCTAAAATACTTCACCTATATTATACCTTGTGGCATCACTGGGGTGTCGATTACTTCCGTCTCAAAATTGTTAGGACATGAAATAGAAATAGGGGAGATACAGGAAAGTCTGCTTCGACACTTTTCTCAGGTATTAAAACTTACTCTGGAATATGGAGAGAGGCTCGATAAAGGGTTAGTTCCGTTAAGTCTGGGTGATTCAGAAGGCGTGCTCCTGCCCCGGCAGTATTAGTTAAAATGAATGAGCTTATGGATAGCTTGCAGCTCTATTTATCTGATTCACCCCTGAGGCGAAAGGGATGACGGCAAGAGGATATTTCGATAAGTCTACTGTGTTTCGCGTGTCCCTAGAGGAGGAGCAGGCAACGGAGGATATTGGTGGTGTCGTTATGTTTCTGGTTTCAGAGGATACCAGGAATATTACTGGCCAGTCATTAAATTTTGGTGGAGGAACGATTATACGTTAGGTTTAGCCTGAAGTTTAATCTTAAAAAGGAGGTCAATAGAAAGACTATGGAAATTCCAAAAGAGAAACTATTGGCGATGTATCGAAATTTATTAACTGCCAGGCGGCTTGGTGAGAAACTTTACGAGATATATTCTGCTGGAGGAAGCGGTATGCCTTGGATGCACAGAGGGATAGGCGAGGAGGCAATACCTATTGCTGTTTGTGCCAACTTAAGGAGAGATGACTACTTGAAGCTGACCTTCAGGACGGACTATTGTCTTTTTGCTAAGGGGCTGTCATTAATGGATGTTATTGCTACTGAATGCATGAAGGACCTTTCGCAGTTCGGTAAGCCTCGTCTTGCATATTTTGACCCCTCATATGGCTTGCTTGCTCATACTGGTGCTGGTGGAGAGGAAGCTCCTATCTATTTGGGTAGTGCTGTATCGATAATGCTACAGAAAACCGATCAGGTATGTGTTTGCATTATGGGGGATGGATTCGCCAACCGGGGTCCTGTTCACGAGTCTATGGTAATGGCAGCTGCCTGGAATCTGCCTATAGTCTTCATGACCCAAAATAACCAGTATGCAATGGGTACGCCGGTAAAGAAGTCTTATAAGATTGATAACCTGGCTGATAGAGCTAAAGCTTATGGTTTCCCTGGAGAGACTGTGGATGGAAACGATGTTATAGCTGCCTATGAGATGGTAAAGAAATATGTTGACAGAGCCAGAAATGGTGGTGGACCTGGTTTGGTTGTGGCTGAAACCTATCGGTTGGTGGCACACTTTGAGGGTGACCCCCAGATTTACCGACCCAAAGGTGAAGTTGAAGAGTGGTGGAAGAAAGACTCACTGCCTCGATATCAGAAGAAACTTATGGAAATGGGCGTACTAACCGAAGGGGATGTCGATAAACTTGAAGCAGAAATAAAGACTGACATTGAGAAGGCATCTGAAGCCGCACTGGCATTGCCATCCGCCAGTTATGAAAATCACTTAAAGACTGCGATTGACAAGGAGGATATTTGAAAATGGCAGAAACTCAGATGCTTAATTATGTAAGTGCTATCGGGGCTGCGATAGGCGAGGAGATGCGGAGAGACAAGAGGGTAGCCATGTGGGGAGAAGACTTAGTCAGCATGCAGGGTGCATTTGGAGAAACCCCGGGTATGTTCGAGGAGTTTGGCGACAGGATTAAAGATACACCCATAGTCGAACAAGCGATACTAGCATCGGCAATGGGAGCTGCTTTGACGGGGACCAGGCCCATAGTTTGGCTAATGACGGCTGGCTTTCTGACCATTGCTTTTGAAGGGCTGTTTATGGAAGTGGGTGGTCTTCGGCAGGAATTTGGTTATACAGGTCCGATGCCCTTGGTAGTTTACTGCAGGGCTGGAGTAGGCGGAGGCTTTGGAGCACATCACTGTGCATCCACAGAGGCTCTCCTTATGCATAGTCCTGGGATAAAAGTAGTTATGCCATCGACACCTTATGATGCAAAAGGGCTAATGAAGACGGCTATTAGGGATGATGACCCCGTAGTATACATAGGATATGGTGCCCTTTATTTCGGTCCTAAGGAACCAATACCCACTGAAGAATATCTCATTCCTTTTGGGCAAGCCGATGTCAAAAGGGAAGGCAGTGATATTACTATAGTAGCCTGGTCGGGGATGGTGCCCAAGGCACTAGCTGCTGCCGAGGATCTGAGCAAAGAAGGCATAAGCGCAGAGATAGTTGACCCTCGTACACTAGTTCCCCTGGATATAAAGAGCATAGTCAATTCAGTGAAGAAGACTGGTCGCTTGCTCATTGCTCACGAGGCGATGAAACGAGCGGGGGCGGCTGGTGAAATTGCCTTCCGAGTTACTGAGGTAGCTCCGGATGTTGTGAAGAACCTGAAGACTCCTATCAGGCGGCTAGCGGCTAAAAACGTAGCACTTCCTCGCAGTCGTGAACTGGAAGCCCAGCTTCTACCTCATGTTGAGGATGTTGTTGCTATCGTGAAGGAGATGGTCTAGACTGTACCCCTGAATCTTTAAAGGGAAATATTTAAGAAAGTCTGGTGGAGATAAGAAATATAAATGGTTAGTTCCGTTAAGCCTGAGTGGTTCAGAAGGCGTGCCCCTGCCCCGGCAGTACTGGCTGCAATGAAGGAGCTTATGGATGGCTTACAGCTCCATACTGTCTGCGAAAGTGCCCATTGCCCAAATCAGGGAGAGTGCTTTGGTCGAAAAGTAGCTACCTTCATGATATTGGGGGATGTTTGCACTCGCAATTGCACCTTTTGTGCAGTGGAGCATGGTCAGCCGCTACCTCCTGATGTAAATGAGCCTGAGCATATTGTTGAAGCCATAAAAAAACTAGGGCTGCGACATATAGTTATTACCTCGGTGACTAGAGATGACCTCCCCGATGGCGGAGCTTATCAGTTTGCTAAAGTCGTTGGAGCTATCGGTAGCTATGACCCTCGAATTAGTGCTGAAGTCTTAATTCCTGATTTTCAAGGTTCTCTTTCAGCGTTAGAAGTTATAGTGGCTAGCCATCCTGCAATCATTAATCATAATGTAGAGACAGTGCCTCGTTTATATCCCCAGGTTCGCCCTCAGGCTAACTACGAACGCTCACTCCAGCTTCTTAAGCATGCAAAATCCATGGAAAGCGAACTTCTTACCAAGTCGGGACTGATGATGGGGTTAGGGGAGAGGCGTGAAGAGGTAATCCAGGTAATGAGAAATTTGAGAGAGGTTGACTGCGACTTCTTAACTATAGGCCAGTACTTGCGACCCTCTATAAATCACCATGAGGTGGTTAGATTTATCTCCCCTGCAGAATTTGAAGAGTATAAAAATACTGGTGTGGTGATGGGCTTTAAGGGAGTGGCGTCAGCACCTTATGTGAGGAGTTCTTTCCAAGCTGACAAGATGTTTAAAGAAATCAGCCCTCCCCAGGGTAATGTTGGGAACTGAGCCGCTGTAGCGCTTCCCTGAACTAAAGAAGGTTGAAGCAAGTGTTTACTATCTCTTCCTCACCGGATACCTGATGATGGTTTTGGGGGCTTTGGCGTCAGGACGGGTGAGGTACTCTTCTTCGTGAAGGCCAGCTATTTCGTAGCCACTGTCTTCAATGAATTTACGTAGGCGTTTAATGGTGGCCTCTTCTTGGTCATAAGGTCCGAGATGAAGAATCTGGGCTACGGTGCCATATTCCCAAGCTTCAATCTTGACCTCAGTATCAGGAACTTTCTGGGGCAGGGAAGTGGTGCCCTCAGGGATAGGTAGACCGATAATATGAGTCCATTCGTCTTTCGGGACAAGATGGGCATCAGGATAGCGGGCGCGAAGTCCAGTGACTTTGAAAGTGGGTAATCCCTTCTTCTTGAGGTCAAACTTCAGAGTGTAAACTGAGCCGTAGAGGGCAGGCATAAATTCGGGGAAGACCTTATCCGGTGCACCCTTGGCATAAACCACCGCCATCTTTTGTGGAGGCATTTCCAGGATTTGAGGCTCTGTTTTAGACGATTTTCGTGGTGCCATTTGATTACCTCCTGATTATTTGGCACAGTATAACATGCCGACAAATTCTGTTTCTACTTATTAACCCGCTTTTTCGTTGAGAAATTCTTGACAAAAATAGCTCAGCCACTTAAGCTGGTCATTGCGTTATTAAACGCTATGGAGGTGATATACTGTGGAATTATTAGAGGGAATTGAAACGAGGAGAAGTTTACGTGCTTTCAAATCAACCCCTATTACCAAAGAGGTGCTGGAAAGAATTCTAAAAGCAGCCGGTAAAAGCGCTTCTTACACGAACACACAACCGTGGGAAGTTGCAGTGATTACTGGAAAGAAGAAAGAGGAACTCAGTAGAATTCTCTGTGATTTGGTAAAATCGGATATTACTCCGAATCCTGACCTTCCCTCACCTGAGAATTGGCCACCAGAATTGGATAGGCGAGCCAAAGAACATGGTATGAGGAGGTTCCAGGCTATCGGGATAGCACGAGAAGATGAGCGGCAAAGGAAGGAGTTGAGATTATCGAACTATGAGTTTTATGGAGGGCCGTGTGTTTTGTTTCTCTTCATGGACAGTACGCTTGGTTCCTGGTCAATCTTTGATATGGGATTATTTGCCCAAACTCTCATCTTGGCCGCTCATTCTTTTGGGGTAGGCAGCTGTCTACAAGCATCACTGGCCAGCTATCCAGACGCAGTTCGTCAGTTTCTCGGAATACCCAGGACAAAACAACTGGTATTGGGAATCTCAATGGGTTATCCTGACCTTGAAGCCCGCATCAATACTTATCAAAGTACTAGGGTTGGCCTGGATGACTTTGTGCAGTGGCATTCTTAAAAAGTCATTACTTGATTGTCTATCCACTCTTTGTGTCTCTCTCCTTCAAGGAAAGGGGGAGAATGTTAAAAAGAGTGGCTTCACCCTTTTAGAATGCTCCTTTACTGTTTAGTCCTCTGCTCTTGTATCAGCTTCTCGCCATACTCAAGCAGCAGCTTGGCTCGCTCTGGGGATACCTTCTTTGATTCTAAATAGGTTTTTAATGCGTCAAGAGGCGATATTTCTTCGGCAGTCCACCTCCCCAGTCTGAGGCGGTTCTCTCGCTGTATATCTTTGGCAACGGTAAAGTAATAGGCCTCCTTCAGCATGTTCCTGATGTCGTTGTCCCTGAGCTGACCCTCGGTCTCTGCTGGCAGGCTGATGTTTAGTCGGACTATAGCATCCCTGACCCTGTCCTCTTGCTCGGCAACAGCCTTGAGCACGGTTGATGTGGGGTCGGTGTCCTCTGACTCGATACCAATGTTGATGGTGAGAAAGCGGCGCCCGGTTACCTGGTGGAAGTCAAAGGAGACCCGCCTTTTACCTGTTTCCTTATCTGGCTCGATTTCTACTGTATAGAACCCCTTGTTATCTTCTTCCTCGCTAAAATCCAGTCGCTCCAGGCTGCCGGGATAGACTACCGGTGGGTTATCGGACAGAACCTGGTGCTTATGGATATGACCCAGGGCTATATAGTCGAAAGCAGGATTAGCCACATTGCTCAGTAGTAGCATGTGCTCCTGCCCGATGGTCATTGACCTCTCTGAGCCCACCTGGGCGCTGGAGACCCAGACATGGGCAGCTAATATTGAGGGTAGTTTCGGGTCGAGTTTTTGAGCATTGGTGGCAATGATATTGGTTAACACCTGCTGTAGTCTTTGATTAATCTGGTCGAAGTTAAGATTTTTAGTATCCTCTTTGCTTAAGAGAGCGCTGCGTCTTAGCCAGGGTAGGGAGGCTATTTGAATAATACCGCTGTTAGTTGGAATATTGTAGATGTCGGGGCGGTTGGAAACATAAACATTTTTGACGGCTAAAGTGTCAAAGATTTCGGTGCTGGTAGCCCGCCCGATGGCATTGGGCAGGTCATGGTTACCGATCAGCAGAAAGATGGGGATACCACTGGTGGACAGACGGTTAATGCGTTTGGCAAATTCCCGTTGCTGGGTTTGGCTGGGCTCGCGACTCTTATAGGCGTCACCGCAGAAGAGAACAAGGTCTACTCTATTTTCTAGGGCATAATCTACAACCTGGTCGAGGGCAGATAGAAAGTCATGTAGGCGTGAAGACAGCCCGGTAGTCGAGTCGATACGACCGTAGCTCTCAACACCAAGGTGAAGGTCGGCAAAGTGGAGAATTTTCAACTTCTCCCCCTTTTTCCCCCTGCGGAATAGATAATCCGACCCATATTATACCATTCCTGACTGAGTTAGACATCCAACCGGGGCAGCAGTGATTTACTCTGGGCTTGGTTGACGTTTACTATACAAAATAGAGTGGGCGCTCTGGGAGTCTTTATAGAGCACCTAGCTTTTACTTCTTTGTCAATACACTAATAAAAGGAACCTTTTTTGTATTCAATCATCCCAATACCAGCCAGAGGGTAATTGCGGTTCTCCATTTACAGTAGGATATTCAGTAAATAACTGTACGGCATATCCTCCGCCAATAGCATAACCTGTATATTTATAACTTGCACCTAACATATTCGCATTATGTCCAGGAGAGTTTTTCCAGGACAGGAAAGCATCATTATTATCCAATGTGTAACTAGCCCATAGTATATTTTCCGCAAGATGTAGATTGTAATTTCCTAGACTGTTATGACTATAATCCAATTCCAACTCCGATAATCTAAGAGACGCTCTTTCATTTAAATCATCAGTAAAAGTTAATACACTAAGTCCATAAGACTGCCTATATTCATTAAATAAAATTGCATAACCATCGACACTTATTAATTCTTGCTGCTCTAGCTCTTGTTTTAACTTATCCTCTTCTTCAGCTTCCTTTCTAGCTTGTTCGACTTCTAATTGTTCTTGCCTAGCTGCTTCTACTCTCGCAGCTTCTTTAGCTTCTATCTCAGCCTGCTGAGCCGCTTGCTCAGTCTGATAGTCCTCCCACTTAGTGATTAGTGTATCTTTATAGGTAGATAAGGGAGGAACTCCAGCGAAGGTAAATACTACAGCCATGCATACTAGTAGGAATACCGTGAGTTTCATACTAGGCCAACGCCAACTATTCTTAGAAACGGTTCTC
>SDBT01012257.1_pt1 | contig 13775 bp, 15 predicted proteins | sample 2277101 | NCBI WGS metagenome assembly SDBT01 (sample SAMN10404973, study PRJNA504765) | marine sediment metagenome | isolation source: marine sediment core GS10_PC15, 103 cmbsf | place: Arctic Ocean: Southern Knipovich Ridge | collected 2010
TGAGAACTTCCTGTGTTGGAAAGATGGTTTCTTTAAACGGAATCCCACACTGAAATGGGCTTTTTGGGGTGCCTGTATCGTCAGCGGTATGGCGGTGCTGGCGCTGGTGTTTGGCCCTGATGAGACCCGTGAATTTGCCCGTGACGTTGCCGAGAAATTTGGTATCGTTAACCCTGAACCGGTCCTGAATAGGGGACCATAACCGAGGAGAAGAACGATGTTGAAACTATTCATTTTGGGCTGTGCAGCCATTACATTAGCATCATGTTCTACCACTGTCGAGGAGCGCGATGCCTACCGTGAGACTGGCATGATCCTGGCCCTTACCGCCGTTGATGTGATCAAGGACATTGGCCTCGACACGAATGAGATCGACCCGAAGGTGTTGAAGATCGTCAACGGCGCTTGTTTACTGTTGAAGGCCGGTGGCCCGACCATTATCCTGGCGATCAATACTCGTGTAACAGAGCACAATGCAGATGTGGCGGCAGGGGAGGAAACTGAACTGGTTACGATGGAGGAGTATCTGGCCACGCTCAATGCAGGCTGCGCTATCATAGCAGCGATCCTCGAACCCACGCCGGTTGTGTGATGTTCAGCGGTTTTTTACGTATCGTTGGCGGCATTGTCAGCTTCGCTGGGGAATGGCTAACCCAGCGAGGTCGGGCTAAGGATCGGGAAGCTGGTCGGAACGAAGAAAAAGTGAAAGGTTTTCAAGATGCTGAAGATGCACAAGAAAGGATTGATGCTGTCAAGCGTCCTGATGACGATGATTCTGTTGACATCTTGCGCAAAGGTGAATTCTAGATCAGCACCTATCAATGTTCAGCCTGATCTTGACGAGTATAGTGTCTCGTTTCAAACACAGCTTGCTGTTGAGATGGAGGCAGAAACTCGAGTGAGATGTCCTCGTGATTTTTTAGTTCCAGACTGTTCTGCATGGAAACGGGCAATTGATGATTACGGGCACTTGCGAAATGGAATACGGGCAGCGAAGTAGCTGCTTCACTAACTATCTTGGTTAGAACTGTGTAACCTGTTACAGCCAAAGGATAAAAGATCTTTTTGCTCCCCTAGCTCCCCCTGCTCCCCCAACATATTTACCCTACAAAAAGCACAGGTGAAATTAAGGGTGGTAGTTTTGTAGCTTAATTGTTATTTTAGGGGAGTTAGTAGAGTAGTAATAAATAAAGTTGTTTGTTTTTAAATAGTTACAGGATAAATTTGAAAGAAAACTAGGGGAGTAGTAAGGGAAGCAGTAGGGGAGTAGTAGAATGACATTAAGAAATTGCCGTGCTGCTTCCCTTGGGGTATGGTAAGGTAAGTTATACTGTGAGGAACGTCAGAGATGCATTATACTCCATTCGGCCCAGCGTGGTTTGATCATCAACGCAAGCACTTTGAAACGCACTGTGAAACTAAGGTTTGGGGTCTATTGTGGGAGCAAGGGACAGCCAAAACAAAACCAATCATTGACACTATGCTATGGTTATATGCAAACGATGAAATTGATGGTATGATTGTTGTTGCTCCTCCTGGGGTTGAGCGTAACTGGCTTTCTGATGAACTACCTAAACACTGCCCACAGATACATCAGCTTGCAGAAACTTTTATATGGAAATCTTCGTCAGCCTCTTCTCAAAGACATAAACATGCATTTAACAGGCTCATAAAGAATGAAGGTTTATCTATACTGATGATAAGTTATAATGCATTCATAACGAAGAAGGCTAAGGCAGGAATATGGAGATTTCTACGTAGACGTGCTACCTTAATGGTTCTTGACGAGTCTCATAATATAAAGACTGCAAAAGCAAAGAGAACACAATCAATTGTTGCAGCAGGAAAGTATGCTCGTTATAGAAGAATTCTTACTGGAACTCCTGTATCAAAAGGTCCGTTCGATATATACCCACAGCTTAGATTTCTTGATAATAATTTCTGGAAGGATCGAGGTATCTTCAATTATGCAGAATACAAGACTTATTTTGGTGTATGGGAATTACGAGAAGACGTAAGGAGAACTAGAAACTATGATCCTGGTTTTGATAGACTTCTTGAATACAAGAATATTGAACAATTAAATATATGGTTGAAGGAGATCACAGATAGAATATTAAAGGAAGATGTGTTGGATTTACCATCTAAGCTTTATTCAAAACGATACTTTGAGATGACAGATAAACAACTGAGTCTTTATAAAGAACTTAAAGAAAATTTTATAGCTGAATTAGATGAAGAAGAAGTTGATGGTGAACTTGCCATAGTTCGCTTAACAAGATTCCAGCAAATAGTTTGTGGTTATGTTAGAACTATGGGTGATGAAGATGAAGAAAATCCAATCCGTATGATAGATGACACTAACCCTAGAATCAACTGTCTTGCTGAAGTCTGTGAACAGACCGTTGGCCAATGTCTTATTTGGGCTAGATATATAAAGGATGTAGATCAAATAATGGAGCTTCTTGGTGATGAAGCAGTTCGCTATGACGGAACAGTATCACCAGATCAATGTGAAATAAATAAAGGTATATTTCAACGAGGTGAAGCTAAGTGGTTTGTTGGAACTGCTGCTAAAGGAGGACAGGGGCTAACTCTCCATATGGCCAAGACTGTTATCTATTATAGCAATACTTTTAAACTGTTGGACAGATTGCAGAGTGAGGATAGGGCACATAGAATAGGTATGGATAATCATCCTGTAAATTATATAGATATTTGTTGCCCAGAAAGCGTAGACGAAAAGATCATATCTCATTTAAGAAATAACGTAGACGTTGCTAGTCAGATTACAGGTGATGAATTAAAGGAGTGGATTTAATGGCCATTGTTTTTATAGTGCAAAGGCAAATGTTCTTTGATGAAGAGAAAGGTGAAATGATATACAGGTTCCCTGATGTTGATTTAGCCAAGAAATTTGGTGAGCTTAGAATTATATATTCTCCAACTACTCACCCATTTAGAACTAGAGATGTTATAGAAAAAGCACATAGAGTTTTAGGCAGTATAACAATTGATGATTATTTTATGCCAATTGGGAATGTTTCATTGGTGACTATAGCCTCTTCTATAATCAGCTATTATCTTCATGGTAAGATAAAACTACTTCATTGGTCTGCTAGAGACAAGGACTATGCTCAAATTGATTGTGATTTATTTTAGAGGAGTGTTTTTGCTTGCCGTTGAAATATAGCTGGGGTATGGTATTTATACAGCAATAAGGGGTTCACAATGTCCTACATGATCGACTATGATGATATCCTCAGTGAAGATACACCTGAGGAAAAAGATAACGCTCTCACACAAATAAAGGAAACAGCAGAGCAGCAGGAAGTAGCAGAAAAAAAGGTTGCAGAAGCTGAAAATGATTTAAAGCTGGCTAAGAAAGAACTAGTTCGTATTTCTGAAAAAGTATTTCCAGAACTCTTGAACGATCTTGAGATGACAGAAGACATCACAGTGGCTGGAATAAGGGTCCAGCTTATTGAGAAACTACGTGGTAATATCTCTGTTGCAAATAAAGTAGAAGCTTTCAAGTGGTTGAATGATTCAGGTCATGGCCATATAATTAGGCGGCAAATTATTATAGAGTTTGCTAAAGATGAAGAAAAATGGGCAGAGAAATTCATGCGTGATTGTAGACAGCGCAAGAAACAACTCAATATGACAGTAAAGCGGAATGTTCACCATACTACACTCAAGTCGTGGTGTCAGGAAATGCTTGAAAAAGGTAAAGATCTTCCTTTGGAACTACTCGGTGTGTTCTTGCAGACATTTACGAAGGTGTCTCGCGCTGAAGAAGAGGAAACACCGTTTTAGGCTGATCCAGAACAGTCACTACAAAGCTGGATAAACGAGCAACGTGTAACTTAAATGAGGAACGGAACAATGGCTAAGAAAGCACTTGCGAAAGTTACCAAGTCTGATATCGTAGGTCAAACTGACTACGAAGATCTTGACTTTGGTGCAGAGGATGAGGTAGAAGCCCACGAGTTATCTATCCCATTCTTTTCAATCCTGCAATCTAATTCCCCTGAGGTTGAAGAACAGACTATAGAGGGTGCCAAACCCGGTATGATCTTCAATACAGTCACAAAGGAACTCTACTCGAATGGGATATTTGTTCTTCCTGTGAAGAAGGACTACAAGTTTGTGCAGTGGGTGCCTAGAGTGAGAGGGGGCGGGTTTGTTAACTCTCATGACCCGAAAGGTGAATTGGTTGCTGCTTCCATCAAGGCCAATGATGGATCAGTATTCGGGAATCTTACGATTCAAGGTGAAAATGGGCAGGATGATCTTGTAGAGACCAAGTTCATGAATATCATGCACTATGATCCTCACACTGCATTGCCTCTCGGGTTTGGCATAATCTCGTTTTCCAAAACGAAGATCAAGCCATACAACGATTGGATTACATCAATGCGATTGATCACTCCTAAGGTCAAGAACCGTGTTGTTATCGGTGCCCACATTGGGACTGTGAAGCAGACTAATCCTAAAGGAACTTTCTACAACTTCCACATCGTTTCTGCTGGGCCTAGCTGGAAAGAATCTTTGATGGAGCGTCCTCGTATGGATGTCGTTCTATTAGAAGCCAAGGGTTTCCAGGATATGCTCAAGTCTGGTATGGCTACACCTGACTTTGATAGCACTAAGGCTGATGGTGATGATGGTGAGGCACCGTTCTAGGATACACCCCCTTGAACGGAGTGATGGATCGCGTAAAAGAACCCCGCGTTAGATCCATCGGCGAGCCAGTGGTTTAACCAGACGGCTGGCTCGCCACAACTATAGCATAGGTCATAAAGTATTTTTGAGGCTATTGGGCTGTAATAGTGGTATATTTAAGGTCTGTTACTTCCCCAATACTACATCTCATAGCGTTCACATTTATAGTAAAATAGAACCCTGAATGAGGAACGTGATGAGGAACTCAGCTATGATTGGACCGCAAACTATAGTCGGTGAGGAACTTCATAAATATAAGTATAGGGGAAAGAACGAAAATTATAGAGAATTTGCAAATAGGTTTGCCACTTCTGTTCAAGATAGCCATGAGCATTACATGGCATTTCGTGAAGCTGTTTTACAACTTAGATACCTTGCCGCTGGTCGATCACAAGCTGCAATGGGTTCGTTGAAAAATATTACACCAAATAACTGTTTTGTCATGCCAACTCTTCATGATAGTTTTGTTCATGGCCCAAGAAAGGAAGAACTAGAAGCCTTACCAGAAGGAGAATTTCCACCTGTCTCTATAATGCATTCAGCAACTCAAGCTGCTGCGACTATGCGTCAGGGTGGTGGTATAGGATTTGATATATCTACACTTCGCCCACAAGGAGATAATATACTAGGTGTGCAGTCGACCACAGATGGTCCTCTTGCTTTTGCTGCTATATGGGACGCGGTGTGTCAGGCTACCTCCTCGGCTGGCAATAGGCGTGGTGCTATGATGCTTGTCCTGCGGTGTGATCATCCAGATATTGAAGCATTCATCCATGCTAAACAGGCAGCAAAAGAAATTCCATATAAATATCGTCCTTTACGTGGTTTCAATATGTCAGTAGCTGTAACAGATAAGTTGATGGAGCATAAAGAAAATGGTAAACCGTTTCCTTTAACCTTTGAAGGTAAGGTTTATCGTGAAGTAGATCCTAATGCACTTTGGGAAATGATCATGCGCGGAACGTATGATTGGGCAGAGCCAGGAGTATTGTTTATTGATCGTATAAATGAATGGAATAACTTATATTATTGTGAGACTATTGCAGCTACGAATCCATGTGGTGAGCAGCCACTTCCTCCTTATGGTTCATGTTTATTGGGATCATTAAATCTTGTAAAATATATTATTAATAGTGAAACAGGACCAGCATCTATTGATTATGATCTTATTGAAAATGATATACCCCATATAATTCGTGCAACAGATAATATTATTGATCGTGCAAGATATCCATTACCTGAACATGCTAAAGAAGCTCGTAATAAGAGAAGAATGGGAATTGGTATCACTGCTTTATCTAATGCTCTTGAAGCTTGTGGCCATAAATATGGAGAACCTACTTTCCTAGAAGCTCAAGATAAAGTTCAGCGATTTATCACAAGGCAATGCTATCTTGCTTCAATAAAATTAGCAAAAGAAAAAGGTCCATTCCCGTTTTTTGATGCAGATAAATATTTAAAGAGTAAGTTTATTCAAACATTAGATGATGATGTTAAAGAACGAATTAAGAAAGATGGTATTCGTAACTCTCATTTAACTTCTATTGCACCTACAGGAACAATCAGTTTGTTTGCAGATAATGTTTCGTCTGGTATTGAACCTGTTCTAGCTTACAAACAAATAAGAAATATAAAATTTAATGGTGATGTTGTTCAACGAGAGATATATGATTATGGGTTTGCTGAATTAGGTATTCAAGGTAAGAGATCTAAAGATGTAAAGGCACATGAGCATATCGCAGTTCTGTGTGTAGCTCAAGCTAATGTAGATTCTGCTTGTTCAAAGACATGTAATGTTCCAACAGATTTTCCTTATGAAGATTTTAAAGGGTTATATGATGCAGCCTATATAAATGGAGCTAAAGGTTGCACTACCTATAGACCCAACGGTAATTATGAAGATATCATTGTCTCAAATGATATTGAAGGTGATACTTGTGGGTGGGATCCAGAAACAGGTCAACGAACTGGTGCCTGTGCCGAGTAAAAATTTCTTTTCAAAGACAGTTAAACCTTGCTTTAATAATCAGATTGAACTAACTTAACTATATGCACAACGCATGAAAACGAATATAGTAAATGGGAGAAAATCATGAACATGAACGTGACGAAAATTCACTTCAATGACAAGGACTATGCTGCTCATGATCTTGAGAGCTTGTCTCTTGATGATCTAACCAAGCTTCGAAACCTTATTGGTGTGAATCTTGGTGGCAGTCGTATCCAGAAGTTTCAGACTAAACCCAAGGGTGTGACAGGTTGTTGGCAGGCTCTTATTGAATTCCAAAAGCGCGTGGATGATGAGAGCTATATTCCTATCCTTTGCGGGCCTGATGGTAAGGCGCAGGCTACAAAAACTAATGTAGCTGGTGGAATGCCGAAGTGTGATCTGGCTGAAGTTGTCAAGCGACCGACCAAAAATATGTTTTTCCGTGTCAAGAAGGTTGGTGCCCCTGATAAGTCTCAGCGTCCTGGTGTCTGGGATCGTTACAAGGATGGGATGCGTATCATCGATGCCATGGAGACTGCCGGTATTCATGCTGGCAAGATTGGTTGGTATTGTAAGTTGGGTCTCATGAAGCTGGAAGATCCTGGCGATAAGGTTGTTGACGAGGAAATTCGCACATGGTATAAGAAACAGGGTCGTGAATATCCTGGTGATGCCATTGAAATTGCCCGTAAAACACGAGCTGAAGCCAAAGAAAAGCGTGATAAAGAACGTGGTGAAAAGAAAGAAGCTCGTGAGAAGGCTACTGCTGGACGTAAGGTAGAAGCCAAGAAAAAGGCTGAAGAAAAAGCCGAGAAGAAGAAGGTGTCTGATACCAAGAAGGCAGCGGATGCCAAGCTGGCCAAGAATGCTCTTGCTAAGAAGGGCGATAAGAAGAAAGCCAAGGCCGAATAATGCTCCCCCGTGCAAAAGCGTTCTTTGCCTTTATGGTAGAACGCGAAGAGATCCGCCTCTACAAAGAGGCGGGTCAGCCACGTCCTTGGACTACTGATGAAATCCTTGGCACCTATAAATTCACTAATGTCCGAAGGGAGAATGACCGAACGAGTAAAGAGTTCGCTGCTTTTTATAAAATACATATCACTCCAACTACACGCTGGGATATAATTCTACTCAACTGTGGGATAGCTCGTTATTTCGGTCGCTCTGAGTTTCTTATCTCTTTGGGCTGGCAGAAAGAATTTAATGCGGATAAGATAGTTCGTCATGCCCAAAGAAGAAAGGCAGATGGAAAGCGTGTTTTCACAGGTGCCTATGTCATAACTAACCAAGGGATATCTGCACCAAAAGAAGAAGTTGTAGTAGAACGTTTTCTAGCAGGGTTAGCTGATAAGGCTAAATTTTTGATTGATGGTATTAATTATCATCAGACATGGGAGAAGTTTATTGGCCAAATGATGACACTCAATGGATTTGGTGGCTCTGGCTTCATGGCCAAGGAGGTTACGCTTGACCTTATCATGGCTACTGACTGGATACCTAAAGATTGGAACACATGGAGTCCCTCAGGCCCCGGTGCGCGTAGGGGTGCGGCCCGTGTTACAGGTATCGATGAGCCTAAGTCATCTTCTGGTATGGTCTACTTTAGGAGTGCTCAGAAAACGCTTGGGATAATGTTAGAACTTTATGAATTGCGTGATGAACTATGGCCTGCTACCTTTATACCATTAAGGCTTACAGATATCCAGTTTCAATTGTGTGAGTTTGATAAATATGAACGAGTGAGGTTGGGTCAGGGTAGACCCAGAAGTAGATATAGGTGATGTTATGCCGGGAGTCATGGTTAGGGGTGAATACCAAGAAAGAGAAATATATGAACATCGTGGAATAAAATGTCGTAAAAATACATATGATTCATACGTTGTGAATGAGATACAGCGCTCGTATGGAATGCTTAATGTTAAGGGCAAGACTGTATTTGATGTTGGTGCGAATATTGGGGCATTTACAGTATGGGCAAGTAAACAGGGAGCAGGTCTTGTAGTTGCCTTTGAACCAGAACCCTATAATTTTGAGATGCTTCAGACTAATGTTTTTAAATTGAAGGGTAATTATGCTACTCATAAAATTGCACTTACTACAGGTGATGATAGTAGTGTAGAACTTTGGATAGCACCATCAGGAAAGAATCCAGGGAACTCCAGTCTTACTCCAAGACGTGGTAGAATACCTGTTAAAGTTAGCACAGGAAATTTTTATTATATGCTAGAACAATATAGGCCAGAAGTAATTAAGATGGATGTTGAAGGTGCTGAATTTGATCTTCTTGAGTATGGTCTTCCAGATTATGTAAAACAAATAGCTATGGAAATACATTTGAACGACAATATCTTGTTTTCTAATGCATCTGGTCTCTTAGCTCAGTTTAAAGATTGGGAATGTATTAAAGAACCTGTGCTTGATAACGATAAACTATGGCAGACGTTGGGAGCTTGGAAACGATGAAGATCGCAATATGTCTCTATCCCCTCATGGATCTTGGTGGGATAGTTAACCATACCGAACAGCTTATAGGTGGGTTCAAAGATCTTGGTCATATGGTAGATCTTCTTGAATTATCTTGGAAGAGTAAACATCCTAAAACAAATACTAAAACTATTGATTCAACTTGGCAAGTGGGTCCATCAGGAATACATCATCATCAAGGTAAAGGTTGGAATTTTCCTTCGAGAAATAGACTTGGCTATAAAGGAAAATGGAGGTTAGGTGAAACAAAACAAAAGCTTGAAGGTTATGATCTTATAATTTGGTCGGTGCCTGTTCCAACAAAACTTGCAGAACATTTTGGTAATGATGATTGGCCTGAACTTTATGACCTAAAACACCCGAAACAGATAGCTATCGTTCATGATGGGAACTGTGCCAGTGCTTGTCCTCACATTCTTCACGTTGCTGATCATCTACACGGTTTGGCTTGTGTTCATCCATGTGCTTATAATGGAGCTGATATTTTTCCTATTAGACGGAAAATGATTCTTAATCCACAAGATTTATCTAATGATTATTGTTCTTGGGATGATAAAGCTACTGGATTTATTTCTTTACAAACCTTCAAAGCTTGGAAGCATGTTCACGAATTAATTGAAGCTATCGCGTATATGCCAGAGGTAAAAACCCAAGAGTTCCGTTGGATTGTAGGTGAAGGTATTGAGTATCGCTATATGGTAAGTGAAAAGAAATGTAAGCCACAGTATTTCCATGATCAAAGTGATAATTGGTTTAGTAGTATGAAGTTCTGGGATGCTGCTATAGCCAATGGTATGCAACGACCCGATAAAGGATGGTGGTCTTCAGATGTGGCAACAGCTATGCTTCAACAAGCTCGTGTCCTTGTGGACCCTAGCTGGTCTAATAAATATTCTAAAGTGGGTGGTCATCCTAATCGTGTTGTTGTTGATGCTATTCGTTGTGGGACTATTCCTGTTGCTCGTCCTTTAGGCATGGGTTCAGAAATATTTGAAGCTGGTGTTCACTATGTTCCTATCCCACATGGAGTTGATGCACAAGAATATGGAGATGTAATACTTGGTGTGAGTAATTTGCCCAAGGTGATAGTAAACAATTATCAAGAAGCAGGAAGAGATAAGTTACAGTTGTTTGAAAGAAGTAAAATTGCTAGTATGTTTATATCACTCGCTGAGGGTGATCATACTTCGACTGGTGTGAAATCAGATATAGTTGAGAATAAATGTAATGAAGTTCTAGAAAACTTCTTTGGGATTTAATCATGCGTGTAATACAAGCAATAAATGTAGAAGAAGCCTTACGTGAAGGTATTCGTCTCCTTCATTACTTTGGCTTTGATCAAGAAAGTAGATATGGAGATGTTCGTGTTGCAGATGGTCCAGTAACAACCGTTTATCAAAACCCTGCACAAAGAGTATTGTTTAATGCTGATCGTGATGCTAATCCATTTTTCCATTTTCTTGAAGCTTTGTGGATGCTTGGTGGTCGTGATGATGTAGCTTATATGGAGAGGGTGCTACCCACTTTTGCACAGTTCAGTGATGATGGTGAAACTTTTCATGGTGCCTATGGTCGTAGATGGAGGATTCATTTTAATTATGATCAACTTGCGGTTATCATAGCGATTTTAAAAGAAAACTCTGATGATCGTCGTGCTGTGTTAACAATGTGGGATCCTACTATCGATTTAGGTAACATGGGAAAAGATTTCCCTTGTAACACCCATATTTATTTTTCAAGATGCAACAAAAAACAGTTACTAGACATGACTGTTTGTTGTCGCAGTAATGATATTATCTGGGGTGCCTATGGTGCTAATGCTGTTCACATGTCAGTTCTACAAGAAGTAATGGCTGCTGGTATTGGCTGTGAAGTTGGGCGTTATTGGCAGATCTCAAATAATTTTCATGGCTACCATAAAACATTAAATCCTTTAAAGCATCTCATTGATGCGCCAATCTTTAATCCTTATATGTCACTACAAACATATAAAATGGTGAACACACCAATTGAACAATGGTTTTCTGAATTAAAGATGTTTCTAGAAGAACCGCATGCTATTGGATTTAAAGATAGTTTCTTTAGAAAAGTAGCTATTCCTATTCATAAAGCAATGTTGACTTATCGTGGTGGTGAAAAGGGATGCCATGATGCAGCACTTCTTGATCTTGAAGTTTGTGCTGCTGATGATTGGCGCACTGCTTGTCGGGCATGGATAATGAGAAGAAAGCAAAAAGCACATGAAAAATCAACTGCAGCGTATACTCTTGGCGATAGAGGGGGGTAGGGTAGAGCGGTGTCACTGCTTTCCTACTAATTCTCGTTCAACTGTTGGTTTACATACTTTCAATGCAGTAAGTATGTTGTTGATCCTTTGCCCAGATCCTACTATAAATATGATAAAAGCTTTACAGTTTCATGATATGGCAGAAAGATTTCTTGGTGACATGCCATCGCCAGCTAAAAAACAACGTGAAGATCTTGGTGCTCATTATGAAACAATAGAAAGAGATATATTAACACAATATGGTATGTATCCAAAGTTAGATGAAAGAGAACAAATATGGATTCATGCTATGGATTTATTGGAATTTCTTATGTTTATTAAACACGAACTTAATCTTGGTAATAAGTATGCACAGCAAAGATATGATAGGATATGCAAATACATAGAAGGAACAAAATTACCACTGCCTGTCGTTGAATTTTATATGAATAATTTAAGACTACATCAAACAGTGGAACTAGACGATGGGGATTTCTAATGGAACAAGTCGGTGGTGACCACTACAAGAGCGACTATCAACATTGGGACTGGGCTGTTGATGTTGGTCTAGGTCCACTTGAATATGGTGCTACCAGATATATATGTAGACATTGGAAAAAGAATGGAGTTGAAGATCTAAAAAAGGCACAACATTTTATTGAAAAATTATTGGAGCTTGAACTTGATGATAATTATGGTCATTACAAAAATATAACAAGATCAAGGAGATCTGTATCTTTTATTAAAGATATGAATAATTTTTCAATGGAAAATAAAATTCCTTATTTAGAATCTAGTTTATGTGCAGATCTTGCAAAATGGCAAAATCAAGATGATCTTTTTAATATACTATCAGGTTTAGTATATTTAATACAGAGCTGTCAGAAGGGCGCTGTGGGCACAAGACTTACGGGGGCTGGTAGGGTAGCCGGGGCTGGGGCTATGCCATCCCCTGCCCCTGCTGCTGGCGCTGCTGTGGGCATGGATACGGGGGATACTATAGTATTACATAGCCATTCTGATATCTGTCCTATATGTGGAGCTAATGAAGTTGAAGGTCACATCTGTGGTGAACCAAATCCAGGAGAAGATACAAGATCATGACTCATATCATGCTTGACCTAGAAACACTAGGCACTAAACCCGGCTGTGTGATACTATCTATAGGAGCTTGTGTCTTCTACCCTGCTACTGGACCAGATGAAGATAAAACATTCTATGCTGTGTTGGATAGAGATGATCAATTAGATAAAGAAATGTGGGTTGATCCTAATACATTAAAATGGTGGAAACGACAAAACAAAGAAGCTTGGGATCAGGCAACAGCACGAGCACAACCAACCAAGAATGAACTCTTAAGATTTTTAAAATGGTGGCATTCACATAGAGGCAAGTTTCTTTGGTCCCAAGGTTCTAACTTTGATGGACCCCTGCTTGAAGCTCTCTTTGCTTCCTTTAGGCTTAAAGAACCATGGAGATATCATGAAACACGAGACACACGAACTATATATGATATGTGTCATGTTAGAAAAAATTCAGTAAAAAGAGATGGAACCTACCACAATGCACTTGACGATGCCATATATCAAGCTCGCAAGGTAGCGTATGGAGTATCACGAATCTCGATAAAGGGAGGGTAGATGCTACAACTTCCACTATTTGAACCTCAGACAGATTGGACCTTGCCCAATATGTCTGAGCTCCCTTCTTGGGCTGGGGCAGCGAGAGTATGCATAGATGCGGAGACACGTGATGAATATCTTACTAAAATGGGCATCGGAGTTCGCCGCGGTGCTTATACAGTTGGATGGTCTATCACTTTGGAGAATAAGTGTGGAACTCAGGGACCGTCGTTTTACTTACCTTTTAGGCATGGGGGTGGTGATAATTTACCTGTTGATAAAGCACTTGGTTACTTAGTCTATGAAGCTAACAACTTCACAGGTGAAGTCGTTGGAGCCAACTTAGATTATGATTTAGATTATGCGATAGAAGATGGTATCCTATTTCCTAATGTAAAATACTTTAGAGATATACAAATTGCTGATCCTCTTATCTATGAGTTGCAACAAAGCTTTTCTCTTGCTAACATAGGTAAACGAGTAGGAGTAGAAGCCAAAGATGAAGAAGGTCTTTTAAATGCATGTAGAGAATATGGTATTTATGATAAGAAAACTAAAAATACATGGAAAAAACATTTATGGAAACTCCCGGCAAGACACGTTGCAGCGTATGCAATACGTGATTCACAATCACCTTTACAGATACTTCGCATACAAGAAAAGGATATTGAGGAGCAGGGATTAA
>SDBT01012258.1_pt1 | contig 13775 bp, 20 predicted proteins | sample 2277101 | NCBI WGS metagenome assembly SDBT01 (sample SAMN10404973, study PRJNA504765) | marine sediment metagenome | isolation source: marine sediment core GS10_PC15, 103 cmbsf | place: Arctic Ocean: Southern Knipovich Ridge | collected 2010
GACGACGACACCGAGGACGACGACGACACCGAGGACGACGACGACACCGAGGACGACGACGACACCGAGGACGACGACGACACCGAGGACGACGACGGATCATTTGACGATGATGACGTACCATTTTAACCTGTTGTCCTAAGTATCACCATCATTACATGGAGCGCGGGGGTGTAACAGCCACCGCGCCCACTTTTTTGAACAGGGAGATAGTAATATGAAAAGGCCACGGCTACCATACAGACAACAGGAAGATAATGGTGATGTGAGCGCTCCTGCGCAAGTTGATGTCAGCGTGGAGATTAAGAGGATACGCAAAGGCCTCAAGCGTGACAAGGACGACAGCTCCATAACCTATCTGAACACGGGCTCCCCATATCTAAACGCTGTTATTGGTGACCCCGTTCATGGTATCCCGTTCGGCCGCATTATTGAGATCAGTGGTGAAGAATCCCACGGTAAGACCGCGCTAGCCCTGGAGCTGGCAGGCATGGCACAGCGTAACAACGGGGCCGCCGCCATCATGTATGACGCTGAAGGAAGTTTTGACGCGACATGGGCCGAGGCCCGTGGCGTGTGTACCACCAAAAACTTTCACCTCGTACAGACGTACATGGTGAAGGAAAAGAATGGTGGCCGCCGTGAGCTGGACAGCGCGGAGATATTTACAGAGCTTAGGCTGCTGGTTGAACTGCTACACAACAAAGACACAGAGCGGCCTATTGTCCTGATCGTTGATTCTATTGCCAGCCTTGTGACACCACGTGAAGGTAGCAAAGACATTGAAGATTTCACGATGCGTGAAACACCCGCGCTTGCCATGTTTATGTCACAGCTAATGCGCAAGTGGGGTCCGAAGTGCAGGAACAACAATGTTCTGATGATATGCATCAACCAGTTACGTACGAGGCCGGGTGTGTCATTCGGTGACCCACGCTACACTCCAGGGGGCAAGGCTCTTACGTTCTATGCGTCTGTACGTGTTCGCATGGCAAGGGTAAAGGGTGGCACAGTGCTGCAAGGTGGTCAGCCCATTGGCGCAAAGGGTATAATAACCAATATGAAGAACAAGACCGCCAAGGAGAAGGCCAAGTGTGGGTTCAAGATATACTTTGACTTGGACGGTAGCAGGCCATCCCAGTACCTTGACGAAAAAGAGATCAAGCGGGATGAATAGGAGGCAACTGTGGCAAACAATGAAAGCAAGGGGCGGGCACTGCCCAACCACGTGAAACCCAAGGAAGAGAAGGAGCATAAGGTGGCGACTAAGCAACCGGCCACGGCTCGCCACGTAAAGGCCACCGCTAGCTTAGACACGGCCAAGGGGTTGGTCGGCGCAATGTTTAAGTGGCAGCAACGCGTTATCAACGAAGAGCGATTTTGCGCTTTGCTGAAGGATGCACTCAGCGGTTACAGCGACATTGAGCTTCCCCGTGCGGTGGAAGACTTGCGGGATATTGCAGCGGCCTTATCCGCACGCTCACAGCGCGTTGCTACTTACATACTGCCAACCGTGGCGCGGGAAATTTTCAAAGAACGACGCGGCGACTAAGCCGGGGGTGAAACATATGACAGACATACAAGAAGTTCTTGCTGTGGCAAACCGCCCAAGGAATTTCAGTGGCCTGATCGGTCAGGATAAACTTATCAGGTCTATCCGGCAACGTGTTAAAAGCAAACGCATGCCGAAGGCGTGGTTGTTTGCCGGGCCGTCAGGCGGGGGTAAAACTACCATTGCCCGCGTTGTAGCCTTGGCCTTACAGGAGGGTCGCTTCGATGACACGTTTGGTGAGGTGTTGGCTGAAACGTATACCCAGTTCAGCTCCCTTGACATCATCGAAGTGAACGCTGCCCTACACAACAAAGTGGAAGATATTGAACAGCTCATTGAGCGAAGCCGTTACCGTCCAAACAACGGGAGCCGTTTCAAGGTTATCATTTTCGACGAGGCCCACCGTATCACAACGCAAGCCCAACAGCTTCTCTTGAAGCCCACAGAGGACGCTATCAGTGACACGGTGTGGATGTTTTGTACCACTGAGCCGGGTAAGCTGAACTTGACGTTGAAGCGTCGCTGCGCTGAGTATCGGGTGGAGTCTTTAAATAAAGAAGGCATCCGTGAACTACTCAAGTTGGTGGGCGGCCCACTTAAGATTCCCAACCTTGCCAAGTTTTTCAATGCGGCGCTCCGCACGGACGCTGTAACTACACCGGGCATTGTCTTGAAGGCCCTGGAGAAGTTCATTGCTGACGGCGAAGCAGACAACGCCTTTTCCCCGGACGGCCTCGCGGGGGATGTATTTGCGGCGGTGCAGGCCATGGTGAAGGGGAACTGGGATGGTGTTAAGAAGGAGATAGGTGACGGTAAGTTCGACAGCGACACGGCCCGCAAACTGCGGGCCATCGCCGGGGGCTATCTTCGTTCGATGCTCATGAAAGCAGACGGCGGCAACAGGGCGCTCGCCATTGCTAACGCTATTGAGGACTTCGCCCGGACGGCGGGTACCTATGATGAATCAATGCTTACGTTTCACATTATCGCCGCCACCTACAAAGCAACGCACAGGTTTAGCAGCGTGTGACAGACGTTGCTCGGCTGCGTAAACGTATAGCTTGGGCCGAAGCGCGCATTACACGATTTCGCTTCGTTCATTTTATACAAGGGGAGCCGGACGAGGATACCGATAGGTTTGAGCGAGCTATGGTAAAGCATGACAAAATGTATGCCTACCTGTTTAAGCAACGGCAAACGCTACGTTGTTTGACGGGTGGTGGCCGGACCCCTGCCACCAAGAATAAGACACAGCTAGTACAAAGACGACTACTATGAAGAAAACAAACAACTTGAAGTGTCCTTTTCCCTGGTTCGGTGGCAAGTCACGCGTCTCCAGTCTGGTATGGGAGCGCTTTGGAGATGTACAAAATTATGTTGAGCCGTTTGCCGGGTCGCTGGCTGTATTATTGGGCCGACCCCACGATCCGCGGATTGAAACGGTGAACGATTTAGACTGCCACCTAGCTAACTTCTGGCGTGCCGTCAAAGATGACCCAAAGGGAGTGGTTAAATGGGCTGACGGGCCGGTTAACGAGGCCGACCAGCACGCGAGGCATACATGGTTAGTGAATGAGGGCGCTGAACGGGTAGAGCGGCTCAAGACCGATCCACACTTTTATGATTCAAAGGTAGCCGGTTGGTGGGTTTGGGGGCTGTGTACCTGGATAGGTTCAGGCTGGTGCAAGCGTCCACACCTAGGCAACGCCGGGATGGGTGTCCACCGCAAGCGCCCGCACCTCGGTAACGCCGGGATGGGTGTCCACCGCAAGCGCCCGCACCTCGGTAACGCCGGGATGGTTGACTACTTCTCTTGTCTTACTGAGCGCTTGCGCCGTGTTCGTGTTTGCTGTGGTGACTGGACTCGTGTTCTCGGTCCGACACCAACGGTGAAGCAAGGAACGACAGCGGTTTTATTAGATCCTCCATATGGGGAGACACGCACCACTGATTTATATAATATTGACTCTGTGTCACTTGTGAGTGATGTGTCTGCTTGGGCGATTGAGAACGGGACACACAAGGATTTTCGGATAGCGTTCTGTGGGTACGAAGGCGAAGTGGTATTTCCCGATGATTGGTCTTGTATTGAGTGGAAAACACAGGGTGGTTACGGATCACAGGCTAACGACAGGGCACGTGAGAACGCTACTAGAGAGAGGATCTGGTTTTCGCCGCATTGCCTTAAGGTGGAGCAATACACACAGGTACGACTAATATGAAACGACTACTATTCACAACCGACTGGCAAGTATCCTTCTCCCGGCTGGCACAGTGTAGCGTCATGCTGGCCGAGCTGCTGGACCAGATCAAAGTCTACAACGTGGCGGCGGTCGTCCATTTAGGCGATGTGAAGGAACAGTTTTCGCCGCTGGACCTACGGGTACTTGACTTTTGTATCGACGCAGTACACAAGATCACCAAGCGCTGCCCTATGTACATCCTGAAGGGAAACCATGACATGCATGGCACCACAGATGCAGCCGGGGATTTCCTTTACGTGCTGGAGCTTGCGGGTGCCACGGTGATAACGGAGCCCGAAGTCAAAGTCATACAAAACTACACGGTGGCGTTTCTACCCTTTGCCTATTCTGTTGAACAGCAGCGGGAATGGGCTGCCAGCTTGTATGATGCTGCGGTCCACAAAACTAAGCCTATACTTGCGTTTCACGGCGAGGTGAAGGGATTTCAGCTCAATGCCACACGAACGGCTACCGGGGGCCTTACGGCTACTGACATACACGCGAATGGGTATCACATGTGCATCGGTGGCCACCTACACAGGTACCAGCAGTACAAGAATATACTGTACGTGGGGTCTCCTTTTGCGATGGATTGGACGGACGCCAACAGTTCCAAGGGGAACTTGCTGTATCAGGGTGGCAAGAGGAAGCGTTTGCTGACTACTATACCGGGATATTATGACGGGTCACTTCCCGGATTCAAAGAACCTGAGGATTGGGCGGGTGCTCATGTACGGGTGAAGGTACCATGTAGCCGGACTCAGGATAACGTGCAAGCTATGGTTCATCTTGCGGAAGTGCTGTGCAGGAAGAAGTTTGCAGGGGCTTACATACGCGTCCTGCCGGAGTTTATCGACGATGCCGAGGTTACGGGGGTTGAAGACGGTGACAGTGACGCTGATGCGCTGACTAATTTTGTCGCGTCATCATATGTGGAGCGTGCTGGTATGCCAACGAATAAGGTGGCCTTAGCCGCTCTGTTGTACTACCTCGGGGAATCGACGCGGCGCAACCGTGACGCCATTCGTTTCATCCGCGCCAAAGGAAAGAACGTGCTGTCGTACAAGCAAGTGAAGTTCACGTTTCACGACGGGCTCACATTGGTGCGCGGGGTTAACCATGATTGGGATGGCAAGAGCAACGGGTCAGGGAAAACCAGTTTGCTTCAGCTCATAGCTATCGCTTTGTTTGGCACGACGTTCAAAAAACAGAAGGCGGATAGGTGGGCTCGCCGGGGTAGCAGTCCGGCGAAAGCATGGGTAGCTGTTCAATTCGAATTGTCTGACGGTCGGGTGTGCATCGTAAAACGTCAGCGGCGGCCCTCTAAGTTACAGCTTCTCATAGATGGCAAGGACGTAAGTACAGGTCGGGGTGTTATAGGTGTACAGGCGGACATTGAACAGATAACGGGCCTTACACTGGACACGTTGGAAAATGCGGTGTACATTGACCAGTCAACCATAAGCGCTTTTCTGTACGGAACGGAGGCGGCTCGGTATGCGTTGCTACAGAGGTTTATGAATCTTGAGCGCTTCGAAGCGGCCCAACGTTTGGTCAAGGAAGATATCAAGCGGACAGGGGCCGCACGTGCAAGCGTGGTTATCGACAAGGCGCTACTAGGTGATAGGTACGACCGCGCCCGCACGGACCAGGACAACGCACCGGACGCTGATGTGGAGGCGCTCGCGGCACAGGTAGATGAGGCAAATAATGTTTTTGCAAAGTTTGCAAGTGAGTCACAAGGCAAGATCAAAAAAGTACAAGCGGCCCTCCTAAAGAAGAATGATCGCATTCAGATATTGTGTGCCGTACGTAACAAGGGGATCGGTTGGGTGGCAGCTAAGAAAAGTGAGGGCGCCCGGTACTTTCGTGACGCCAGAGACGCGGCCAAGCTAACAGGGAAACCTTGCCCCGTGTGTACACAGGTCATTAAGGCATCCACCCTAGCAGGCCACCAGAATGAATGTATTGCTAAGGGCCAACTAGTGACAAGCAAGATTGAACAGGCCAACAAAAAGATTGATTCATATGGGGCGGAGCTTACTGTGGTAACTGAGGCGCGGGATAAGATATGCACCCACCTCGATGAGCTTGAGCGTGAAGTAAAGTTTGCGAGCCAAGAGGTAGCCAAGGTGCAGTGCTTGTATCAGGCAGCTAAGTGGGCCGCCGAGAATCTTCCAAGTCAGCAGTACGTTGACAGTTTGCGGTTAGATGTACGGTTGAACAAGCGTGTGTTAAAAGACATTGACAATGAGCTGGCATTTCTTACCTATGCTTCCTCTGTATTTCACAGGGATGGGTTACCGAGCTTTGTTGCCCGCATGTTCTATCCGAAGTTGAACGTGGCGCTGGAATGGTACAGTAAGGAGTTCACGGATAGTCAGATACAGGTTCGCTTCGACGTTACAGACGCGGCGGTCAAGCCTGAGGTAATAAATCTCAAGGGTGGTGAGCGCCTTGAGGACCAGTCTGAAGGGGAGCGCCGCTTCGCATCTATTGTTATGTGTTTTGCCTTGCGGGACGTGGCGCGCCCCTGTAACGTGTTGATACTTGACGAGCCGGGCGCTGGGTTGGACCCAGCTAATGCTAAAGATTTTTCACGGTCGCTGCGTACGTTGCGGAACAAACTGGGTTGCGTGGTGCTGGTTACCCACAATTCACATATAGAAGCAGAATTACAAAGTGAGCGAACACTGGTAGTGGAGAAGCGTGACGGTGTATCAGTCGTGCGGAAGGGGGGCTAGTATGTTTTTCATTGCAATTATTGGGGATAGGAAACGCAACGGTGACCATGAAGAGGACGCCGCACACGTCCGTAATTTGGTTGAGAACGAGTCGGTTAAGCCGGGTGACAAACCTGTGTTTGTTAGCATCGGTTGTGACATGGGTATTGGCAAGGTGGTAAAGGATACCTGTGCTCTATTGGGGATGCCATTTGTGGAAATGAGCTGTATGTTCCACCAGTTTGGTGAGGCGTCCAGTTTGGGCGCACACGTCCAAGCGTACCTGTCACGAAATGCGGCTATCTATGCTCTGTGTCAAGTGTTCTACCTGTTTGTTCGTAACACCCGCCACGGTATAATTGAAGACCTAGTGAGCACATTGACACACCACCCAAAGCCACAGGCCGCCGTGTTGGTTTACAATGAGGCAAACGACGTGATTCATTCTGTAGGATTTGAGGGAGGAGTAACCCATGACAAAAACGGTAGTTAAGAAGAAACGTGGTTTTGGGGCTAGCTTAAAACCATCCGCTGTTCAGGAAAAGGTCAAAGCCAACGCCAATGAAGGCCGCACAGGGCCGCCGGGTATCATTGACCTAACACTGGTTGAGGAGTTGACTTTGAGGACGGTGTACTACGAAGTGGAGATGCTGCGGCAAAGAGTGCAGGCGGAAGAGCAAACGCTGCTGAAGAAGTTTCGACAGCGGGAAGATATTGTGGCGTTTTTGGGCCGTGTCTTGCTACTGGACAAACAGTTTGGCCGTGAAATGGAAAAGCTTCATAAGAAGTATGGTACGTCTTCTAAGACACACGTTTTCCACGTGGAACAGAAGCAGTTGAAACCAAGTATTGTCCCGCCACCAAGGCCCCCACCACCGCCACCTCCTCCACAATGACGGCCGAGCAGCGCAAGGAGCGCGCCCGCAAAGCTGGGGTTGCATGTCGCACCGCCTACGGGCATGACTACTATAGAGAGCTAGCAAATAAAAGATGGTCACAGAAGAAAAAACGCGTCAAGAAATCAAAGTGATGGTTACCTCACAACACAGGTGGTTAGGCCACACGGTAGACATTAGCTCTTTCCTTGTGTCATCTATGTTCTATAAGATGAATGTCCGTGTGGGTACGCTTGCGGCCCCTGTGCTACCGCATACGCCGCCCCTACACACACAGGACACCATCCGGTTGAGAACGTGTTGTACGTTTGACATAGTGGCTGATATCAATGTTAACCGCGTGGGCAGCCCTCCTGACATGATTTGGTATCCAGAGGTGATCGTTGTGTCAGGGTGGCACGCACTTCATCAACGGGTTGCTGCTCATTATAAGTTCGTGTCAGTGTGGGTTGGTGGGGGGTTGTCCAATGGGTAAACTTAGCAGGCAGAAGGGCGCATTCTTTGAACTGTTGGTGGCTGGGTTGATACGTGTTACCTATGACGTGTCATCGTCCGAATGTTTTCGCACACCGGGCAGCGGCGGCCACCGGGACTTCAGTGTCAAGTATCCTGGTGACCTGTACATTGGGCCGGACTTGCATAAGCAGTTTCCGTTCGTGGTGGAGTGCAAGCACAATAAGGGATGGCACGCGGGGGCCATGTTGCTCAACAGGGTTAGCGAACAGAAGTGGTTGGATCAAGTAACAGGTGATTGCAGAACCGCCCCACAGCCGTCTACGCCACTTCTGGTTATGCGCGGGACGGCGACCCCGGTTTATGCGGCCATGCCCGTTAGCGCTATGCGCAAGCTACTAAAGAGTAGGCACAGGGTCCCAACGTACCTCATTTTCACGTACGATAGCAGGCAATGGATTATGATGGAATTCAAGATGCTGCTAGCCTTTCTTACTACAGGGAGACCAACATGACAGAGCGAGAACCGCGCGGTGCTTGGGACATGGCAGTCAAGACGTATACGCTACCAGTTATACAACATAGGGTCGCATGTGTAATTCGGAAGAACGCAGATGTCCTAGCACAGTCTATGCAACCTGACATTCAGTTTACATGTTGGGGTGCCGACATAGCTAACCAGTGGGAGGCCATGTTGACCACTCGCATGGTTGGCGAAAATGTGGGTAGGGTGATGGTGTCCACGCCGAAGACGTGGTGGGACCACTTCAAGAAGGACCACCATGTGACATTGGTATACTACCACCGCCGCGCGTTGTACTGGTGGAACAAGGTACCATTTCATAGCCATTGGTTTCGCGTTGCAACGCTCTTGCATAGTCTGTCAACATGGGATTGCGTGGAGAAATATTGGGACGTTTCGCACGTGTTGCCACACATGAATCTACCACCGGGCGCGCAGTACATAAAGGTTATGGTTGCCATCCCGCTCCCAGACCAGTGGCGGCCTGAGGCGGACGACGCGGTTGATCTGACGGATAGAAAACCCGACGAGACAAAAAAAGTTTGACTGAGGGGTTGCGCTTATAAACGTTGACGGGTATACTGTCAACAGGCGGGCAAACACAAGCCCGGAAAGGGGGCCTATCATGGCCAAAAAGAAAACGAAAATTGACCCGGATGAAATCGATAATCTGGACTTGGATGATCTCGACTTGGACGAAGACGAAGACGAAGATGAGGGTACTTTAGAGGACGAAGACGGGGAGGAACTGGACGGTGAGCCCGACCTGGACCTGGACAGCCTTGAAGACGAGCCAGAGCTTCCACCCAAGGTGATCAAGGCACCAGCTAAGGTCAAGGCCAAGGCCAAGGCCAAGGCCCCACCCAAGAAGGTGACCAAGGAAAAGGAAGTAACCAGTAACGGCAAACGGGCCGCTGCAAAATACACCGGGGCCAAGAAGCAGAAAATGCTAAAGGAGCAGTCTGGCCACATTGGTGACCGGCTGGGTAGGTTGCGGAAGAAACTTGGATTATCACAAGGCCACGTAGCTGAAAAACTGGAGTGTCATCCGTCGTACGTTAGCTTTATTGAGAATGGGTTTCGTCGTGTGGATGGGATGCGCCCTGTTGTCAGTGACGTGATGAGCAACCGTATTAAAAACTTCATCCGGGAAAACAAAGACAAAGGGCCTGAGGACTTCAAGGCTAAGGCTAAGGCTAAGGCTAAGGCTAAGGCACCGGCCAAGACACCGGCCAAGACACCGGCCACCAAGAAGAAGGCCAAGGCTAAGGCACCGGCTAAGGCACCGGCTAAGGCACCGGCTAAGGCCAAGGTACCGGCTACCAAGAAGAAGGCCACCAAGAAGAAGGCCACCCAAAAGGGCTAATCATGAACATCCTGACAACTGTTGAACAGGTCGGACTAAACCGTTGGGTTAAACGGGACGACCTGTTCACGGTTGCCGGGGTTAACGGGGGTAAGGCCCGTGTAGCCTTACGCTTGGTCAAGTGGGCCTATCGCAGTGGTAAGGATGGGGTCGCCACATATGGGAACAAGGGCAGTGTACAGCTTGAAATTGTGGCGGCCATTGCAAAGGAATACAAGTTGCCGTGTTGGGTGTTTACAAATAAGCACACGATCAAAACACGGGAAGTTACGCGTGCTGAACAGTTGGGGGCTACTGTTAGCATATCAATGAGTACTTATGACAACGTGTCTTTGACTAAGGCCCTGAACTTTGTGAACGGGATAAGACACAACGGGCGCATAGGGTGGATTCCACCAGGGATGGTTCACACGTGGACCATACAAGAAGCCGCCCGGCAAGTCGCCAACATTCCGGAGGACGTTAAACGTGTTGTAATACCCGTGGGCAGTGGGACACACCTCGCCGGGGTACTACAAGGTTTAGACGCTGCCAAGCGTGACATATACGTTGTGGGCGTCGTGATAGGCCGTGACCCTGTGCTCGTCCTGAACAGATTAGCACCACAGGGCTGGCGCCGGAAGTGTTCATTGGTAGCATCCGGTGTCAAGTATGGCACCCATGCGAAGGAACTCAATTTTTATGGGGTACCACTTGACCCCGTTTACGAAGCACATGCGGCCCCGCACGCATGCAAAAAAGGGGATCTTCTATGGCTCATCGGGAATCGGAATCTACACCGAGCGGTTACATCTTAGGTGACGCCTTCGACGTGCTGAAGGGTGTGTCAGACGGCGCGGCGGACCTTGTGTTTACGTCGCCACCGGGGTTTCATCAGACACCATTTTTTGAGGATCAGGACGTTGACAAGTTTTTGCTGTGGTTACAATACACTGTGTTCAAGGAGCTGCAACGGATCTGTAAGACAGAAGGGTTTATTGTTATATCACAGCGCAATAGTAAAGCGAAGCGCGGCGTGGTAGACGTGCGTCAGGCATATTGCAACGGGGCCACAATCCGTGGTTGGAAGCTGCTCACGGAACGGATTGTCATGCAGCATAAGTTTCGGCATGTTGAGCTGAGGAATTTTTCATACCAGCATATGCTAGTATTTACAAAAAAGGGTTACCACCGCCGTAGTGTTCTACAAGGTGAGTACTTGCAGGACGTGTTACAGTTTCCCGGCGATAAAGTTTTAGGACAAACGGTTTGGCCTCCAAAGTTTGTTGACCTTATCCTGCGTACATTTTCCAAGAAAGGTGACTACGTGGTTGATCCCTTTGCGGGCGTGGGCACTGTTTACCAGATGTGTCAGACGATGGGCCGCCGTTGCCTCGCCGTGGAGCTGGACAAACTGTTTTTCAATTCTGGGTATCGGGTACCCGCGAGGATATTTTAATGTTTGACAGGTTGATTGATCTTGTGGCGGCACTTTGGGACAGGTTGGTACCTGTGTTCCTCATATATGAATATGAGCGCGCGCTACGCTTCAGGTTGGGCCGGGTACACAGTGCCCTCAAGCCCGGCCTCCATTTTAAGATCCCATTCGCGGACAAGATTCACAAGCTGTATCGCATCCTAGACATGGCGGCCATCGGCCCGCAGTCCCTTACAACGCGGGATGGTAAGGCTATCGTCATAGGTGTTATCGTTGCGTACCACGTTGGTGACGCTCGCAAGTATTTCATGAACGCCAAGGGGCCGGAAGACGCGATGAGTGACGCGGCATCCGGCGTGATATCGGCGCTCGTGCTGAAGTCCAGTTGGTCCGACTTGCAAGATGTGGACAACGTGAAAGCGGTTATCCACGAAGGTACACAGGAGCGGGCGAGCAAGTTTGGGATCGTAGTTGATGATGTGATGTTGTCTGACTTGATTCAATGCCGCAGTTTTCGGCTGTGGCAAACGAGCACCACGGCGGATGCAACGCCGGACTGGAACGTTGAAGACGAATAAGGAGACGCAAATGAGTGAGTCTAACAAGTATAATCTAGTAGATGTTTCTGACGCAGGGGAAGACCCCAAGGTCCCCCTGACTGAATTTGAGAAGTTGGAGAACAAGTTCACAGATATGGCGTTCAAGCATATGGGTGACGTAGCACGGCAAGACGTGACCGACCTGTTGGTGGCGATGACACAAGCTACCCTTACGGGCCGTGTACCCTGGCATTATCGAATACACTGCTCAGGTGGGAGTGACTACCTGTTACGGGGTGTTCAAAGCAACGACCGTATTGGCGCATTTGACCAACGTCCCTACGGCCCCGATGTTGCTACTTATGTGACAGCCTTTAACCTGCCAACGGTGACCTGTGGGGTACACTCAATCACAGGTGTACGTATTGTGGTACCTGACACGCAGGATGGCTCGGCTTCGGATAATGCACCACCCCGCCCTGCCCCGCCGTTTGACTTTGCGGTGGACGTGTTTAACACGCAGCCACAGCATGCATTACAGACCCGCATCCCGTTCAAGTATAAGGTGGACCAGGACGCGCTCACCGGGTTGGTTAATGCGGCCCGCATGTCTTGGTGCCAGATATATGAGACGATACAGAAAGATGCGTTGGCCCAACGACGATACGCGGTGAACGATCTAGCCATCTTGACAACCCACTTCCAACTTCTTACAGACGGTATAAAGGTGGATCAAAATGTTTGAACAATGGGCGGTTGCCGTGTGCGTCGTTTTATTTGTAGGTGTTGTTATCATGCTGCTTCGCTGGAGCCCTGACATCACGGCTGATACCTCACAGCGTGACGATAACCCCTTCGCCTCTGACGTGTTCAAAGTGGTGCCATTCCTTCCCGGATGTGCAACCTGTGGCAGCCATGCGAGCTGGTTCATTGACAGTCCAAGTCAATTGGCCCCTGACAAGACGTATAATAGTGAGGACGACGCAGCCTCCGCCGCCTTGTTCCTGAACATGGTGTACAACGCGGGCCGGGCGGCTGGTAAAGCCGCACAGCCACCCCCCGAGGACATGGATGGGTACAACAGGTGGAAAGCCAATGGGAACGGGGTGTAGCCAATGACAGACGTAGAGACAACCATTGTACGCGTGCTGCTGCTGTACATTTTGCTTGCGGGCTGTGTGGGGTACATTTTTGGCGGCCCGCATGCGGCTAAACGGGTCTCGGCGGCGCCTGGTAAGTCAACCCTACAGATTGCAGCCGCGCTGGGCTTTGTACGGGCTGTGCGTATTTTTTCAGCGACCTCCGTGGCTATGCTGGTGTGGTGTTGCTACCTTGTGAACTACTGGTTGAGGTGACAGGTATGGTGACAGACAAGAAGGGTGGTACACGTACCATGTACGTTGTCTTGGTAGCATTAGTAGTCCTGTGGTGGGCGTGGTATGCTATCTACGGCTTCCAGGTGCGGCAGTATGAAAAGTATGAGCAGTACCGCCAAGAGCACAAAGAATGCCCGTGTCACCGGGTAAGATATGCTGACCATGGTCAAAGACAAAGAACGGGGTGACAACAACGTGAAGACACAGCTAACGATTGAACAACATAAGAAGCGGTACACTATCCTACGGCGCGCGCTGGGGTTCTACGCGCACGAGCCCAACTATGAACGCCGGTTTGTAGACCTGAGCACAGTGTTGGAGAATGACTGGGGAAGCAAGGCACAAGCCGCCATTCGCCGGGCAAGAGACATCAAACCAAAACAGCAGTAAAAGGAGAAACACATGGACACGAGTACACTAGTATGGGCCGCCATGCTCATCGTTTTGCTACGTGTGGTCTTAAACATCCGGGACCGCATTGCACTACCGATGACACTCCCACAAATACTCAAAGTATGCAGCAACGTGGCAAGCCGTTGTCATCCATCGGCCAAGACGGGGATACCCGCACGTGAAGAACGGTGGTCTATGGTACCCATGTCACCTATCAAGTGGTCGCTGTTCGACATGATCGAAAGGTTGGGGGAACGAGCGCGGGTATTGGGTATGACATCCTGCGATGTTATG
>SDBT01012259.1_pt1 | contig 13774 bp, 24 predicted proteins | sample 2277101 | NCBI WGS metagenome assembly SDBT01 (sample SAMN10404973, study PRJNA504765) | marine sediment metagenome | isolation source: marine sediment core GS10_PC15, 103 cmbsf | place: Arctic Ocean: Southern Knipovich Ridge | collected 2010
TAGTACAATCTTTTTCTGCGAGTGATTTGTGATTCCATACGTTTTTGTTCGCGCTTAACTGCGATTGCCTTTTTCCTCTTTCTAATAATGGAAGGACGCTCGTAGTACTCGCGTTCGCGTAGTTCACGCAGGATGCGTGAGTCTTGCACTTTCTTGTTGAAAATGCGGAAAGCTTTTGTAAATGCACGTTCATCATCGCCTTGAACTGTTACTTTCAGGCCAGGACATACTGTGCGTACATCAAATTCAGGTTTTTTCTTATAGTTATTGTGCTTGCCTTGCGGCTTAAACGGTCTATTGTTCATTTGTATTACTCTTTGTGTAAATGATATGTGGTGTTCCAGTTTTCGTAATAACGATTTGTGTTGCGCCTTTAACTTTTAGCTGTGATAACTCAAATTGCGTGTGAAGCAAAGACGTTTCCATTAGATTCTGTAAACCTCTTGCTCCTGTATTCTGTTCTGCTGCTTCTGCTGCGATATGCTCTAAATACGCATCCTCAAATTCTAATTCAATTTCATCTAGCAAAAACAAGCTCTTGTACTGATCTACGAGACAATCCTTAGGTTCTGTGAGTATTCGTATAAGCATATCCACATCTAATTCATGTAACGGCACTGTCACTGGAAATCGCCCTACAAATTCTGGAATCATTCCAAACTCAATTAAGTCTGACGGTGCAGTTGTTAATAATAACTCCTCAAGGGGTGGTTTGTCAACCTTTGCTGCAAATCCGATTCCTGTTACGTTCTTGTTGTTCCTCTGTATGATTTTATCTAAGCCAATAAATGCGCCTGCTGCAATAAACAGGACATTAGTTGTGTCAAATGTTTTGCCGTTTGATAGCGTAACGCTTGCGCCTTCTACCAGTTTCAATAATGCCTGTTGTACGCCTTCGCCAGAAACGTCACGATTCGATGATGTGCTATCAGATTTTCGACCTTTCTTGTCGATTTCATCAATATACACAATACCCTTTTGTGCTAGCTCTAAGTCTCCGCCCGCTTCTTTTAATAGTCGTTCCATTATATTATCTGCATCATCACCGACGTATCCTGCTTCCGTTAGCGTGGTTGCGTCTGCATGAACAAATGGTAATCGAAGCAAATTTGAAATCATATTGACTAATAATGTTTTCCCAGTTCCACTAGGCCCAATGAGTAAAACGTTTGCTTTCTTTAGCGTTGTCCCATTAACAATTGGATTGTTGATGCGTTTATTGTGATTGTATAAAGCAACAGACAATGCTTCCTTTGCTACATTTTGTTCAATAACATAGCTGTCCAAATATTGTTTTATTTCGATTGGTGATGGATTCTCTGCTGTTGGTAAGCGTACAACTTTAGGGCTTATCGCTCTATATCCAACCTCGATGCATTCTTCACAAATATATACGGTCTCGCTTCCTAGATCAGGCCCAGCAATAATTTTCTTTACATCGCTGCGAGTATTGGGGCAAAAACTACACTTGATCGTACTTGTCATTATTTTCCTTTATAGAATTGTTCGGAATGTATTCCGTGTCCATGATGACGATTTTGAAAATCGTGACGATTTTCATCCTCAGTTGGCTCTGCAGGAATATCTTCTGACTTTGCTTTGGTAGGTTGAAACTTCGCTTCATTAATCGCGTCTGCAACTACTTCTGCTATAACTTCAGCAGGAACAAATTCTGCATCTGCATTTGCTACGATCTTTTTACGTTCTTTTGGTGGCGGGACTTTGCGGTCGTCACGTACAACAACTGGTGCTGCACCTATTCGACCCATCAATGTATAGTTGCCTGCCATGAGCAATAGAATTGCCATCGGATCGAAGACGAAAATGAATGCAATGATAACTAAACGCACAGCCTCATCTAAGCTATTATCAGGATCTTCGTATATGATTGCTGCAATATATTTTACGGGTCCGACTTCTAGCTCAAGTTCATTTAGTTCTTGATTGAGTGCTAATTTTGCATCTTCGTATTCATCAATTGAATCCATTGATTCATCAATGATAGCTTTAAGTTGATCGCGCTGAGGTTGTTGAGCAATGCGCACAACCTTTGATCCCTCAGTAGGATGACTAATTTTTCTAGCATCTACAAGTACCCGTACTGTATCATCTAATTGGTCAATGATAAGTTCCGCGTCTGCAATTTCAGTCCGTTCTCTCGCAACACGCTGATCTAAGCGTTCAATTTTTGCAGAGTTATTAGCGACTGGTGCTGTTTGCTCGATATGAGCCTTGCTGAGAAGTCCAAAGATGCCCATGCTTGTCAATAGCATTGCTACTACGACAACGGGTATCATTGCGAATTTGAGTTTTGTTTTGTTATCCCAGTTGCGATATATCCATGTGATGCCAATGATTTTTCCAGCCTCAACAACGATACCCATAATCATAGCGTACATAGGAAGGCCAGCAAATATAGCCATGATTCCGATGACCGCAAACCATGCAGCAACAATAGATAGAGCAAGTCCTGTGATTAAAGTTAATATTCCGAACATACATATATTTATCGTAATTTCAACGACAAATTGTTGTAATATGGTGTCAGATTTGCACTATATCGTCGTTAAGTCGTGCTATAAATTCTTCTTTTTTGGTTATTACGGTGAATTGGAGTGGTGTGAAGTCAACAGAATGCTTGACATTCATATCTTTAAATACATAATCAAAGAACTGGTTTGCATTGCTACGAACTTTTTCTAAATCTTTAGCGTTGCAATTGTCAGGCTTAGGTATTTGAATGTATACGAAATCACCGTCCTTGAGTTCAATGACAGTGACATTGTTATTCTCTGCGAATTCTTTAAGATCGAAGCTTTCCATCTAATCTTCCTTTGAATACTTGTTTTTTAGAAATCGTTGTGAATTTTAAATCGTGAGCGCCGACAATAACAATTATGTCTGGTAGCAGTTTAGTAAGGCGTTCTTGTGCTTTATCTAATTCTCCCTGAAATCTATTAGGCGGCATCTTATGAGTATTTGGTACATAGACATAAATTGCTTCTGTATCGCCATCAAGTTCTACAACATTTTGTTTGCTAGGATGGTCAGGATGATTGTAGTCTACTTCGTTAATCACAGAGGACCGCCTTCGCTAATCATATCATTTCCGTTGTTTACAACATTGCTTACAGCATCAGATACACTTCTTTGTACAAGGTGTTCTTCCCAGCCTTGTTTGGTAAATTCAACCCAACCTGAGTTTGCCTCAGTTTCGATAACACGTACTTTACGACAAAAGACATCTGAGTTCGCATATCCATTCTCGGGCAACCAAATTTCATTTACATATTCAAATAAGAAATCAGATAATCCTTCGCAGCCAGTCTTCTCTACTTCCCGAACCTGTGCAATGCCGCGCCGATCAATCTCTTTGAAGAATTCTAGCTCAGGATCATCTTGCGCTACGAGTAACGTATGATCGAAATACTGTTCTAAGAAATCTTTGAGTGTTTTGAGACTTCCAAAGTCAACAACCCAATTTCTAACATCGACTGTTTCTGATTCAAATTCAAAATCGAATCCTAATGCATAGCCATGAATGAATCGGCAATGTGAATCTGCCCTCCATTGTCGATACGCAATAGAAAATCCGCTACGAGTATCGTAACTTTTAGTTGATACGTACATTTAGCTGTTTACCTTTGCGTATGCTTCCTCGAATAATTCTTCAACATATGCATCATATAAATCATTTTGGAATTCTTCGTTTGTCATTAGTGGCCTGGAATATTCTTCATCCATCCATTTTGGTTTGCCGCCTGTTGCATATCCCATCATACACAATGCCATTCTGAATCGTATTAAAGATCCACTCATGCCAGTTTCAACAGATCCTGGTTTTGCATTTTCGATTAATATATTGCAACGCCTTCGCAATTCTTCCGTTATAACTTTATTCATATCTTTATCCGCCGTTGTTACAATTAGTTAATGCATCTTTTAGCAAGTCTGCATTTTCGCCTGCCATTTGCCTGCTCGCAAATCCCTGTGACGAAGCACCAACGATCCTTCCGTTGTCTGCTCTTACTCTCCAGCGATATTTGCCGCCTGCATCTTTATAAAATGTCATCTCCATCTTTCTTTTCCTCTGTGTTCTCGCTTCCTGCGGTGTACTGAGCCTTTCCTGTTGCCCAGTGTCGCGGACGATTAACTTCTGGTCCACTTAGTCTTCCGAATGCATCCCTATCAGGGATCGTTTCGTTATCAAAATCTGTAAATCCTGCTGCAATCTCACGCAATGCTGTTACAGTAGGAGCATCAATTCTGCCTAGTTTATTAGCTATAATAGGAATCTTCGGATCTGCGCCGTGCTGTAGTTGATGCGCTCGCTTTGAAGCAAGCTGTATCAAGAAAAATATATTCGGGCAATGTATTAGTGAATCTTCAATTGTTACTCTAGCCATTTTCTTTCTCCTCTGTGTCTATCATTACTTGTATCGCATTTTGTATAAGTTGATTGAATGTAATGTCTTCCTCGTGAGCCATTCTAGCTATTTTGAGAAATTCTTCGTCTGTAAAATCAACTTCTATGTCTACCATCTTGTTACTCATGCTTAATTCCTCGCTAACGCCATAAATTCTGATCGTGTACTAATATCATCTTTAAATGAGCCGCCTAATTTACTTGTTACTGTACTTGAACCTGCGTCTTCGATGCCGCGAGACTTAACGCAATAGTGATCTGCGTCAATAACCACTGCAACATTCTTTGTTTTCAAGACATAACATAGTGTGTGATAAATCTGTGCTGTCAAACGCTCTTGTACTTGTGGTCTACGTGCAAAATAATCAACAATTCGATTCAGTTTCGACAAACCTATAACATTTCCGTTTGGAATATAGCCAATTGTCGCTTGTCCTACGATGCCAACGAAGTGATGTTCGCACACAGACATAACATTGATGCCTTTTTCTACTAACATTTCATCATAGTCGAATTTATTTTCTACTATCGTGATCTTCGGAAAGTTTTCTGTCCGCAAACCATAAAATATTTCGTTTACATACATCTTTGCAACACGTTTTGGTGTATCTTGCAAACTATCATCATTCAAATCGAGTCCTAGCGTCTTCATTATACTCGTAAAGTCTTTTTCTATCTGAGCAATTTTCGAATCATTATCAATAGGTGTACTTTTGTATGTTCCTAGCGGAGATTCTACTTTCATTTCAATTAAATGCTCTTGTACTTCTAGTCCTAGCTTAGGATCTGTTTTATTTTTATTAAGCGCCATCGTTTTGATTCCAAGAATACTGTTTTAGTCGATGTTCCATACCTTCTAGTTTCTTTACTGCCTTATATTTTTCGTTTGTATCTCTTGCTTGTGCTGCTGTGCGTATTGAACGCGTGGCTTCTGTCAAATCTGATATTGCGCGCCGCATATCAGTCTGTGTTCTTACATGTTCGTTAGCCATTGATGCAAATTGCTGTTCAACTGCTGATAACTTCTCTATAATTTGTTTCATCGGGCCTTTCGAACCGTCATATTTGTCCTTAAGCGACTGAATGAACTTCAATTTCTTGAATTCTTCTCTCAACTCAGGATCTTGTGTCAGTGCAAGCAAGATCGCATCGAATGTTTCGATGGTTTCTTCATCTAAATCGAAACCAGACTGACCACCTAATGAACTAAGTGAAGGACCCATTAATAAACGCCTTTATTATTCAACCATTGATTGATTTCTTGTAACTCATACGCTTTATCTAATGGATCAGGTGACATCATATACTTAATCGCTTTACCAATTACTTGTATATCAGAATCATTTGTCTGTTTGTGTGCCTCTAGATCAATTATGCGGGCTTCATATTCACGCAAATCCATATCTTGCTGATCTGTTTTCTGTTGCAGCTTTATAATTTCGAATTGTGCTTCTTCTAGCGCAATAAGGATGCTAAGAAGGAAGCTAGGAGCGTCTTCTCCCTTCAATTTCTGGTGGAATTCGACTTCTTTAGCAAGTTCTTTGTACTTACCATTCTCCAAACCTTGTATAACAAAGTCAATCTGTTGTATTGTTTCGTCTGTAGGTCTTTCTATTGTTTTCATTGTGTTTTCCTATACTGCCATAGCAGGTTTGTTCTTTATATCTGGTTCTGCTACATAGTTTTCAAGCAGTATATCATTATACTGCAATTCAAGCAAATCGTCAAGTGTATTTAGGTGTTTTAGAATTTTTAGTTGTGGCAAAGGATGTGGTGTACGGGTCAATTGCTCCTTTACCATATCAAATTGGTTCTTGTATATGTGCGCATCGTTGCCCTGATACACCAGTTCACCTGGTTCGTAGCCGAGATACGTTGCGAATAAGATGTTTAGCAGAGCATATCCCATGATATTGTAGGGCAAACCGAAGGGAACATCGTTGCTGCGCATGAGGAAACTTGAGTTTAGCTTTCCTGCGGGCGTAACTTGGTACTGATGCAGTATGTGACAAGGTGGAAGCGCGGTTTTTTCTAGTTGATGCGGATTCCATGCAGTAATTATGTGTCTCCTGCTGAACGGATCGCGTTTGATGTCCTCTAGCATTCCTACTACTTGATCTACTCCTGTGTAGTGCCAGTCTTCGGGACTGTCTGCTATGTCCCAGCCGCCAAAGTTTCTCCATTGATGACCGTACCCATAGCCCATATCGCCCTCTTCCAGCCAATCTAAACCTCTTTCGTCCAGAAATTCTCTTGTTGTATTGCCTTTCCATATGTGTATGTTCTTTTCCTCTAGCAATGTAGTGTCTCTGTCGCCGCGCAGGAAGAACATTGTTTCTTCAAACGCTATGCGCAGCGCAACTTTGCGCGTTGTAATGATCGGGAAACCTTCTGACAAGTCCCAACGTAATGTTCTGCCCCAAACTGAGCGTGATCCTATTCCTGTTCGATCATCTTTATCAAATCCGTTGTCCATTATGTCTTGTAGTAGTTCTAAATAATTTTTCATTTACTAAGTGCCTTTTTAAGCTTATCCATCATCCCTCCACTACCAGCATTATACGGACTAGGTTTAGGAGTAATTTTTCCGCTTCGCTCTCTAATCTTCTGTAATATATCCGCTGCTGTATCATTAGATACGGGCTTTGGTTTGCCGTTCTTAAGCGCATGAAGAAATTCTTGTCGCGCAAGTCTAGCTTTAAGCCCCATTCTTTTCTTCAATGTTTTTTTAAGTTTCTTTATCATCGCATAATTCAGTTGTATGTTCTTCCCATCTATGATCGCATTTACTACAGCCATAGTATGTGTCAGTAATTCTTTTATTGTCTTTGAAATGAGTTATCTGATACCTTGATACTTCATTATCGCATTCTTCGCAAATCATTCTGCTCCGCCACTAACTGTACCGCGATTCCCCATTAGTTTCATCATTGGTCTACGCGGCGGCACTTTTACTTCGCCATTCTTGAGTTTATAATGAAAAATTACGCGCCGCATATGATCGTTTTCTTGCTCTAGCTCTACAACTCTAGTCTTTAGCTTTTTAATCTTATCAGCTTTTCGTTTCTTCAAGAACTTCATCTTGGCCCTGTTCCGCTTGTGTATTTGTGAGGGTATAGTTTTTGATGCCAACCCTTACCGTATTTCAATTTCGCTGCAAATTCTTTTCGTTTACGCTCTTTTTGTTTTGCTATAAATGTGCTTATATAGCCCCTCAACATTGTTTTGGTACTTTACCGATTGAGTAATTCGGATAATCTTTAACATACCAACTTTCTCCGTATTTTAATCTAGCGACAAAGCGGCCATGTGTATATTTCTTCCACGATATATGTATGTGAAGCAAAAACACGATTATTCCTATTCCGATTACAATGTAATCAAGCATTAACTTCCTCGCCCTTCAAGTTTGCAATAAACGCTTTCTTGCGTAAGTTATGTACGCGACATATGTGTAATGGTCCGACAGTAACACTTATAAATGCTACAGCAGGCCAAATTAGAAATAATATAAGTGATATTAAAGTAAAAGCAGCAGCATCAAGAATCACACCTATTAAACTTGAGCCTATTGGGATTGGCTTATATAGGCGATTGTTTCTATTATCATCCCATCCATCTTGTGCCTGAAACTGTGTTTCATTTTGGCCGCCAATCGCCGTGAAAAGCTTATCGGCGAGTCGAAGACTAAACATACTGTAATTAAACTGTCCTATCTTATTCCCTTTAGCATAGTGATATGCACTTCGTACTATGCCAAACGTCAATAACATCGGCAATAGTACTGATATTATTTTCCAAGTACCGTAACCTAATACAGTATTATATATTATTCCAAATTCATCCCAATAAAGCGTTACTGTTTCTAATATATTCATATTTCACCTAATGTGGTCCAGGATCGTCTGTGCCGAGTCTAAATGGCGGGCGTGTGTTTCCCTTCGGCTTGCCGTACTTCAATCTCATCCTAAATTCTTCTTTGCGTTTCGCTTCTTCCCTTACTGCAATCCATTCTTTATAAATTTTGCGAATTTTATTATCCATCTTCATCGTTGCCAATGTCGTGCCATTGTATTTTGCTGAATCCTGCAGCAGAAGGGTGTGCAAGATAATTTATATCTAGCAATCGGTTATCATCTAAAATCAAAAATTTTGTTGTTGCTGTAGCTTTGCTACGCTTTTCAGTTAACATATCTTCAAATTCAATATTTGTCATTGATGTAGCCCTGCCGCTCGTTCCGATCATATGCCATCCACTGCCAGTGTATACCGAAGTTATCATACTATTGTCACGATAGTCTTGCAACATAATCATTGCGCCTGCAGGAATCTTAGATATATTTTTGAAACGTATCTTCGGCTGACCGTGGCCAGGTTCTTGCAGCTTTTTAACAAACGCTTCCTTGCGTTTTCTTTCTTCCCTAATTCGCCACGGTAGATGTTTGCGGATGTGTTCGAACATCAGTCGCCGCGTAACGCATCGTGAAATTCTTCTTTCCTAATGTGTTGGTCTCGTAAGTACTGAACGAATCTAACGATACTGTATATAGTTGTTATAATCAATACTACAGCTAGAAGCACAATCCATGCTACATGTATACCAGCAATAATAACAGCACATGTAAATGTGTCAAAGAAAATTGTCTCTAAGTGTGTTGCAGTAAAGAAATCACGAAATTTGACTTTGAAATAGTCCGTGCCTTTTGTATCGCTGTACCCAGAGTAACTCATAAACATACCTAGGTGATCGTTTCCCATGCTACCTGTTTTAATGTACGTAGGAAACATTCGCACGAATCGTGTTATGAGTGTAACGCTGCATATTGTGCCTAGCGTATATGTTAACCCGTAAGAAATAGTCCAATAATGAGTACTAATAAATTCTAGAATAAAATCAATCATGCTTCTCGGCCTCCGCCTTGAGTTTGGGGTGCAGACTGCACCATGCTTCCACTACCTGTATCGTTTAGATCAGGATGTGTGCCGTCTAATTTAGAAATGAAATCTTGTTTCTTTGCAATCTTTTTGCGAAGCAAATATGCAACGCCAATAAAAGGAAGAATTATACTAAGTGGAAGCCATAGTATGCCTGAGAAAAGTGCAACAACACCTAAACTAAGAATGTCTATAAAGATTGCCCCAGGATGAATCCCGCGAAATAAAAGTGGAATGTATTCAGGATCAAGACCGTCGCCATCAAATAGATGATATCCGTAGCAACTTTTGTAGAATTCGTCCCATCCACCTGTTTGAATATAGCGGAAAAATAATCGGCCTAAGCGAAAAATGAGTACTAACACCGCGATGCTGAAAGTTACTTTCCATGTGTCTAAAATTGTTTGTTCGTAAAATGCTCCAAATCCTGTGAACAATTCCATATCCTATCTCCCAATAGTATTGTAGACTCACAGTATAAACAAAAAGGCCCCTGTTGTCAAGCAACAGAGGCCTCTATGTTTCCTATTCTTTGGGTTATAAGCTAGCGGCTGTGTAAACTACTGGCTCATAATAGAAGATGTGGGTGTCGATCTTCGCTTTCAGTATCATGTGGTCGCTCCAGTACGGAAAAACATAGTCTGCATGATAATGCGTTGAACCATACGTGAAGTCATAGATAGACGTTTCCGAATCGAGCATTGCACTTGCAAGCAAAGCAATATCATCGTAAGATTCGCTGTCACGAGGACGATCAGACAGACCATCTGAATACCAAGAAAATTGTTTGTTCTCATATACTACGCCACAAACTGTGTTCGGGTAGCGATAATCTTTTACACGCTGCAACGTAACAAGAGCAATCGCCATCTTACCTTGCAAGGATTCATTACGTGCTTCAAAATAAATGTTCTTTGCCATGCAAACATGATCTTCCGCTGAATATATTTGCGTGTTATAGAATATGTTTTCCATAGCGTCATCATCATAGCGAATGTTGGCTTCGTAGTCAACGTACCAATCAGGAGAATCACCAAGGCCAACTTCGTTGTCCACAGGATCCCACATCGTTACGATGCCTTTACGATGGTTCGGGAGTTCAACTGCTACAGTAATAAACTCAGGACGAGTGATTACGTTTAGGAATGCATAAGTACCAACGCCAGTAATCATCACCGCAAAAACAGCAAATACTGACGTAAGTGTATCTAAAATCTTGTTCATATTTTGACCACTTTTCCTAACGAATTCAATACATTATACGTAGATATACTGGAAAAGTCAATACCTATAGTACTAACGAAATCAATAACTTACGTGTTGTTGTTTTACAATCCGAGCGATTTTAGCTGTGAAATGGTGTCTGCTGCGCTCTTATGCTCGACCCCTATTCCACCTGCTTTCCTCCACGGCTCAATAGATTTCATTCTATCATCAATGAGTATGTGATTCGGTTTTGCATATTCAGCTTTCAATATGCTTTTTTTGACGGTGTGTATTTTATCGTACCCGCTGAGATTTTCCATGACCCAACGTATTTTTTCTGCTGTTGCTTCGACCTCAGGTACTCCTGTTGCCGTAAGAATTGATGGCTTATACTTAACAATATAATTCCAAAGTTGTTGTGCATCAGGCATAAGGTCTAAATCGCCAAAAACACTGTTACCTTTTGCTCTTTCACTATCTACAAAATTTTGAAAACCATCATCGCTATCATCTTTGCGTAACTGCGGGAATGTTTTCCCAGTCAATTCTAAAACATGTTTGTCGAGATCAGCCACAACTCCGTCGAGATCAACGAAGATTTTGTAATCTGTTTTTAGTTCAAAGAGTTTCATAGCCTACCTGTTCAATTCCGTCGCCTTCAAATTTGAAGACCGTTAATGTTAGTTGTCCACCTTTACCACAACCTGTATCGCTAAAGATCACCCGACCACCTTGATCGTTGGTATGGTCAAGTGGACCCGTATCAGCAAGCTTGCCTTTAGCATAAGGCTTTCTGTCGTGTCCTACTACAACTCCTTGTCCTGCGGGGATTTCATCCACCCAGTTGTAGAGTCGAACAGGGAAATCATCTTCATCTTTTTCGCCAGTTACTTCGCCGTACAATGCGCGATGTCTTGCTTTCGTTGAAAGCTTTTCTGGCCGTTCCCAAACTTCTTTGTGACATCCGCCGTGAATAAATACCCAATTATCATATTCAAAATGATAGTCTGAATTTGCGTGATTATTAAGATCAATCATTGTTTGCAAGAACAATTTCTCTTGACCTTTCGGAATGTCAGCTAATGTTTGTTTATTTGGTCCTTTAAGAATAACAGGATTTCCTATAGCGTAACGATAAAACTTATCGTCGTGATTACCGATCACTAACGCGCCTGTGCCAGCGTCTAATATTTGCTTGACAGCTAAAACTGTTTCGAGGGGCTTGTCGTGACCGTCTACTAAGTCACCAAGGAAAACGATGAATAGGTTATTCTTAAGAGCATATTTGATGCCCTTTTTTAGTTTCTTAGCGTGTGCGTGGACATCGCTAAATGTCGCTAATCCGCTGTAACTGCCTGCGGAAATGATGTTCTTCAAATTCATATTTTCTATCCCTTATCATGTATTTATCGTATTAATGACAAGGACGACGTTATTGATTACGATTAGAGCGAGCATTGCGTTCAAAATCCACATAGAAATATGTGCAATTTTCTGGGCACGAATATTTTCGCTATAGTAGTTAACGATGTGGATGATAGTCAACCCTAAGAACGCTACTACAAGGAATTTTATCATATAGATGCCTGTGACACCATATGCTTCGATCCAGTAACGAACTATAGGATTAGCTTCAACGCCTGATCCGAATTGGTGAACTAATACTGCTGTAGAAGCAGCATCCAATACATTAAGTGTTGCTAGTATTGTGAACGTAGTCCAAATACTAAACTTCGAAAGTAAAGTTTTCATCGAATCCATCGTTTAGATCATGAGGAGAATATCCCCGAGGATTACACAAAATCCGTGTGTTATGAACTTCAACATCGACATTCGCATGTGTATGACCGTGAACCCAAACTGCAATTTCATTGGCCTCAATTACTTCATCCAAGTTTGTCATGTACGCAGGATTCAGAGCATCACCTCTAAATTCCTGCGCTACGCACAATGGATGCGGTAAGTGATGCGTGATAACTACAGTCGGACCTTCGAACGATACGCGAACTGTCTCCTTAATAAGCATCAGTGTTTGCATGTGTGCAAGAACTGTGTCATTAGGATGAAGGGCACGTTTACGATAGCCGTTTACTTTGTCGCCGCTCTTAAATTTAGCACAGTTGTAATCATTCATGTTCATCTTTGCTAGTTGCTTTGCAAAATAATCATTACCGTTAAAGTCAGTCCACAGAGTACCGCCAACAAGTCTAACTTGCTCGTCAGTTTGAACTGGATCATCAACAACTACAACATGATCGTCAAGCAGAATGAAGTTATCTGGCATTTCAGCCATATCATTCCAACGTGCGCGAGTCTTGTTGTATTCGTTGTAATAGAATTCGTGATTGCCAAGACAGTACACAACCTTATAAAAACGTTTGCACATTTTCTCAATAAAGGGTACTGCGTCGATGCCCAAAGCAATGTCGCCCGCAAGAATCAAGACCGTTGTCTTTTCATCCTTCTGCGGCATCGGTGTAAAATCTAATACGCGATCTTCAAATTCTAAATGAAGGTCGCTCAATAAGCGAAATTTCATGCGATTTCTTCCTGTTTATAGTGTTATTATAGCAGTATTTCCAGCAAAAAGTCAAGGATTATCTATTGCTAAAAATCAATGACTTACGTCCAAAGTCCTTTGCGGATTTTCATTAATGCAATCAACATTTCTTCCTCTTCTTTATCCCACCTTAATTCTTGTGTGTGAGAGTCTATTGACCACTGATGAATTTTCTTGTTCATTTCTGGATTTGCTTTCTGCCATTTTCTGCTAAGAAATTCTAAGCCGACGCCGTCACCCCTGTCGAGTGCTTCTAATTCTTTACGATTAGGATATACATCCTTCCACCATGTGTACAAAATTATTACTTGTACTGCTCTTGCAGCTTGATCTGGACTGCGCTCTATTGGATTCAATGTAGGACTTGAAAGAGTTGTTTCCCATTCGAGGTGTTGCATGCCTAGCTTGCGGCTGCGAGATTCTTTAACTTTCATAATGCTAGGTATGCCATGAAATCTGTGCCATCCTCGTTCAACTTCTAGTTCCTTTCTGTCAGTTATTGATGCCATGTTTGCGCATTCAATTTCCACATAATCAACGAGTAATTCAAAATTCGCATGTAACATGCGAGTATCAATTTCGTGATATCCTGGATTTAATTTGGTGTTTACGAGGTGATATTTGCGTACAGTACGATACCGTATACC
>SDBT01012260.1_pt1 | contig 13774 bp, 7 predicted proteins | sample 2277101 | NCBI WGS metagenome assembly SDBT01 (sample SAMN10404973, study PRJNA504765) | marine sediment metagenome | isolation source: marine sediment core GS10_PC15, 103 cmbsf | place: Arctic Ocean: Southern Knipovich Ridge | collected 2010
CTGGAGAAAGTGACATAGTAGCCGTTTCTGCAGCTTGGGTAGCTGGCTCCCTACTGCTACGAGCAGCAAAGACAGTCACGGGAATAGTAATTAAAACGAAAAGGCTTAGAAGAATAACAACTGTATCAATAGCTTGATACGGAGGATTAATGATTTTTCGGTATTCGCTGAGCAGATCCATAGCCCTCATATTGAATTAGTTATATTGTCCTACACACATTATTGTTTGTCAAACTTTAACCATCCCAATTACTGGCCATAATGCTTGCATCGAAGATGTCTACCACTCCATTACCGTTGAGATCTGCATCTGGATCATTTGTTCCCCACTTTGAGGCTAAGATAGAAGCATCAAAGATGTTTACTACTCCATCTCCGTTGATGTCTCCTGGTTTTGGTGGGAAGGTGTTATCTACTGTTACTGTTACTACTATACTAGTACCAACATTGTTCGCCCCGTCATAGGCCTTGGCGGAAATAGTGTAAATATCGTCAGTAAAGTTAGCAGTATTCCAAGGGTATACGTAAGGAGCACTACTATCGGAACTTATTGGGTCCCCGTTTATTAAAAACTCTACTTGGGTTACCCTTACATTATCCGTTGCTGAAACAGTAATATCGGCGACGCCAGAAACGATGGACCCATCAATCGGCGCGATTATCGAAACTTCTGGCGGCTCGGTATCGCTAGAAACAACGTAAGTCGCCGTATCAACACCACCAAAACTGGTAGCTGAGCTGTTGGTCGCATTAACAATAATATCGTAAAACTCATCCAACGCACCCAGGTCCGAAGTAACACTCAAGCTAGAGGAAGAGCTTGTTCCTGGATCTACGGTCAGTGGATTCACACTAAAGCCCGCATTCCAAAGGTTAGGTATTTCATAACTAAGCGCAAAGTCGGAAGGCCCACACACTACGGTATCGTTATTGGTTATACTGACCGAATAGGCAACGGTACTTCCGGGTTGGGCGAAGGCACTCTTTGGATTTATAGACACCATCGGATTGGACCGAACACATGTAGGCGACCCAACATCGATTTGAACTGCAATATTATCTGTCGTCTTGCTTGTTGTGGTTACCTCAACTCCAGCGGTTGAATCAGTAAAGGTGCTAGCTACCCCCAAAACTCCATCCTGCGCATCTAACCAAGTACTACCGTTTGACCCTGGTGTGTTATCTATTAGTTGGGTTCCGTTTTCTCCAGAATAATAAGGCCCCCAACGAATCGAAGTACCGTCGAAAACATTGCCAGGAAGAGTTGAGTCCTGACCTACAGCCTTCCTGAATTCGAGGAAATAGTAGAAAGTAGGGTTCCCGTTTATATCTTTTTCTTTTGGTATTTTTACCAGTTGAACCCCAGAGGTTTGGATTTCGACAGGATCCATATTTACAGAGGCACTTGTATCAACAAACTGTACGTTTCCAGGCTCGAGCCATTCGAAATAATCCTTGTTGAACGAGCTAAAATGTCCCGTGTAAGTCCCGTAACCCATTATGTCATACGGATCGTAGTAATCCACGCTTGTACAGCTTCCCCCAATCGCCGACGCCCCACACTCCCAGGCGTTGGCGTGACTAGCTCCATAATTGTGGCCCAGCTCGTGCCCGATAATTCGCAGGTCGAAGAAATTTGCTGATATCCATGATATTGAAGTCAACACGTTTCCATCAGGAGTACTAATCATCCAGTCGCCAACTGAACCTAAACCAGCCCAACCACACGGCATTGGCTGGGCTATTATAATTCTTGAATAATCTGGAAAGTAAACGTCAGAATCTGCAGCTTCCATCGCACTATCAAGTACGATTCCCCAATCGCAGGCCAAGTCCTTCGAAATCGGTAGCGTATACCAACCATGAACATCATTTATACCACCACCAAAATGTGTTTTGTTAAAGGAAACTTCTTGGTAAAAATCATTCACAGTATCGAAAACTACACTACTTGCTTCGTTTCTCGTGAAGGGTTGTATAGCCTCGTCTTGGAAATTAACTAGAATCACCACGATTTTTTGTTCCCCTAGGGTGTTAGAAACAGCTGATTGAACTTTTGATTTTTGCCCAATACCAGGCTCGAAAACGATACTATTGCCTATCTTCATACCAGCGACTTTGATTTTACTTCCAGAAGTAACACTGAGAGTCTTTGTGGGATAAAGCGTAAATCTCTTTTTATCTGCCCTTAAAAAGTACTCCGTTTTGCTTTTCTTGTTTTTGAAATCATCTAAAACTAAAAGTTCGAGAACACCCGCCACTGAAATTTCTTGTTCTAGGTTTTTTTGGACTTGTGTAGGAAAACCCGACCGTACTTTCCTTGGGAAGCTGAGTTTGAGAACCTCCTCCGGGTTCGTTTTAATAATCGACTGCATTCCTTTTTTTCTCGAGCTAGAAACAGCTGCCATTTCGTTCAAAATATCTTGCTTTTTATTATCTTTAGCCTTTACAAACTTTGAGTTTAGCTTCATCAATTTGAGAGTTTCAGACTTAACGGCTTTTATGCCAGGCGCTTGTTGTGGTTGGGCCCTACTAGCTGGGCTTCTTGACTGGTTGGTCAAGTAAACCGTCAGCGGCAACGCTACCAGAAGAAATAAAGTACCTAATACCACGATCAAATCTCGAATTTTGTATGGAGGATTCACCTTTTTACGGTATTGTGCGAGCAAGTCGGCAGCTCTCATCACTTTGGTTTAATTATGGATGGTTTGGTGTATGGTTGTCAAAGAAGGTTAGCCGTCCCAGTTAGTAGCCATGATGCTCGCATCGAAGATATCTACTACTCCGTTACCATTAAGATCTGCATCAGGGTCAGCAGTACCCCACTTTGAGGCTAATATTGAGGCATCGAAGATGTTTACTACCCCATCACCGTTGATGTCTCCTGTTTTACCTCCGGTGTCGGTTACTGTAACTACAAGTTGTGGGGCATTTGCTCCTTCTTTTGAGGAGTAGTCTGCACCGTTACTAGAAGTGGATTTCGTCCTAAAGCTGTACATTCCATCACCACTAATTACCGACGAAACGTCTACTTCATACCAACTTCCGGAAGACACCGAGCCTAATGATCCAATCAATGTAGCGCTGGCTGCCGGTGCATTGTTCCAAGTTACTCCACTTTCAATCCAAGAGTTATCTGTAACGCGGTAGAAAGATCCTCCATCACTCGATGGATCCACGTTGTAAAGCCTAAGTTTAGCATTTGCTATACTTGCCGATCCGATACCAGAAACATTAAATTTGGTGAGGAAATCGTACATTGGCGAATTATCTACTTCTAAACTTGCAGCTGATCCGTAATTACTGCTTGACGAATCGGATCGCACGGTTGCGTCATCCGCTGGCGTAAAGGTAAAGGTCTGTATGTTGTTATCAGTCGTTACGATTACTTCATCTGTAGCACTATTATTCGATGTATCAAAAGCTTTTGCTTGCAGGGTATGGCTTCTATCACCAACTGTTGTCGAATCCCAGGAGTACTCGTACGGCTCGGTGTTATCAGTTCCCTTCAATTCACTACCAACGTAGAACTCCACCCTTGACACTGCAACATTATCACTCGCTGTAGCTTGAATATTAACAGTGCCGGAAACTGTAGCTCCCTCTGTAGGTGAGGTAATCGAAACTGTAGGATCCTCGCTGTCGCTAGTGCCCTTCGTAAAAGCCCATGTTTTGACAGGAGAAGCAGTACCCTGCCGATAAGCATTCACTGTAAAGGTCGCACCGGAAACATCAATTGTAATAAAGCTATTCGCCGAATGACACCAATCACTTCTGCCTGATCTGCAAGAGTAAAGAGGCGCTCCCGCACTCCCAGTAACAAACTCCTCAAAGGGATGGGTAACAGCGGAAATACGTGAGCTATCGATATGAACATAACCTGTGACGTGTTCATGCCCATGAAAGGTTGCCGATACAATTGGGTGGTCATTGAGCACTGTGATCAAACTGCTTGGTGCATCGGGGCAGCAATGGCCATCGATGGCAAAAATTGGACCATGCCAGTATATAAAGGCGTGAGTCAGACCCCGGCTCTCTGCCGCGGTAAGATCGCTATCCAGCCAACTTATTTGGGCTGACGATATCTCGTCAACACTACCTAAATTATCTATACCGACAAAATGGGAATTACCGTAGTCAAAAGAATAAGTAAGATCGTTATTTAAGTAACTGTAATTGGTACCACCAACTTTTGTAACCGTAGCAGCCGTATCGAAATATGATTGCCAACCAGAAGTGTCGCTGGAATCATGATTGCCACGGACAGGCAAAGTTTTATCAAATATGCCGTTATTTATAGCACCGCTCGTATCCCCGTTAATAGCTTTTTTCCAGTCACTCATCCCTGCTAGGGTAAACCCATCTGGTTCAAGATCACCCGTGAAGACGGTAAGATCAGGATTTAGAGCTTTGGCTTGATTAGAAAGCACGGCAAGATCAGGAAATCCGCTTCTTGAATCACCCCAACTAACAAACCTAAAACTTGTTGGTGGTGGTGGCGATCCCCCCAAACAATTTTCTCCTGTACCAGTTGGAACACAGGCGAAGTCGCCTGTAATAATCAGCTTGTCTACCCTTACGCCGCTTTCCCGACCAATAAGATTCATCGTGTGGTTGCCAGAGGCTAGATCAAAAGTAACTTTGCTTGAGCTATCCCCATCCTGGTAATCGACCCACGCCCACGCGTCGGTGGTTATTGATGAATCGCCTACCACTGTACCGCAATTATCATCAACTTGCAGGTAATATGAGTTTTTAGTGTTGTCAGGCGCCCTTATTCGGCTCCATATTTTGTAATTACCACCAGCAGATAGATTGAAAGTCAAAGCTGCCACACCTTTATCTGTCGGAGGACCAGCGCAAGGTGTGGTTACACTTGCAGAAGAGGATTTATCTGATTCGTTAGTCGCAGCATCATAGGCGGATACCTCATATGTGTAGGTTGTGCTTGGTGAGACAGTAGTGTCAGAGTAAGAATTGGTAGGAGAAGTACCAATTGAAGTTGCTCCCCCATTTCTGTAAATTTTATACCCAGTCACTCCAACATTATCTGTACTAGCAGTCCAAGTTAGATCTACCTTTGAGCTGCTGGCAACTACCGCCTGTAGACTCGTAGGTGTAGTTGGTGACTCAGCGTCAGAACCGCCTCCTCCCAAACCCAGGGCACCAGCAATTATCTGCCACGATACCAACTTGAAGTTCTGGTTGCTGCTACCATTTGTGTTGTCCTGGGCTATGAAAAGTCCATCAGGATAGGAAGAGCCCAGGCTACTGCTTGTCACATCAATCCCGTCAGTGTGATCGACTCCATCCACCGTGCCCGCCGTAATACTAAAGCGGCCAAGGTACGCATGGCTGACTCGATCAAATACGGCAAAATCGTCACTGCCCTGGCTAGAAGCAATCAAATAGCCGCTGCCGCCTGCTTTTGTATAAATTGCCAAGCCTTCAATATCGGCAGTCAAATGGTCACCAACATCAGCGATTCTTGTACCAGAAGTACCGCTATCCGGCTCGGCTCCAAAAGACCAAATAGCCACGTCTTCTTGAGCCACGTAGAGTTTTTGATGCGTATCGTCAGCAACACAACCCTCGGTCACGGAGCTAAGACTAAGGGTACGAACAGATTGATAATCAACTTTCCCTGCGCCATTGTCAGAAAGCTCAAACTGCTTAACCGTCCCACTACTATCTCCAACAAAAACATAGTATTTGTTTGTTGCCGGGCTCTTGTACATACAAAGACCCGCTACGCCTATACCTGTACCTCTGGCTACCGCCCGTACATCTACCAAACCATTTGTTGCCTGATCAACCCGGTAAAGTAAAATAGTGTCCGAATCCCTTTCAGAAGCCGCTACGATATCAATTGGATTGCCGCTCAGCTGAAACCCGTAACGCAAGTCCACGTTATTTGGTCTACCAACACTATAATAGTGAAGCTCACTTCCGGACAGGTTATAGACTGCCAACCCGCCTAGCTTGTCTGTACCGATTACCAAGCTCTGCGATGGATTACTCGAGTTTCGCCATATTGCTGAATCATCAGCCGCATCACCGCTATTGTGAACTGGATCAGTTTCAGCAGCAGCCTTGACAGCTTCATTGGGTTCTGTTTGGGCAAACGCCTTCGGCTGTTTTTCAAAAAAGCCTGAAAAGATATCTCCGGTCCGGTTTAACAAAGATCGAGCCGACGACAGGATGTTTTGTTTCAACCCGGCTTGCGCACTAACGAATTCATAGGCTCCCATGTCGGGTGCGGAACCCTGTGGCACCGAATTTCCATCAAGATCACTACTGAACCCTTCACTAACCGATTCGTTTGTTCCAGCGTCAATCGCCGGGCTGCCTGATTTAAGACGGAGGTTTGAACCAGCGCTTTCAAAATCTGGATTAGCAATTTTCGAAGTCGAATCTTTTGTAAACTGCAAGGTTGGACTGCCATCGCTACTCCAATAAAGATTGTGGCTCTCATCAAAACCGGCATCGGCGTAACCAACTTTGCTTTCAGCCCAAATAACGTTGTTTTTCAGCGTCAAAATTTGGCTGCTGCAACCTGCATGGCAAACAAAACCTTCACTGGCACTTCCAGTAAGATACACTGTGTTGTTATATGCCTTTGTGCGCCAGGTTGGTCCGTAATCAATTCCAGAACCGCGAGCAACCAGGAATGTTGAGGTGTTTAGTGATGAGGTAACTAAGTTATACGCATACGTATTGTCTTCTGCCTTTGTGGAAACATCTCCACCAAGCTCTGAGAAAGAATCGTTGTCACTGGCAGTATTGTGGTGAATTTTGTTTCTTTTGCCTTTGTAAACTTCGACTGCGGCCCCATCCCGACCATAATCGTAAGAACAAGCATCATGTCCAGACATTGTATTATGGGCAATTTCATTGTCATCCCCGTGAAGTAAGACCCCAAAAGCTCCAGCATCACCAGAGCCGCCTGGATCGAGGGGGCTCATCATCGTGTTATCGTGGAAATTACTGTCCAAAACCTTGTTATTAGCCGAACCAAGCTTTATATAAACTCCCGCGTAGTTACCGGAAGCTTCAACGTTCCTAATGGTGTTGTGATGAGAAGTTGAGTCAAGCTGAAAACCTACAATGTGGCCTTTTGGATTGTTGCTACAGCCAGCTTCGGTAGCAGGAGCAATGCCTTTTACGTGAATATTTTCTACGGTAACATATGACCCAGTAACGTTTACCCCTTTACTACCATCTACATTGCGCTCGATTTTCGGAAGAGCGCCGCCTCCATACGCACCAATTACAATATTATTGCTGGCTGCACCACTTCTGGAAATTGTCAGCGTAGCGTTCCAAGCACAGCCTCGCTTCAGTAATACCCCGTCACCAGGATTCAGCGTGGCGCTGCCAGCTTTGCCTAAAGTTCTCCAAGCAGATGCCTCTGAAGTACCGTTTTTGCTGTCATCTCCGCTGCAGTCTACATAATAAGTAGTTCCCGAGATTTCGCTCGAACCAAATTCTATGTACTGCCCGCCTGAAGCTTGCGAATCACTTCCCACAATCACCGGACCGGAGAGAGAAGCGCTTTCAGCCTCAAGTGAGGAAGGTTCTTGCGCGCGACTAAGTAAACTTCTAGCTTGATAAACGGCGATTACCGTCAGAGGTAAAACAAACAAGACTAGAACCGTGCCTAGAATAGAAATTAAATCCTTTTTTGAATATGGTGGATTGATACCTTTGCGGTATTTTTTGACAGATTGTTGAAAAAGATCGGCAGCCCTCATCACTTTGGTTTAATTATGGCGGAAATACTGTGCCGTTGTCAAAGAAAGTTAGCCATCCCAGTTGCTGGCCATAATAGAGGCATCGAAGATATCTACCACTCCATTACCGTTGAGATCTGCATCAGGATCGCTTGTTCCCCACCTTGAAGCAAGGATAGAGGCATCGAATATGTTTACTACTCCATCACCATTAATGTCTCCTGATTTTGGTGGAGAGGTGTTATCTACTGTAACTGTAATTGCAGTAGAGATACCTTCATTAGTAGCCGCGTCATAGGCTTTAGCAACTAGTATGTGGGCACCATTATTAACAGTAGTTGTATTCCAAGAATAGGAGTATGGAGAGGCTGTATCTGTACTCTTTAAAGCCCCATCTACATAAAACTCTACCTTAGTTACTCCGACATTGTCTGATGCAGTAGCCGCAATATTAACTGTGCCGGAAACCGTAGCTCCATTTGCTGGTGAGGTGATAGTCACTACAGGATCCTGGGTATCTGGTATTGTGTTATTTACATTAAAAATATCCGCACCAGAAGTGCCTGTGTTACCTGCCCAATCATAGGCTTTGACCACGAAGCTGTGATTTCCGTTTGTTAGGGTATTGGTGTCTATTTTTAGGGCATAAGGATAAATAATATCAGTCACCTTTAGTTGATTATCCACATAAAGTTCTGTCCTGGTTATTCCCACATTGTCGCTGTTTGAAGTAATTATATAAACACTGCCGCTTACGGTTGTTCCAGACGTAGGAGATGTGATTGAAATATAGGGTGGCTGAGTATCTGGAGAGGAGGAAGTATTCGAAACGTTTAACGTTAAAGTCGAAGATGTGGCTGATTTACCCGAAACATCATACGCTTTAGCTTGAAAAGTATGGTTTCCATTGGTAAATTTGGTCGAATCCAATAGGAAACGGTAATCATTCAATCCTGGAATCCCTTGTTTACTATTTCTATTTACTGCATTCACAGCAAATACTTTCCCATCCACAATAAGTTCAACGTAGTGTACCGCTACATCATCTAGCGCTTCCAAATGTACACCTACGCTATCGCCCGTAAGAGTAGATCCATCAGTCGGCGAAGTAAAGGTCGCTGTAGGATTGGCAGTATCGGTAGGTGTGGGAGTATAGTTTGGTGGTGGTAAGTTGTTTGTGTAGGTGAGAGCAAGAAATTCGTTCAGGCCAGGAACGTTTTTTGGCTGAGTAATATCTCTATTACAGTGGCTTGTACCAACCTGATTTTTACCAAAAAGCACTCTATAATCATCACCGCTTATTTCGACAGGGTTCCAACAACCCGCTGCACCTGGAAGTAATCTGGGATCACCCAATACCCCTCTTGCATCAACATAAGCATCATATTTGCCCTTCCAGTTTGTCCATTTATAATAATTATCCCATACATGACCGTATTCATGAGCTACCACATTATTTGCTTCTTCAAGAAAAAGGGCATCCCTTATCTGAATAGACGCGTCATAAACCCAACAACCCTGGACTGGGTAGTCCTCTGGATAGCAGCCGCCACCCACAGATGCCATGCTTAACCCATTTTGCACAATAGTCACCAGAGTAAGTTTCACGTGATCTTCAAGTCCGTTGGCTTTGAAGGCATCGTAAACATTTTGGGCGCTTACTTGGGTGGTGTAAATACAAAAAGTAACTCCTTCATCAACTGTTAGGGTCTCATTTAGTGGTTCTGTTCTTGTTGGACAAGTAGCTGCTCCCAGTACTTTACCTTTGGCTTTCTTCAGTATCGGTTCGATCTCTTTTTGACTACTGAGCTTATCGTTTAAAAAGATTTTTTCTTTACCGTTTTCCGTTACTTTTTTAATGATATCTACATCCGCAAAACCTTTCTCCTCTATCTCCTTATGGATGATCGTCATCCTCTCGCTATATGCACCATCCACGAAGGCTCTACTTCTGGTATCTCTACTAGTTGTAGCTATTATAACTGTCAGAGGAATAACAATTAGAACAAACAAAGTAGCGGCAATTGTAATCCAATCCTTAGTTTTGTAAGGAGGATTTATGGTTTTTCTATATGTCTTAAGCAAATCGGCAGCCCTCATCACTTTGGTTTAATTATGGATGGTTTGGGGATTGGTTGTCAAAAAAGGCTAGCCGTCCCAGTTACTGGCCATAATGCTTGCATCAAAGATATCTACTACTCCGTTACCATTAAGATCTGCATCCGGATCTCTTGTTCCCCACCTGGAAGCTAGGATAGAGGCATCGAAAATGTTTACTACTCCGTCATCGTTGATGTCTGCCGACTTACTTGATTCAATTACTTCAAAACTTAGTGTTGCCTTAAGGACAAGTTTATTTCTCTCTCTCTGATAAGCGTCTATTTTGTAAGTACCAGGATCACCAGTAAGTCGGTTAAATGATATACTTCCCGATTCACTCGGCCAAAGGTTAAAGGCCATGCAGCAACCTGGATCCGCCATTGAAATCGATACCCACTCGTTCGTCGTAAACCCAGAACCAGTAACCGTGTACTCCGTACCTCTACCAATTACGGGATTGGGTATAACGCTCATCATAGCTTCCGCTCGCGCTTCTAATGACCTAGCCTGATTAACTGAAATTACCGTAAGAGGAATTGTCAAAAGAATGATTAAAACCCCTAGTAGAATAAAAATATCTAACTGTTTATGATAACTGATATACTGTCGCGCCTGCCTTACTGATTCTTTAACAAGATCGTCAGCCTTCATATAGGTAGTTTAATTATGATGGAATTTCTTGTGGGCTGTCAATTTTGCTGGTCAAACCACCATCTGAAGATTTCTTTTACTAGGGGAGCACATTCTTCACTACCATGACCTGCATGCTCGATCTGAACTGTGACAACAATTTTTGCCTCAGGGTGGGGAGCATAGGCTGTGTACCACGCATGAGGCCTCCCCCTCCCTGACTCGGCAGTACCTGTTTTACCAGCAGATTTTGGCTTAAAACTGCTAAAAAGCCATCCAACGTTGCCGTCACCGATTGTATCTTGATAAAGACCTTCCCGTACAGTATCGACCGTTTCCTTCTTTAAGAAACTCTTCTTTTTTATTTTTGGCTTATTGGTTTTTAGAATTGTAGGTGTAACTAGCTTTCCACCATTTGCAAATACTGCAGTAACCACGGTCAATTGCAAGGGAGACACCAAAAGATCACCTTGTCCAATACTAATGTTGAGTGTTTCGCCCGGGTACCAAGGAAGCCCCTTCGTAGCCAGCTTCCATTCCTCATTTGGAACCAAGCCTGTGGTTTCCGCGGGAAGTTCGATACCGGTTTTTTCACCTAACCCTAAGCTAAGAGCGTATTTTTCAATTTCTTTTTCACCCATCATTTGGCTAAGACGGTAAAAGAATGTGTCTGTGCTCCTCGCGATAGCACGCACAACGTTTATCGCTCCTTCAGTCCGGCGTTGATCCACCCAAAGCCAATTTCTAAAAGTCTGGTCTCCCAGCCTGATATAACCCGTATCAACGATCTTAGTATCACGATTGATTGTTCCATTCTCCAAACCTGCAGTAGCGGTAACTATTTTAAAAGTGGAACCCGGAGGGTATGCGGCTCCCAAACTTCTATCTAGCAGTAACTTACCTGGGTTGCTAATTAGCTCGTTATATATTGATTGGCTAAGCAAATTAGAAAAAATGTTGTTATCGTAACTAGGTAGGGAAACCAATGCTAAAATTTCACCCGTATCTGGGGTCATTACCACGGCGCTTCCTCCTTTTGCTCCAATTTCTTTCATTTTTTTGGAAAGGATTTTCTGCACAAATTTTTGTAACTTAACATCAACACTTAAAACCACGTCTTCCCCAGGCTCGGATTCGCTTCTATAGATATCACCTTTTTTCTCGCCTCTCGCTGAAACGTTGATTAAACTATATCCGTTCGTCCCTCGAAGTACTTCTTCAAAGGCACTCTCTGCACCGGCTTTTCCAACCTTGTCTCCAAGGGCGTAAGGAATATCCAATTTTTTCTCCAGATCCGCTTCGTCCGCCTCAGTTGTGTAACCCAAGACGTGAGAAGTAAGTTCCTTGTAAGGGTACAACCGAACGGGGCTAACTTCCAAAACGACTCCCGGCAACTGACTCTCACTGGCTTCAATAGCAACAGCTTCTTTGGAGCTTATATCGTGAGTAATTGTCACCTGATCGCTTGTGGCCGAATCTATCTTATTAGTAATCTTTTTTTCGTCAACTCCCAGGATCGTAGCAAGTTTGTTTACAACCTTACCTCTTTTTTCCTCTGGCAGCACTTTCGGCTCAATAAACAGACGAAACCCGGGTTTGTTTTGAGCCAAAACAGTGCCATTTCGATCATAGATCACCCCCCGGGGTGCGTGGTCTGCTTGAATTCGCACGTGGTTTTCTTGCGCTTTTCCCAAAAAAATATGGCCTTGGATGATTTGTAAGTCAAAGGCGCGAGCAAGCAAAATAGAAAGGCCTGCGAAAAAAATGAGATAAATAGAGGCTGTACGCCAAGGAGAGACCACCAAGCTTTTCTTTGAGACTTCCCTTCTTTCCTCTTCGCCCCACTTATCTGCTTTTTCAAGCTCCGCAGCTCCAACGCTTCTTTTGCGTGCGCTACCCCTTTCTAGTGACTCGAGAAAAGCGAAACCAAATTTTTTCGATAGCTTCCTATTCATGCATTAAATAGCCTTAATAAACCCACCAGAGTAGCTTCCCAGACGATAAAAGAGGCCAAAATCAGACTTAAATGTACGGCCAGCCTACCCGGCAGGAAGTGTTTTGCCCCAATAAATGTGTAGAGACCGACACTCGTTGCTACCAAAACAGCCCAAGCCGGTAGATTAGAAATTACTGCCAAGAGAAGGCTAAAGGTCGCGATAAAGATGACCAAATACTTTTCACCTCTTCGTATGAACCAAAATATAAGTGCCAGTAATCCAAGCGGAATCGGCAAAATACTTACTTGAAAAAGGGCAAAAAGAGCTAGAATTATCAGAAAAATCGCCGGATTCATCATTTTGCACTCTCCAAAATAAAAACAGTCTCTAGTTCTTCGTACGGAATAAGCGGATAGATCGCCGCCTTTTGAAAAAGAGCTGCTGGTTTACTCTCAATACGCGCAATTTTGCCCAAAACCAGCCCCTTTGGAAAATCCGCTTCGCCAGAAGAAAAAACAATTTCTCCCTTGTTTAGTTTTTTACCTTGAATCACCTTTTCCAAAACAATTTCGTTGCCAAATTTCCCTTTGACGATCCCTCCTACACCTGAAGCTGTCACAGCTGGAATTTTTGTGTCAGAATCCACCAATAGACGTACGTTGGCTGTGGCATTACCGGTAGCTACAACCTTCCCTACCAAAATATTTTCTATAATAACCAAGGCACCCACAGCTACCCCATCATTCTTCCCCTTGTCCACCAAAAGTTGGCTACTACTAATCAAAGGGTCCTGTCCTATTACAGCCGCAACAATTAACTTTTTACTAAATTTTTTAGCTTTAAGTTGCCGTCGTAGTGTTTCATTTTCTTTTTCCAGTTTTTTTAACGTTGAATTTTCGGCTAGAAGAAGGGCATTTTCTTTTTTCAAGTCACCCTCACTCTCCCGCAGGGATCTTATTTCAGTCAACGTACCGACAAAATCTTCAAAGTCTTGTTTCGTTTTGTACAAACCTATTTGAACTGGGGTAAAAACCTGATTTATTGGGGCACTGATTATATTAATTATTCCTGCTAAATCAAGCAATAGAAAAACAATTAGCACTCCTATTATAAATGTGATAGTTCTATTCCTCTTTTCAAAAAGTCCTGGCGTTACCTTTTTCCTCAAAGTAGGCTCCTTCTTTTAGGATAAGTGTTTTAAACCTCCGGCAAAATTAACTCTTTCCAAAAGGTTCTCCTCTTCTAAAACCCTCATCATTCCTTTAACAACAGTGGAAAGCGGATCTTGAACATTTATTACTGGAATCTTTGTTTCGCGGGCCATTAGATTTGGCAAACCTTTAAGCAGAGTACCGCCCCCAGTCAAATATATAC
>SDBT01012261.1_pt1 | contig 13774 bp, 10 predicted proteins | sample 2277101 | NCBI WGS metagenome assembly SDBT01 (sample SAMN10404973, study PRJNA504765) | marine sediment metagenome | isolation source: marine sediment core GS10_PC15, 103 cmbsf | place: Arctic Ocean: Southern Knipovich Ridge | collected 2010
ATTTATGTGGCTGGTGATATTACTGGCGTAGAGGAAGAAAGTACGGCTATAGATGAGGGCCGATTAGCTGGTGTAAGTGTGGCCGAGAGCCTAGGTTATCTAAGTTTCCGAGAAGTAAATGAGTGTAAGCAAGTCATTAGAAATAGACTTGAATGCCTTCGGATGGGACCTTTTGGGGAAGTACGCCAGAAAGCTAAAGAAAAAATTGTGAAATTATGGAGCAACTATCATAAATCCTGGAAATAAGACGTTGACTGTTAGTCCAAAAGAGAGATTTAATTTATCTTCCTACTTATTCATGCAGTTTATGGAACCACTTGGTTGCACTGACGGCTCTGTTGAAGCAGCGTGGAATTTCCGAAAGATGTGCTGGCGGCAAGATTTTGTGGATGTGACGAAAGAGCTTATGCCAACACTCATCCGGTGGCCAGGGGGATGCTTAAGTTCCTACTACCGCTGGAAGGAAGCCATTGGCCCAAGAAATAAACGCAAGCCAATGTACAATATTCCCTGGGGTGGTATGGAGACTAATCAGATAGGTACCCATGAATTCATAAATCTCTGTCGCTTGGTTGGCGCAGATCCCTTGATTGCCGTTAACTTCGAATCTGATGGCCGCAAGCGGCGGGCCAGTTTCAGGGGACAGATTCGATCGGCCGGGCCGAAGGAAGCAGCTAAATGGGTAGATTACTGCAATAACCCGTCAAATAATGAGAGGGAGAGAAACGGAGCAAAACAACCTTTTGCTGTCCATCTCTGGCAAATTGGTAATGAGACCTCGTACGGTGCAAATGGGTATGACTGTAAAACCGCTGCTCATCGTACCTTGGCCTTTGCCAGAACAATGCGGAAAGCAGATCCAAATATTAAATTGATTGGTTGGGGTGATTCTGGATGGGCACGGCGAATGCTTGAAATTGCAGGAGAAGAACTCGATTACATAGCTTTTCATTACCATTTCGGTTCTGGACTGGACGATTCGATTCAGTGGACTAACTACCGTAAGGATCCCGCAAGAACTTGGGAGTGTTTAATGAATGCCTATAAGTCGACTGAGAACAAAATTAAAGAGATGCGCATTGCGACCGCTGGCTATGACATAAAACTTGCCCTAACTGAAAGCCATTTTTCCCTTTTGGGTCGCAACAGAGGTGAAGTTCTTTCCACATGGGCCGCGGGTATGGCAAATGCGAGGATTCTTAATGTACACGAGAGAAATGGTGACATTCTTAAAGTGGCAACCTTGGCTGACTTTTGTGGCAATCGATGGATGGTTAATGCTATCATGCTGCCGACGCCGCCGGGCAAATTGAAAGCTTATATGATGCCTGTAGCCAGAGTCATGGCGCTTCGCAGAAAACATATTGGGAAGAAATCGATTGGGATTACGGCTTGTCCGAAGGATCTCGACGTGACAGCCAGTCGAACAGGAGATCGTATCTATCTCCACGTTGTTAATACCAATCGCCTTCATTCTGTTCCTGTCCAATTAAGAATCGAAGGAAGGAGAATTGTTTCGGGAGTAGTTTGTCAAATTGTTGCTGATCCAGAACTCGAAATTGACGAATACTCAGCCGACATTATTTCCCCTAGCACGCATATCCTTCCTGAGGACAGAAAATGGGAATTTCCGGCAGCTTCAGTATCAGCTGTTGAACTGTTATCAAAAAAGAAAGGAGAGGTAGTTCAATGAAACGACTAACAAGAGAACATCTGATTCCACATGATGAAAGGTATAAGGTCTTTGAGCCGGCCATCGAAATCGAGCCTGGAGAGACTTTAGTGGTAGAAACGATCAACCACATGTCACCGATAGTCTATAGCGAAGAGGATCTTCATCCTCATGGTTCACCGGAATACAAGGAAAGACAAGAGACTGGTCCTATCAGTGTTCGAGGTGTAGAACCTGGCGATGTTCTTGCTATTCGAATAGATGATATTAAGATTGTAGGATTACCACACGCTCATGGGGGAGGTCCTCTAAAAGAGAAATTTTTACAAAAGCCGCTTATTTTTCCAATAAAGGACGGACGATGCATTTTCCCTGGGGGTCTAAGTACAGCTACTCGGCCCATGGTAGGAGATATTTATACAACTCCTTCCTCCTTAAATCCACTCTATTTTGATCATGGAGGAAATATGGATTTTACGGAAGTTCGGCCGGGGAATACACTCTTTCTCCCTGTTTTTCGGCCTGGAGGCCTTCTTACTCTGGGAGATGTCCATGCCATCCAGGGTGACGGAGAGATCTATGGGGAAGCTGCTGAATGCGCGGGAGAGGTAACGATAACCGTTGATATTGATAAAACTTATAATTCGCCTCGTCCTCTTGTGGAAACTCCAGATACTCTCATTTCATTGGCTGGTCGGGGTAAAATATTTGAAAGTATTCAGCTCGTCATGGAAGATATGACTAATCTCATCTCACGACTGTACAAAGTGAGCCAACAAGAGGCATATATTTCTTGCGGTATGGTTGGCTCACTCCGCTTCGGTGCTTGTGTTGCTAAACAAACTCTCCTTGAGAACCGGTGTCTAGTTGGACTTAGCATCCCGAAGGAAATAAGATTGAACACATATGTTTCAGAAAAAGGAGAGACGGTTTGAGAACTCCCTTTTTCTACTGAAAAGTGGATAAAGAATCTGTATATAACAGGCAAATTGAAGATTGCTGCTGGTTTCTATAAATCTGCTATGCAAAGAAATTTCAATAAATTAACCGAACTGGGGGATAAGATGGCGCCTTATCACGAGTTTATAGTTAAAGTTGCGCAAGAACGTTGTGCACAGGCTACTATCCTCTCATCCCACTTTACAACAGCTGATCTCCTCTTTTATCAGGGTGTCTGTAAGGAAGCAATGAACCTGATAGGACTACATAGAGGAGACTTTCTTAAAGGGACTCTTAATTAAATCGGTATATTCAGGAAATACTAAATTTAGGAGACTATAATGTCTACAAGGCAAAAAGATGATTTAGTTATTTGTCGATGCGAAGAGGTTGCAAAAAAGGAAATAGAAAAAGCTATTGAGGACGGAGCTCGCACTATCAAGGGGGTAAAGATTAGAACGAGGGCTGGAATGGGATTGTGTCAAGGCAGAACCTGCTGTCAATTAGTAAGAAAGGTTCTTGCTGAAAAAACTGGCCGGAAGCCGAGTGAGCTCTTGCCGACCACTTTTCGTCCTCCTGTTAGAGTTCTTAATTTAGAAAACCTGATTAGGCATAGAGAATGAGCATAACGGAGAAAACAGAGGTAGTGGTAGTTGGAGGGGGAGTTATTGGTACCTCAATCACTTATTATCTCTCTAAGGAAGGAATGGATGTTACCTTAGTGGAAAGAGGAGATATTGCCTCGGGAACTTCTGGTGGTTGCGAAGGTAATGTAATGGCTCAAGATCATGAGCCTGGTTTTGACTCAAATATGACTGTTGAAAGTAATAAATTTTATCAAGAGCTAGTGAGAGAGCTTGACTATGATTTTCAGTATCACCAGCCGGGTAGTATTTTTCTTATAGAAAGCGAAGAAGAATGGGATTTTATGCAGAATAGACTACAGAAACAAAAGGCGGTGGGTCTACCAGTAAGGATGGTAAGTAGAGATGAACTTAGGGAACGCGAACCCAACTTAGCTTCAAATCTTTTAGGAGCGGTGGAATGTACCTTCACTGCATCAGTTCATCCTATGTATCTAGCGTTAGCACTTGTGCGGAAAGCGAGAAAATCTGGTGCTCGCATTAAAACCTTTACTGAAGTGAGACAAATAAAAATAGACAGCTGCTACAAAATTAAATCAGTAATCACCTCTCAGGGAGAGATAAAAACCTCCAGAGTGGTTAACGCTGCAGGAGCCTGGGCTCCTGAGATTGGAAAGATGGTTGGTCTTGATATTCCTATTGTTCCCCGTCGAGGTCAGCTAGTCATCACTGAATCAGTAGCTCCCATTGGTAGTCGAAAAATGTCTGAAGCCCGTTACATCGCTGCTAAATTTCATCCGGAATTAGCTAAAAAGGCCGGGGAAGACATGCTTAAATACGGAGTTGCTTTTACCTTTGAGCCCAGAGTGGACGGCAATATTCTTATTGGGAGTAGCCGGGAATTTGTTGGTTATAATACCAGAACAACCTATCAAGTAATTAGGGCCATCATAAAAAGGGCCATAAGATTTCTCCCTATACTAAAAAATCTCCACATAATTAGAACCTATGGGGGGTTAAGGCCGTATACTCCGGATCACCTCCCCATTATCTCTAGAGTTGATGAGATAGATGATTTTTATATTGCCGCTGGTCATGAGGGAGATGGAATTGGCCTCGCTCCCCTTACGGGAAAATTAATTACTCAGCTCATAACTGATACTCCTACCCTGATTCCGGTGGAAAGACTGCGTTTTTCGCGCTTCAAAAAATGCGCACTTATCTGAATAAATCTTGAAAAAGAAGGTAAGATGTTGCAACCAGAAGATTTTTTTGATCTCTCTTCGTTTAGGTATAAAGAATTGTTGAATAATGTAGAATATGTGTGGGATGTCCTCAAAAAGCGCGATGCATATATACAAAAAGTTCTGAAACCAGGTCTGTTAGGTAAAATTAGTGAAAGAGCAATTATTGAAGGAAATGTCTCGATTGGGAAGGGTAGCATTGTTGAACCAGAAGCAATGATTGTTGGTCCAACAATCATTGGTGAGAATACTCTCGTACGCCAGGGAGCATATATTAGGGGCAATGTTATTATAGGGAATAACTGTATCCTTGGACATTCGTCAGAGGTGAAAGGAACCATTATATTAAACAATACAGAGCTTTCTCATTTTAACTACGTAGGTGACAGTATTATTGGTTCAAACGTACTTCTTGGAGCAGGAGTAAAAACTGCTAATGTTAAGATAACTGGAGATATGATAAGGGTCACTATCGGCGGTAAGGAGTATGAAACTGAACTTGTTAAGCTTGGCGCAATAGTTGGGGATGAGGTGCAAGTAGGATGTAATTCAGTTCTTAATCCAGGGACGCTGGTGGGGAAAGGAACTCGCATTTATTCTAATGTTTCATTGCGAGGTTATTATCCTGGCAAGCATATAGTGAAACTAAAGCAAAATATTGTAAAAACCTCTTTTTGAATAACTTTGTGAGTGTTAGTGTAAAATGAGACTCGTACTTACTATTCTAACTACTTATGAGTATCTTCTGAGGAGTATCCCTATTTTACCTGTGCAGGTAGTATAACAATAGGTGCGTACGTGATCTGCCCCCCTAGAATCGGTCCAGTTATTATGTTAGACTAAGGATCGAAAAGGGGGAAAGAATGGCTAGAAGAAGCTACAGACCTGAGCAAATCATTAAGAAGCTACGGGAAGCAGAAGTCCTTTCTCAGCCAGGGATCCACCGTGGGTGAATCTGCTAGGAAGTTAGGGGTAACCGAACAGACCTATTATCGTTGGCGAAGAGAATACGGTGACATGAGGATTGAACAGGTCAAGCGACTCTGAAGAGCTCTAAGAAGGAGAATACCCGGCTCAAGAGACTAGTAGCAGGTCTTTCCCTGGATAATGCCATCCTAAAGGAGGCAGCCTAAGATAGCCTCGTTTTTCCAGCTTTAAAAGAAAGTTGCGGCAGGCCATATCTTTAAGTTGACTGCTGAGAGCACGCCAGTTCCAGAGGAGTGCTAGCTCTCTAGAAAGCCAGCTGTAACCTCAGGAAGAATGGGCCTTGATCATTTCTCGAATAAATTCGATATCTTTAGGAGTTACTTCTCGTCCCTGAATGATCATAGTTTTTTCCATGGTTTAATCACAGCATAAAAAGGAAAATGAATCCAGTCCTAACCCTGAGAAAAGAATCGAGGATTTTCAAAATTCGATTAGGTTGTGTATTCAAGTTGATACCGGAGTGCCTAAATAGTTACAAAATTACTTCTGGGACAAACGCAGTACTTAGGAATACGAGGTTTAATAACCCTAATCCGTAGCCCCTTGCTATCTTTAGACACTTGAAGCTCTTTTTTTTGGAAGGGAGCTTAACAGGACTCATTTGAAAGAGCAAACTATATATATTTGCTAAAAAAATGAGCAAGATCCAAATTTTGAAAGTTACTGTGAAAACCTCCCAGGGTTGCACATTTTTTAGGAGTAATGGCTATGAATACACGTAGGAATGTTCTTGTTACCGACTATGCTTGGGATAATCTCGAACCTGAAAGAGAGATACTCTCCAAAGTCGGAGCGGATCTCGTAATTGCTCCCTCTGGTCAAGAAGAAAAATTGGTGGAGCTAGCGAAAGAGATTGATGGAATTTTAACCTGTTGGGCCAATGTAACGGCAAAGGTTATTAACGTAGCGAAACGATGCAAGGTGATCGCACGTTATGGCATTGGGATAGATAATATCGCTGTTGAAGAAGCCACGCGGGCTGGGATTATTGTAACTAATGTTCCTTCTTATTGTGTGGACGAAGTTTCAGATCATGCTATGGCACTACTTCTTAGTTGTGCTAGGAAGATTTCATTTTATGACAGAGCTATTAAAAAGGGACACTGGGATCTGCAGGCAGGGAACAAGATGTTTCGTCTCCGAGGAAAAATATTAGGATTAATTGGCTTCGGAAAGATTGCTCGAGGCACAGCTCGGAAAGCGAAGGTATTTGGACTACATGTGATTGTTTTTGATCCCTATATTTCTGAGAAAGATGTCAGAGAATATGGTGTGGTTTTGACCTCTTTTGATAAACTACTCAGTAGCGCTGACTTTGTATCTGTCCACGTTCCTTTGACTAAATCGACACATAAATTGCTTGATGAAGAAGCATTTAGAAAGATGAAAAATACAGCGTATGTGATCAATACATCTCGAGGAGCAGTGATCGATACTGAGGCACTGGTTAGAGCGATGAGGGAAAATTGGATTGGAGGAGCAGGTTTAGATGTCCTTCCAAAAGAGCCACCAGATATAAATGATCCCCTTTTGGGTCAAGAAAATATTGTATTAACCCCGCATACAGCATTCTGCTCTGTGGAGTCATTACTTGACCTACAAAGAACAGCTGCTAACCAGGTTGCCTGTGTACTGCGAGGGGAAAAACCTAAATACGTTGTTAATTCAGAAGTTTTGGATGATCCGAAACTCCGTGCTTCTCTCCAAGTGCGAGGATAGTAAGGGAAATGGTGTGGATTGTCTATTTTGCCTGGTAGGCAAGGGATGCCTCTGTCAATTCCAAAACTATTTCCCGCTAAATTCGTGTTTCCATTGATAAGGAGAGTTTCTTGAAAAAACAACTTTCGGACAAGCAAATCCGTAAACTTAGAAATATCAGTACGCCAACTGTTTCTGATGCCATTTAGCGATTTTGTCTTCGACCTGTCAACGAAGGCTTTATGGGAATGGAAATCCGGTGTTATTTTCCAGAACTTTGAGCTATGGTAGGTCATGCTCTCACGTTGACAGTGGATACTACTACTATGGGGAAACAAAAAGGGCTTGATCTACCAGAAATGCTGCAGGCTATAAAGGAAACTTCTAAACCGGTAGTACTCGTCATTAAAACAGTGGGGCCCAGATCAGGACATAATTGTGTTTTTGGAGATATTATGGCTGCGCTAGCCAAACAAATGGGTGCTGTGGGTTTAGTAACTGACGGAGGTGTTAGAGATTTAGAAAACATTAGAAAAATGGGATTTCATGTATTTGCCTGTGGCACCGTCCCTTTACACGGGGCTTTCTCTATCAAAGAGATCAATTTACCGGTTAATATTAGTGGAGTAGAGATCCAGACGGAGGATTTAATTCATGGAGATGAGAATGGGGTACTTAAAATTCCATGGGAGTGTGCGGATAAGCTACCTGAAACGGCTCAAGAATTATTGAAACAGGAAAAGAGTATCGTCGATTTGATTAAATCTTTCGATTTTTCTATTGAAAAGGCGAAGGAGTTTTTTCATTAGCGGAGGGAGCACTGAGTGAAAACAAAAAGCTGGTTGTCACCAAAACGTAGGTTTTTAGCTGGTGTTTTTGGTGGACGTAAAGAGCAACATCGTGTTTCGGTAGGCAACCCAACGTCTATCGTGTCTATGGAACTTATGGAGAAACTGGATATATATTTTCCTGAAGCGCATCTTGATGCTGGGTTAATGGCAGAACTTGCTGCTGCTGGTTATGAGATTTTAGATTATGATACCATAATGCCGGAATTTAGTGTTCAGCAGGAAGCGGCAGCACTTGGTTGTGAGGTTGATTGGGGAAGTGATAGTATAATGCCAGAAGCTAAAACACATCCCGTTAAGGAAGTCAATGATGTAGTTATTCCTAAAAATATTTTAGAGAAACCTTCCCTTAAGGTTGTTTTAGAGGCTATTTGTATCCTTCGAAAAAATTATGGTGATTCCGTAGCTATCCTGGGCAAGGTAATGGGACCTTGGACTATCTCTTATCATTTGGTAGGAGTAGAGGAGTTTTTGACTTGGACCATTTTGGATCCAGATAAAGTTCGTCGTTTCTTAGAAGTTCTAAAAGAAGTTTCTATTCTCTTTGGTAAGGCTCAAGTACAGGCTGGAGCGGATGCTATTACCTTAGCTGATCATGCTACAGGAGATCTTGTAAGACCTGAGACATATCGAGATTTCTTAATACCCGTTCATCAAGAAATTATTCAACGAATAGGAGCACCCATTATTTTACACATTTGCGGAAACTGCGCTGATCGTCTGCTCTATTTCGTAGAAGCCGGTTTTGACGCCTATCACTTTGAGTCGCAAGTTGACGCCCGAGAAGCTGTAAAAGTTGTCGATGCGAAGATGTCCCTTATTGGAAATATCAGTAACACAACCTTATATCGTGGTAAACCTGAGGATGTCTATGCCCAGGCGAGATATAGTGTAGAGGCAGGTGTTAATATTATTGCACCTGAGTGTTGTATCCCGCTGCAAACACCTTTACAAAACTTAAAAGCTATTGTTGAGGCAGCAAAAAGAGGCCAATAGATCAGAACCAAAGAAGTATTTGTAAAGATCTTTAAGAGGTAAGTTGGGAGAAAAAAAGGTGAATATCGGAAGGATTTTACTTATCTCAAAGGCTCTTTGACAAAACAAAAAAGACCTCTTCATAGAAAAAGACTAGATTCATCGAGTTGCTTGAAGGGATTGGTGTTAGGGAGGAGATCTTTTTCTCTGAATCAGCGAAAGGACAAAAGTCGGCACCTTGGGGGCTTCCAATTTTTTCTTGTAGGATTTATCCCAGGTCTTCAAGTACTTCATAAGGTTAAGGGTAATTCCTATAACAAAGGACATCACCCGCTTTAGAAGAGTAGTGATACAGGTCATGATTGCCTCAATCGAAGCTATAGCTAATCCATAGATGCAGGGAGATTCTAAGATATCTAAATCAGAGGACTTACAAGTTCCATATCATATACATTGGGTTTACATAAGGCCCCACAAGGAGCAAAGGGAGTTCCCTTCTTATCTTAGCCTCTTCTTCTTAAACTTTTGAGATCAGTCTTTTCATTTCGCTGGTTATAGTCAATAACAGGGAGCCAACGTCTGAAAGGTACTTCTGGAGAGTATTGTGAGCTTACTCTCGATTACTACCCTAACCGGCTTGACCGTAGTTCCTAGCATGGACTAATTTATTATGCGGCAGGAAAGTGTCCGAAAGAGTCTCTGTCCATTGCGGAATTCCTGTAAAACCCAGATTGACAAATACTGAGATTTGGTTTAGGCTCTATTTGAAGAGATCAGAAACAGGATACCAAATTGATGGAGACTCTTTTTTCTCAGCTTTCAGAACTTGGATATAAGACGAGTATAGTTCCTCTCAGGCATGTCCATGATTTAGAAAAAGAGATTACCGATTTCCATGCCAGAGGTCTCTTTGATAAGGAATTCTATAAGCAAAGGTTAGCATGGCTCAGGTTCAATCCGCCTGAGAATCTACTGAGGAGAGCCCCCAATCCCGGAAAGTATCGAGTAGCTCAAGTGCTCCTTCCCAAAAAACTCCTGGCTGTGCGCAGTGGACTGGGTTTCTACGGAAGGAATAATCTCTGTTACGTCGAGGGAATGGGTAGTTTTCATCAGCTGGCGGCTTTCTACACTGAAGTTCCTTGTAGTGAGAGCAGATGGCAAGAATCTAGGCTGATGGAAAGATGCAAGGACTGTTGGGCCTGCCTTCGCAATTGCCCGACCGGCGCCATCAGCACCGACCGATTTCTTCTGCATGCCGAGCACTGTATCACCTTTTATAATGAGAGATCGGGGAATTTTCCAGGTTGGATAGAGCCTCGTTGGCATAATTGCCTGGTGGGGTGTCTTCACTGCCAGAGCGTTTGCCCTGAAAACAAAGATTTTCTGGATTGGATTGATGAAAAAGGGGAGTTCTCTGAGGAAGAGACTACCCTCCTTTTGCAAGCAAAGAAATCCCCCCGGTTTCCTTCTTCTCTTCTCATAAAACTAATGCAGCTCGAACTGGTCGACTACGCTGATTTTTTGCCTCGCAACTTACGGGTCCTCTTCAATAAAGAAGAACACTCATAGAGCGCAGATCGGAATGGGATCCAGGCCATATACTCAAAGAATACTAAGGCAGAGTGCACAAGCTTTGACTCAGAACCCTCCAAACCTAGATCGACAACGAAGTTTTGTAGGAAAATGATGGTATCTACCGATATCTGTTCGCAATCATTGAACAGGAGTTATTTTCGAATTTTCGCATCAATCACAACAAAGTACCGATAGATTATCTGAGAAATCTGTGATTTTAGACTAAGTCTTTTCTTCATCTTTTGTAAACCACCAACAATAAAGCTTTCATAAATTCGAAAATGTCTGATAGGATTTATATAATTAATTTCGTGCAAAAGTTGGGTGACAAGTGCTTAGACCTGGGTTAGCTTTTCAGCTGGTATGGTAAGGAATGTTTGAATGAGCGGCGGAGATGTTCCTTGGAGCCATACGGAATTCATGAGCATTGACATTACTTGATTAGACGGGAGTATGAGAATAACGAAAAAACCGGATATCCGCCTCTGGGTTCAGAAACTATGGAAGGGGGAAAGCCTCTTAACTTACAGGAATCACATTACAATTTTTTCCTTTTGCAGATTCTGGTAAAAGAGAGTGTTTATGTTTCGTAGAAAGCGATAGTGCTTTTTGGACACAGTTTCTACCAAAAGTACGGGCTGGAAATTATATTTCTACATAAACTGGTAAGTTATATCAAAATTTTTTTCTCCAGTTCACTACTTTCTCTATCCACTACAACTAAAATATCTAAGTCGGAGTCTTACTTCTCTTCTTCTCGGGCATAGGAACCAAAACATCGAATTTCAACGATATGCACTTTGACCCATATAGGTAGTCGTTCCTTAAATTGTTTCAGGATATCGAGTGCTCTTTTATGCAGTCTCTTGTCCTCTTTTAGAAAGTTATAAGGTTTTGAAAAAACGATGTTGAATTCTTGTTCGACGTAAGTCGGTTATGTTTAAGGTTCAAACGAAGCTTACAAAGATATAGAATATGTTATGTATAAATAAGTTTTTCTTTAGGTATTGGGATTTTTCTACCCCCTAGCGAAGATCACTTCCAATTTCCTTAAGTCTTTTCTTTAACCTGTCTGACTTATGTAAAAGAACCTCTCTTTTTTCTTTTTCTTTTTGGACAATCTCGGGTGGGGCTTTTTCTAGAAAATGCGGGTTGGATAGTCTTTTTTCCAGTACAAGTATCTCTTTTTCTAATTTCAGCCAATTTGCTTTTAGTCTCTTTTTTTCTTTATCCATATCTATCAGTCCGGCCAGGGGAATGAAGATTTCTATATCTTCTATTAAAGAGCAGGCTGAATAGGCTGGTTTACTCAGAGTTTCATCTATAATTAACTTCTTGGTTTTTGCCAAATTAGTAATTTCTTTTCTATTTTCTTTCAGGATATTGAGATTATTCTTATTAGAAGGTTTAAGCCAGAGTTCCATTTTTATCTGGGGGGGAATTCCTATTTCAGACCTGATAGTACGTGCCTCTTGGATGATTTCTCTTAAAAGATGAATCTCTTTACTTCCGTTCGGGCTGATTTCTTTGCTGGGAAGGGGCCAGGGAGAGACCATAATGCTTTCATCAGCTCCAGGTAGGCGTTGATAAATCTCCTCAGTAATAAAAGGGATGAAGGGATGAAGGAGCTTTAGAGTTCCTTTCAGGATATACCAGAGTATCCATTGGGCGGTATAACGGGATGATAAATCTTCTTTATCAAAAAGGCGAAATTTTACCAGCTCTATATACCAATCACAAAACTCTCCCCAGAAAAATTGATAGAGGCGGTGGGCTGCCTGGGAAAACTCAAAGTTTTCTAGATTTAGAGTGATTTCCTTAGTGAGAGAAAAATAAAGATTGAGAATCCATTTATCAGATAGTCTCATCAATTCTGGATTCGATTTTTTTTCCTGGGGAGTAAAATCCTTAAGATTTATCAGCACAAAGCGGGAAGCATTCCAGATTTTATTGGCAAAATTACGGTAGCCGCGTACTCTATCTTCGGAAAAAGGAAGGTAGGGGGAATCTGACTGAGGAGAGATGAGGGCAAATCTGAAGGCATCTGTCCCGTAATTTTCCATTATTATTAGAGGATCTACTGTATTCCCCTTAGATTTACTCATTTTCTGTCCTTTCTCATCGGAAATAAGGGGATGGAGATAGATCTTATAAAAGGGAACCTTACCGGTAAATTTCAATCCCATCATTATCATTCGAGCCACCCAGAAGAAGAGGATATCCCAGGCAGTACAGAGAACAGAGGTGGGATAGAATTTTTCCAATTTTTCTGTTTTTTCAGGCCAGCCCAGAGTAGTAAAGGGCCAGAGGCTGGAGGAGAACCAGGTATCCAGGACATCTTCCTCCTGCCTGAGTTCTGTCTTATCACAGGCAGAACAGGCTGGAGGTCTATCTTCAGCCACAGTTGGTTTCCCACAGTCCTCACAATACCAGACAGGCAATTGGTGGCCCCACCAGAGCTGACGGGAAATACACCAATCATGAATATTCTCCATCCATTGAAAGTAGTTTTTCTCCCAGCGAGAAGGAATAAATTCTATTTTGTTCTCTTTGACCGCTCTCATCGCTTCTTTGGCAAGATCTTTTGTTCGTACGAACCACTGAGAAGAAAGATAGGGCTCTACTATTTCCTCACAGCGATAGCAATGTCCTATACGGTAGTTATAGTCTTCTATTTTCTCCAGATAACCTTTCTTTTTAAGGTCAGCCAGCACTTTTTCTCGACACCTATATCTATCTAATCCTTGATAAATGCCTCCTTTTTCATTTATAGTTGCCGTTTTATCCAAAATATTAATGAAAGCAAGATTATGTTTTTTACCTATTAAAAAATCATTAGCATCATGAGCTGGTGTGATTTTGAGAGCGCCAGTTCCAAATTCTGGGTCAACATATTCATCAAAGACAAGAGGAAGTTCGCGTCCCAGCAAGGGTAAGATTAATTTCTTCCCTTTTAGTTTTTTGAATCTTTCATCTTTTGGATTCACTGCTACTGCTGTATCCCCCAGCATAGTCTCGGGACGGGTAGTGGCTACCACCAGATACTCTTTATCATCTTTAAAGGGGTATCTTATGTAGTAGAGTTTTCCTCTTATCTCTTCATACTCTACCTCAATATCGGATAAGGCAGTCCCACAACGAGGGCACCAATTAACAATATAATCTCCCCGGTAAATATAGCCTTGCTGGTAAAGCTCTACAAATACTTTTCTTACTGCTGCTGAGTGCTCTTTATCCATAGTGAAGGATTTA
>SDBT01012262.1_pt1 | contig 13774 bp, 6 predicted proteins | sample 2277101 | NCBI WGS metagenome assembly SDBT01 (sample SAMN10404973, study PRJNA504765) | marine sediment metagenome | isolation source: marine sediment core GS10_PC15, 103 cmbsf | place: Arctic Ocean: Southern Knipovich Ridge | collected 2010
TCAGCCGCGACCTCACGGTCACCGCCGCATAGCTCGGGGCCGGGATGGTTCGCTAGACCTTTCCCGTACGACTCTTTCCTTCGCGACTCCATGCCGGTTTATCCCGGCGCTTTCTCTGACCCCGACTTCCATCCCCGACTTCCATGAGCGGCAGTGGCTGCCACCGGTGATGTTGGGAGAACGCCGCCTCGGCAAAACCGGCGGCTAGCGACTTGCCGCTCACTCACCGTGGGAATTCCGGTTAGAGTTTCCCAGGGAATCAAGGACGCCGATGTTTCCTCGCGCCCAATAGGCGATAGATGTTATGCGGCCGCTCCATCATCAACGTCAGTTCGGCCTCGAGGACCTCGTAGCTGAAGAACTCGTGGGCGACCCGATAGTTGTGTTCGACCATCTCGTTGCGATAGGCTTCATCGCCCAACAGACGGTGTATCTCCTCGACCGTGTCGTCGGTTGGAAAGCCGTCGAACAGGACCGGGCGAACGCCGCACGGCTCGATGTCGGTCCGGTAGATGGCATATCGATTGCAAACGACCGGGCACTTGAAGTAGAGGGCCTCGAGAAACGCGTTGCCAAAGCCCTCGTAGGTCGACGGATAGGCCACCAGATCGGCCTGCGGATAGGTGTCCCCGATCGTAAACAGCGGCCGGCCGTCTTCGCCGGTTCCACGCTGGTCCGAGATCCACTTGTCGGCGAAGATCAGATCGACGTCGAGCAACTCGGCGAACTCGCGGATCCGCTTCGCATAGGCGTCCCCTTCGTCCCCCGAGGCGTGGGTGATAACTAATTTCGCCCGGTCGGGAGACAAACGTCGGGCCAGCTCGATCGAGTGCTCGATCCCCTTTCGGGCAACGACCCGAGTGGGTTGCAGAATCAGCAAATCGTCTTCGCCGACCCCGATCGCCGAGCGAAATCGCCGCGAGTAGTCGTCCGGCGGGTCGGGTGGGTTGGCGTAATCCATCACGTTCGGAACGATCCGGCACGACTGGCCCGTCCGCCGGCTGAACTCCTCGCCCGCCAGACTGTTGATGACCACATGCTGAATCTGGGCCAAGACGGGCGGAAACGCGAGTTGGATGAGGTCGTCAACCGCGTTGATCAGGAACCGCTCTCGTTCCCAGAAGAAATCGTGATGATGGGCCATACACCCGATCCCGCTCTCCTGAATCTCCTGGACTAGGGCAATCCCCAACGGCAAGTTCATCGGGATCGTCAGGGCATTCTCGGCGATTAGGACGTCGACTTGCGTTTCCTGGATGGCCTGGTCGAGCTTGTCACGAATCGTGCGGGTCATTCGCATGATATCGTCGGTAAGTTCCGCCGATCGGATTTCGGCCTCGAAGGCCCGGCGCGAGATATCGAGGATCTCGGGATGATTGAAATGGGCCTCTTCGATCAGGAAGGTCCGATCGTCGGGCCGGTCGGACTCGCCGGTGATGTAGTAACACTCGATGCCCATCCGCTGGATCACATCGGCCCATTTGGCGATCTCGAGCGATACGCCGTCGGTCCCTGAAATCCGCGTGGAAACGAAACCAACCCGCTTGGGACGACGAAAGAGAGACTGGCTCATAATCGAACACCTCGCTCCGGAGGAAAGTAACCACCGAAGCCCCATTGTAGCCGATCTGCCGAGATGTCAATCATCCCCGAAATAAGGGGTCCGGAGTGAATGGCACTTGAACTACTGTAAGTGCTTGGTGGTTTAGGGTTTGCAGCGTTCCTTTGAAACTGATCTGCCAGGGAGATTTGCCCGCCTGAAATTCGGCCGCCGCCATCACGCTGCGAATAAGACTGTAGCCAAGTAGGTACATGAAGAACTTAGAGTCTGAACTCACGCTCCCTCATCCTCCGCCGGATCTATTCGTACCCGAACGCTTTTAGGAAGGGGGCAAGGGGTTGCATTATCGGTTCAAGGTATCTTGCGCAGTTGTTCCACCGGGCGACCGCTCTGGTGTAGATAGGCTTGGTGATGTCGTCGTACGTGGACGTCCTCACCGCCTTGCGCTCCGACCGCCGCCTGGTTGGCCAATTTTCGCAGTGGATCGGCTGATCGATTGCCGCAGTTTATCTCCTCCCTCATAAGTAGGGTCTTTGCCGAGCCGATTTCCAAAGAACTCGAGAATTCTTGGGGGAGGTGCAAGAAACCGTTGCAATTTCCCCGTTTTCTGCTAGGATTAGGATTACGCCGTTTAGGTAGGCTGTTCGGTTTGTCCGATTGACGGCGCGTGCGGGCTTTTTTCAAACTTGCGTCGGGCTGCCTGATGGCCGGCATCAAAACTAAGCTCCGAACCCTAGACTCTTAGTCGCGAACTGTTCTACCTCGGGAGAAATTCAGATGCGCATCTATAGATTCAGATTGGCCTGTGCGGTGGTCCTCGGGTTGTGTTTCCACTCGGCGCAACGCGACGCAGCCGCTGACGTTATCGAGCCGAGCTTCGGGGCGGCGGTGGCCGGGGGCGGCGGGTATTCGTACGCGAGCACGCCCGGCTGGACGAACAACAATGACACCGATGACAACTGGTTTTACAACACGGACTATGCCACCAATTCCAGTGCCAAGCGCCCGAATCCACGCACGGGCGATGTCGCCTTGCACGGTTTCGACGGCTACACCTCGCAGATTCTCGCCGACACCTTTGTCTCCGGGAGGACCTACACGTTTTCGATCTACGGAGCGGGGGACTCCGATTCCAGCCCGGATTCGGATCGGCACTGGCTCTACATTTTCGACGGTAGCACCATCCCAGACATTTTCACCGAGGGAAACGATCTGGTTCGGGCGCGATATCTGAGTGACGGAACCCTCGACAATTTCGGCGGAGTGGGAACGGGGGCCAGTTCGGGAACCAATGCCGGCTGGTCCATCGGCGACGGCGCCGGCGGCGATTGGGAGGCCACCGGAGGTACCTGGGGGCTGCTCACCCTTAGCTATACGGCGACTGCCGCCGAAGACGGCAACCCGATCGGAATCGCCCTTTGGGGAGGCGGTGATTCGGCGGTCGATGACGTCAGCGTCACTAGCGTTATTCCCGAGCCGAGCAGTCTGCTGTTGCTGGGCTTCGGAGCCGTAGGCGTTCTGGTGGTTGTCCCGGGTTGGCGGCGGCGGCGACGATCGCGGGCGTAGTAGCCCTGTTCGATGCGCCGAAACATTTTCCGCCGTGGTCGCACATGTCCGTGCCGTTCCACGCGACATCGTGGAGTAGAAGCGGCATCTTGTGTTTCTGCCATCGCTCTGCTTCGGTACAATGACTTCATGTCGAAGAAGAAACGCAAGCGAGACAATCGCAGCAGCTACGAGTTTAGTCGGTCTAAGCGGCTCGACTTACAGAAATCACAATCGCTCGTGATGGCTGCCCAGCGTGCCTGGAAGCAAGCCAAATACGAGCGTGCGGTCGATCTCTACAAAAGAGCGTTGCAGCGGGATCCCGGCAATGCCGAACTGATGGTAGACATCGCACGTGCCTACGGTCTCCGGCAGGATTTCGACCGAGCGCAGGACTACATCGAGCGGGCGCTGAAGTCAGATCCGCAGCAGGCGCGAATTCAATACATGGCGGGCGAAACGTTCTGGATGATCAATCGACAGGACGAGGCCGCCGTTTGCTTTCGCCAGGTATTGGAACTGGATCCGAACGCGCGCGACGCACCGGCCGCGCTGGTAACACTGGCCCGTTATCACGAACGGCACCATCGACTCGACGATGCCCGCGAAGCGCTGGACCGCGCGCTGGCAATGCAACCCGACCATGAAGACGGTCGGTTGCAATGCGCGATTCTGGCGCGTCGTGACGGCCAACGCTCCGAAGCGATCTCGCAGTTGCGCAGTCTGTTAGATCGCAAGTTGCATTCGTTTCAAATCGAGTCGGACGCGTGGTACGAATTAGGGCAACTTCTCGATACTGAGCAGGACTACGACGGGGCGATCGACGCGGCGCAGCGTGCCAAGAAGCTCCTGCGGCCTCACGCGGGCGAGGCGCTGCGACAATGGAAAGGCGTTCGCGGTCGTGTCGATCGCATGCTCGAAGACATCACGAAGGAAGATTTTCAACGCTGGGACCAACAGGGCCCCGCCGGCGATGCCATGCGGCTGGCGCTCCTGACCGGACATCCCAGGAGCGGCACGACCCTGATAGAACAGGTGCTCGACAGCCATTCCGATCTAATCAGCGCCGATGAATTCGCGACTTTCAGCGATTGGGTGTTTGTGGCCCTGGGCATGCATCATCCAGCGGCGACAACGACGATCCTGACCATGCTGAGTCGGACGCCCAAGCGGCGGTTTGCCAAGGCGCGCCAGGACTATTGGTCGCGGACGGAAGCCATGTTGGATGAACCGATCGGTGACCGACTCTTGATGGACAAGAACCCTGAATTGACGTACCTGGTGCCGATGGTCAATTGTGTGTTTCCAGAAATGAAGGTTCTGTTTGCGCTGCGGGATCCACGGGACGTTGTGCTGAGTTGTTTCATGCAGAAACTGCCTCTCAATTCGATTAGCGTCAACTACTTGTCGCTCGAAGAAACCGCTCGCAAATACGCCCATGTGATGCGCCACTGGCTCGTGACGCGCGAGCATACCAAGGCCGACTGGATGGAACTTCGCTATGAAGATACGGTCGAGAATCTGGAGGCTCAGGCCCGCCGATTGTTGAGCTTCCTGGGCCTGCCGTGGGAAGAAGGTGTGCTGCAGTTCCACCGCCACGCACGGAAGAAGCTAGTCCGCTCGCCAACGTACGAGGCGGTAACTGAGCCCGTTCACAACAGAGCAATCGGTCGCTGGAAGAACTATGAACGTCACCTGGCGCCGCATTTGGAGATTTTGGAGGCGCAGCTTGATGAGTTCGGTTACCGCTAGCTAAGCGAATTGGAATTCATCGCCATCGCCGCAAGTCCTATCCGAGTTTCGTTGATTTGCCCTAAAGCCCTTGTGTCCTATTCGCGTTGCACGGCTAGTAGGCCCAAGGGTTGCGGACTCGTCACGGCACACTCACGAGATGTCGTAGGTGCCAGCTTAGCAACGCAACGGGCTCGGTCGGATCGCGTTGGAAATCGGGGCGGCGAGTTCGGCTACGGAAGGTGAAGAAACTCTTGACACACGGCCTTTCTTTACTACAATAATACTCGTATCTCTTGGAGGGAGCGTACGCGTCGCGCGTGAAGAGCCGCGTTGCGTTTTCTCATCAATCACAAACTGGTGCGGAATCAGGTCCGCTGGCCGAGGCAACACTGTCGATCCGAAGGAATGACGCAAATGAAACCGACAAGAAAGACGTGGACGTTTCGCAACTCCGCAGCCCTGCTGACAATACTGTGTCTGCTCGCCGTCGCGACTGCCGTGACGGCCGATGTCGTCGAATTGAAGGTAATGAGCTACAACATTTGGGTGGGCGGCCAACCACTGAACAAGACCGAGGAGGTCATCCTCGCGTCGGGTGCCGATATTATCGGCTTGCAGGAGCGTGGCGGCAACGGTCCGACGATCGCCGCGGATCTGGGGTTTTTCTATCACGAGGTGGGTGGCAGCACGGCAATTCTCAGCCGCTACCCCATTACGCAAACGTTCGGCTATGGTGTGGCCGTCACGTTGCCGACCGGCACCGAGGCCTTCGTCTTCGACGTCCATCTGGCGGCCTATCCCTATCAACCTTATGACCTGCGAGACGGCCTGATCAGCACCGAGGCCCAAGCTATTGCCGGGGCGGAGTCGGCCCGCGGTGGGCAGCTTCACAATGCGCTGGCCGCTTTGGCTCCGTATGTGGCAAGCGGCGCCCCGGTCTTCTTTACCGGCGATTTCAACGAACCTTCGCACTTGGACTGGACCCAGGAAGCCGCCAACGCCGGCCTGCATCCGCTCTCGGTCCAGTGGCCCACTTCCTCGGACGTCGTCGGCGCCGGCATGGCCGACTCTTATCGAGAGATCTATCCCGATCCGGTTGCCACGCCGGGCTATACATGGACGCCGCTGGATCAGGCCGGCGAAGTGCATGACCGCATCGATTACGTCTATTTCAGCGGTACAGGAGTCACGGTAACCGATTCGCAAATCGTCGGCGAGGATCCCTCGATGGCCGATATCGTCGTTAGCAACTATCCCTCGGACCATCGGGCCGTCGTGTCGACTTTCAACGTCGACGACTTCAACGGCGGCGAACCGGAGTTCTCCTTCGGCGCCAATCTGATCGTCAATCCGGGCGCCGAGGCCAACGCGCCGGGCGTTACCAGCGGACAGGACCTCGGCCTGTTCGGTTGGACCGACACGTCCGAATTCATTACCGCCCAGCAATACAACGGCTTTTCCGCCGATGACCCCAGTACCGGAGGGTCTCATCCCGGCGCCGAGTTCGGCGATGTCTATTTCTACGGCGGAGTCGTTGGCGACGGTGCGTCGACCTACCAGATCAGCCAGCGTATCGACGTCTCGGACGGATCGGAAGACATCGACGCCGAGATGGCCGACTTCGAGCTGTCGGGGCATTTCGGCGGTTGGTCCAATCAGTCGGACAACGCGCGGTTGATCGCCACGTTCCTCGACCAGACGGACTTCTATCTCGACAGCGTGACCATCGGGGGATACGATGCCTTCGACCGGCGAGACATCTCCCAACTGTTGTTCGATGAACTGGGCGGAAACGTCCCGGCCGGCACGCGAACGATCGAGCTCGTCTTGGAACTCGACAAACCGGAAGGGGGCGCCCACGGGGACGGAGCCGCCGATAACCTTTCGCTGATCTTGAGGTCTTGGGACAAGTTGACTTGGGACGCAACGGCCGGTTTCTGGAGCGACCCGAAGTGGCTCGATACGGCCGGGCAATCCACCAACCGCACCCCCAATGTCGATCTGGCGGCCGAACTCGACGGCGGCGCATTGACCGTGGCAACCGACAGCGCGGCACTTGCGATGACGGTCGAGCGTGGACAACTCGCGATCGCGAATGACACCCAGTTGACCGTCGGCACTACGATGGACATCGGCCCTGCCGGAGACGTTACCTTAGGAAGCCGGGCCGTGTTGGACGTCGGCGGGACCCTAAACGCCCGCCCGGGCAGCTCACTCGAACTGGGTAACGACGCCCAATTGATCACCGGCGGCGGGTCGGTCGATGTCCTGACGCTCGACGGCCATGCCACGGTCGGCGTAGTCGGCGGCGCGTTAGCCGTATCGACGATAACAAACGGTTCGCCGGCCACGCTCACCAAACGGGGGCTTGGAGCACTTCAGATCAACGTCCATAACTTGGCCGACATGACCACGCGAGTCGACCTCGACGGGGGGACCTTGCGTCTGGAGTCTTCGATCACGCACGAGGTGCCCATCGGCTTGACGGAGTCTGCTTGGCTGTTGACATCACTCGGGTTCGATACGACGGCGGACCCGACCGTCGATCCAACCATCGAGCCGGCGCTGAACGCGCTGTTGGGTATCTCCGATCCGCCCGGGAGCATTGCCGCCGACCCGGGCTTGCGGTGGATGGTCGATAACTTCATGTCCGACACCGTCAACTTTTCGATCGATCGGCCGCTCCGCTACGAGGACCACGTCTTGCCCATGTTTACGACGATTCCGAGCCCGCCGGACCACGATTACTACACCGTTTTGTGGCACGGTATGGTCTCCATCTCCGAGCAGCTCGCCGACAGCCCCTTCACGTTCGGCACTCGCAGCGACGACGGAAGCTCTCTCTGGGTCAAGGTGGGCGACGCGTGGCAGATGGTCGTCGACAACCGAGGGCTGCACGGCGAGGAGATACAAACCGGTGAGGTCGATCTGCCGGCCGGCAACCATGAGATCGCCATTGCCATGTTCGAGTGGGGCGGCGCCGACCTGATCGAGGCCCGAATGGGAATCGGGGCCGGCCTCTCGTGGGATATCATGGGGACGATCGATCCCGGCAACAGCCAACTCATCTCCTACGTACCCTTCGATAGTCCGACGCTGAACCTGAAGGTTGTCAGCGACTCGACACTCGAGGTGGTCTTTCCCGAGGACGTCGAACTACCGACGATTACCTTGGCCGGCGGTGTGCTGGCGACCGAGAATCCCATGGGCCATAAGATAACGTTCGAGGGAGTCCTTATCGATACGGAGGCGACCAGGGTCGGTATGGATCCTCGGGTGGCAACCGATTACGGCCGCATCATGAATGACTCGACGGCGCAGAAGCTGACGATCGTCAAGGCAGGCCCGAGCGTGTGGAATCTCACCGAAGCACCCGGTGGAATGACCGGCACCAAGAACGTCACCTGGGAGGTCGACGCGGGCACTCTGCAAGTCAACGGCGAGGCACCGTTGGGCGGCCGGCCGGTGATACTCTCCGGGGGCACGCTGGCCGTAATGAAGCTACTCGACGGTCCGGGATCGGGGCCTACTCCGACCGAGGGAGCCGTCTCTCATTGGTCGCTGGACGACGGGCCGGGCAGCCCGATCGCCGCCGATTCGTTGGGCCCCAACCAGGGGACGCTCGTGAACATGGACACGGCCGCCGATTGGGTCGCTGGCCGCAGTGGGGAGGCCGCAGACTACGCACTGAAGTTCGACGGCACACCGGGGAAGGTCGTCTCGGCCGGCATGGCCCCCTCGCTGCAAATGGTCGGCAGTCTCTCCATCTCGGCATGGGTCAACGTCGATAACTTCACCGACTGGGCCGCCATTGCCGGCTGGATCCACGATAGCGGGTCGGTCGAATCGGGCTACGCCTTGGGCCTCTACGGCCAAGGACTCTATTGGGGCGTCGCGCCCAATGCCAGCGGCGTGATCAACTACATGTATCCCGACGGATTGGAAACCGATACCTGGTATCATCTCGTGGCGACCTACGACGCCGATTCCGGCTCGCAACGCCTTTACGTCGATGGCAATCTGGCCGGCGAATCACAACTGGTCGGCGGGCCGATCGATTGGAATCCACTCAGCCAGGACGGATTCGAGATCGGAAGATATCACGACGACAACGAAGAGTACAACATCTCGGGCACCATCGACGACGTGCGCGTTTTCAGCCGGGCGCTCGACCCGGCGGAAATCGCGACCTGGTATGGCCTCGATACGCCGAACATGGTCGGCGTCCAGTTGTCGGTGACCGAGGATTCCTCGTTACGAGTTCAATCGCCGGGAATCGCACGCTTCGGCACCTTGGACTTGCGACAGGGGATCCTGACGGTGGAGGGCAACTCGCCCGGCATCCAGTTCGAGGGAACCACCATCACGGCGGAAGGCGCCTCGACAACCGTCGGCGTCGACCTGCAATCGCCGGCAAATCTAGGGCCGCTTACCGGAAACGGCGAGACGGCCGTCTTCGTCAAAATGGGGCCCTATGATCTCGTTCTCGACGGACAGGGCACCACCGGGGTCGACGCCGTGACGTTCCAAGTGCAAGAAGGCACACTCGTCGCTCTGCATGACGGGAATCCGCTGGGTACCGGCAAACTAACCCTCGACGGCGGCAACCTCGTGTTGGCCGCCAAAGCCGACGCCGGCGACTCGGTCCTCTACGACAACCAATTGACCATGGCTGAGAATGGTCTTCTTACGGCCGGGTCCGGCGGCGTCGACGGCGCGGCGGTCGGGCCAGTGGCCGTGACGCTCGGCAGCGAAGGCCGCGGCGTGTCGCTCGGCGACCAGACCCTTACGCTGCGATCGCTCGACGGCTATCGGTTGAACATCGCCGGCCCGATCGACGGCACCGGCGAAGTCCACATTACCCTCGGCGACATTACCCTCTCGGGTGGCGGATCCATTGGGATGTTGAGGACCGCCGGCGGTTCATTGACGATCGCCGCGGATCTTCATGTCGAAACCTTATCCGTGACCGGCGGGACCGTCGACACGGGCAACAGCCGGATTGTCGTTGCCAGGCAAGCCATACTCGGCGACACACCCCTAACGATCGAGGAAGGATATACGTTCGGACTCAGCGGCACGGACTTGGGCCGTCTTCCTGGGGACGGGGAACAGGTTGACCGACGGATCACGCTCTCCGGCGGCACGTTCCAATTGGGTACGTCCTCCGTGCCCATGGGCGGCTTGGTCTCGTACTGGTCGCTCGATGACGGACCCGAGAGCACGACCGCCGCCGATCCGGTTGGAGGAAACGACGGAACGTTGGTGAATCTGGACGCCGCGACGGCCTGGGTGGCCGGGCATTCCGGAGACGCCGAGGATTACGCGCTGCGGTTCGACGGAACATTCGACCAACACGTCTCCATAGGCGGTCGTCCGGCCCTGCAAGTGGCCGGTGACATTACCGTGTCGGCGTGGGTGAACGTCGATAGCTTCACCGACTGGCCCGCCATCGCCGGATGGGTTTACGATACCGGTTCGACCGAGTCCGGCTATGTCATGGGGTTGTTCGCCAATGGAGGGTTTTATTGGGGAGTGGGCCCCGAAGCAAGCGGCGTGATCAACTATCAGGAAGTCGGCCCCTATGAGACGGGGACCTGGTATCATCTGGTCGGCACGTATGACGCGACGACCGGATCGCAACGACTCTACGTCAACGGCCAGCAAGCCGCCGAAACTCCGTTGGCCTCGGGGCCCATCGACTGGGAGCCGCTCAGCGCCGAGGACGGATTCGAGTTGGGTCGCTATCACGACGACAACGACAATATCCCCTATCTCGGCACCATCGATGACGTGCTCGTTTACGAACGGGCATTGGATGCCCAGGAAGTGGCGGCCCTCTATGCCTTGTCTCCCGAGGGCAAAACGATCGACCTTCCCACGACGAATCTGTCGATCACGGCCGATACGACACTCGCTTTGAGCTCCCCCAGTCAGGCCGTTTTGGGCGATCTGGAGTTGGACGACGCCGTGACGCTGACGATCCCGGCGGCGATCCCCAGCTTCGAGGACGTGACCATGGGCGACGGGGCCAAGATCGTCGGCTCGATGGCTGTCCGCGGAACGTTGGCCGCTCGTTCTTGGGCGACTGGGGCCGCGGAAGTTCAAGCCGCCCAGTGGGCCATCGAAGGAATCGTTCGGATGGAGTCCGGCTCGACGATAGCGGCTACCGTGGGAGCCTCGGCCAACGACTAGTTCGTCGTCATCGGCGGATCGGGGGGCCTTGCCTTCGATGACAATGTCGTGCTGAAGTTACAGATCGACGGCTCCGACCTGTTTCTGGCTGGCGAAGTGGTTCTGGTCGAAGTCGACGTCGCGTCGGAGGACGGCATCATGGGTAACTTTGCCTCGGTCGAAGGCCTCGGAAAGTACGTAACAACTACCCCGAAACAAGGTACGGACCCCGTCACGGGAAACAGCACGCTGTCGATCTTGATCGACAGAAGCCTGAACCCCGGTGATGCCACCTTGGACCTGACGACCGATGTCCGCGACTTCAACGTCTGGAATACGAACAAGTTCACCAGCGGCACCGATTGGGCCAGCGGCGACTTCGACGGCAACGGCGTAACCGACGTCCGCGACTTCAACGTTTGGAACACCAACAAGTTCACCTCGGCCAGCGCCGCAGCCCCGGAGGCCGGAGGTCAAGTGCCCGAGCCTACGACATGGGCCATGCTCGCCATCGGACTGGCCGCCTTGGCGCTCAGTCGTCGGCGGAAGTAGAGTAGATGGTTCTCCTGCGTCGCCGAGCGTGGGCAAGGAGAGTGGTTCTTCACGGAAGTTAATGGGTAATTCCTTCAGGGATGAGATCTAGTTTTCCGCAATAGAAGAGGATTCAGATTCGATAGTTGTCGAAGCTGCGGAAACCGCGGGCGGCGGATTTTATGAATTGGATGCGACTGTTGAAGCCTTCGCTTTTGGCGTTGATGATGCGATGGCGAAAGTAGGTCAGGAGATTGTCCAGGTGACGATTCAAGGTCTTGGCTACCGAGACGATCGGCTTCAAGCGGCTGTGCGTCGCCCAGCCGTACCATTTGTGAAAATGCTTCTCGGCATTCTTCGCGTACGTGTAATCCCAGAACCAGCGGAATTACTCCTTGATGGCCCAGGCTCGCGACGTCTTCAATTCCAGATCCTTCAAGTCCGAGAAACGCAACGATTGCGATTCGCTGAAGTTGTCCGGATTGAAAAGCCAAAGTCGCTTCGAGCCGGTCAGCGGCGACTCGCCTTCCTTCTTCTTGAGCTTTTTGTGTTCTTGGCGGCGTACTTTATCCACCGCCTCATCCAGATACTTGCTCACATGAAAGCGGTCATGGTCTTGACCCCGCACTTCGGGCACTGAGTCCTTGGCGTCTTTGCGATCGGGATCGTTTCCAACTGCATGGTATCGAAGTGTCGCCATTTTCGCGCCGGAGCATGATCCGCCAACGGCCCGTTGCCGCCGCACTGCGGGCAACTTAATAAAGCCCCAGAGGGCAGAGGGATGCATTGCTAGGGGGGTGACATTAGCCTGATGGTGCAGTGTAGGGCTGACTAGGGTTATCGTACCGCGATAGCGAAACTGGGTGGTTTGGCGAGGGTATTCCTCGTGCGTTGATCATTTTCAGCCATGGACGGGAAAGAAATGACCGACGTTCGTGGCTTCACGATCTGGTCCGTCCACCGGTTCACCTCAGCCCCGCATCCGGCGCCCAGCGATGGCGTGTTGGCCGAGTTGCTGAGGATCGTGGATCCGGATGTGGACCAACCATCCCATGCGAACGACACCCCGAAGTTTGACAATGGAGGAGTAATTGGTCAGAATGAGCCAAGATAAAACTGACCAAACTCATTAGGAGAGGGGTGCCCATGCGAGCGACGATGATAGCCACGGTCCTGGTACTTCTGTGTGGAGCCTCCACGCAGGCGGCCGAGGAGAAGCTGCTTGAGAGGCCGAATATCCTGATCGTCTTCACCGACGACCAGGGATACGCGGATCTCGCCTGCACCGGGTCGAAGACCAACAAAACGCCACGGATGGATCGCCTGGCAAACGAGGGAACGCGGTTTACCAGCTTCTATGCCCAATCGGTCTGTGGGCCTTCTCGCTCGGCCCTTCTGACCGGCCGGTATCCCCTGCGCAGTAAAGGCTGGAGCATGCCGGCCGATGAAATTACCTGGGCCGAACTCATCAAAACCGTCGGATATCAGACGGCCTGTATCGGGAAGTGGGATGTCTCCAACCGCAAACCGATCATTGATCGCATGCCCAATGCGCAAGGGTTTGACTACTACTTCGGGCCATTGGGCGCCAACGACGGCGGCCGTGTTGCATTTCACGAGAACAACGAACCGGCCGGTAACACAAACGATATGGGCAGCTTGACCCGGCTCTATACGGATAAGGCTATCGATTTCCTAGAGAACAAACGCGACAAGAGCCGGCCGTTTGTGCTGTACGTGGCTCACACCATGATGCACACGATCATCGACGCCTCGCCGAAGTTCAAAGGGACATCCGAGGGCAGCCTATACGGCGACGTCGTCGAGGAGTTCGATTCGGAAACGGGACGGCTGCTCGATGTCGTCGACCGGTTGGGACTGCGAGAGAATACGCTGGTGATCTACACCACGGACAACGGCCCCTGGAACCAGCCGGCTTACTACAAGAATAAGAAAGGGCATCCCGAGGGCTCTGTCTTCTGGGGCGATGCCGGCCCGCTGCGCAATGGCAAGGGATCCTGCTACGAGGGCGGTTATCGGGTTCCCTGTATCGTTCGCTGGCCGGGGAAGGTTCCCGCGGGCCGCGTGTCCGACGCGATGTTCGCCACGATCGACTTCATGCCGACCTTCGCCGGATTGGCCGGGTTCAACGTGCCCCAAGACCGAATAATCGACGGCGTGGATCAGAGGGAACTTCTGTTGGGAAAGAGCAGCCGGGGCGCTCGCGAT
>SDBT01012263.1_pt1 | contig 13773 bp, 14 predicted proteins | sample 2277101 | NCBI WGS metagenome assembly SDBT01 (sample SAMN10404973, study PRJNA504765) | marine sediment metagenome | isolation source: marine sediment core GS10_PC15, 103 cmbsf | place: Arctic Ocean: Southern Knipovich Ridge | collected 2010
CGATGGCCGCCGGGCACAACCGCCGTCGACGGTTCCAGGTGGCCGGCGATCTCGATCAGGTCGGCCACCGTCTCGAGCCGTGGTGTAGCGGCCACCTTGGTCTGTTCGTCGTCGTGGAGCATGATTGCCTTAACTACTCACTGTTGAGAACACAGTCCGATGGGTGCCATGCTCCACGCTTGCGTGGGCATGCGTGGCGGGGTGAACGCAGCGGCGCCCCAGGGCACGACGAACTGGGGCACCGCTGCGCTATGCCACCAGCCACCCATCACCACAGCCGGCGACTCTATCAACCCTCGCTCTTGAGCGTTTCGTACATATCCAGCGCCTTGTCCGGCTTCTCGAGGTCGTGGACGATCGCTCGGACGGCTTTGATCATGGCGACCGGATTGTCCGCGCCGAAGATATTCCGTCCCATGTCGACGCCCATGGCACCTTGGTCGATCGCCTTGTACGCCAGTTGCAGTGCATCCGGCTCGGGGATCTTCTTGCCGCCGGCGATCACGCACGGGACCGGGCAGGAACTGGTCACTTGCTCGAAGTCGGACTCGCAGTAATACGTCTTGACGAACTGGGCCCCCAACTCGGCACAAACACGGCACGCCATGCTCAGGTATCGGGCATCGCGGGCCATCTCTTTACCGACCGCCGTGATGGCGAGCGTCGGCAGACCATAGCGGAAACCAGAATCGCACGTTGTTGTCAGCACGTCGAGCGTTTCATGCTCGTAAGTCGCCCCGATATAGGCCATCACGGCTTGGGACGTTGCGTTGAGGCGAATCGCGTCCTCGACGTTGACCCCGATGAGTTCCTTGCTCAAGTCGGTCAGGATCGTGGCCCCGGCACTCGTGCGGAGACAGACCGGCTTGCCACAGTTGGGCGGGATCACCGAGCGAAGAATCCCGCGGGTACACATCAACACGTCGGCATACGGGATCAGAGGAGTAATGCTCAGGTCGACCCGTTCGAGCCCCGAGGTCGGGCCCATGATGTACCCGTGGTCGAAAGCGAGCATAACGACGCGTCCCGACTTGGGATTGAAGATCTGGCTCATGCGATGCTTCATTCCCCAGTCGTAGCCGCCGGAGCCCTTGATGTGGAATCCGGGGGTCTCTTGAGGTATGCCGATACCAAAGTTTTTCGAGTCCTTGTTGCCGTCAGCGTCTGGCATGGTTCTAGTCCCTTTTGGAGGTGATTGAAGAGTAACCGGCCGTTTCATGCCGGATTCGTGGTTTAGTGGATTACTGCTGTCTCATACCCCGATGGATGCGGCTCCGTCGGCACAGCCGCGAAAAAACATGGCGATGGACGTCGCGCCGGGATCTTGATGGCCGATACTTCGCTCGCCGAGATTTCGGGCGCGGCCGAACCGTGCCTGGAACTGCTTGGTCTTTTCGGCGCCGGCCTCGGCAGCGTCCGCCGCTTTGGCCAGGGCATCGGCCACGCAGTCACCGCTGGAGGCGGCGGCTTTCAGTGCCTCAATCCCGGGGGTCAGCGCGTCGACCATGGTCTTGTCTCCGACTTTGGCCTTGCTGATGACGAGCAGTTCGTCGAGGCCCGCTTCGAAAATCTTGGCCAACAGTTTGGTGTCAATCTGGGAGGCCTCGCCGACCGACTCGGCCATTCCTTCCATCAGCGACCCCATCAGCGGCCCGGTCGAACCGGCGTCGATATTCTCGACCGACTCGGCGACCGCTTCGAGCAAGCTGTGGATGCTGGCATGGTCGCACTCATCGATGCCCCGCTCGATCGCGTCCATCGCACGTCCCATTGCAATGCCATGATCGCCGTCGCCGATGGCGGAGTCCAATTCGCACAGCTTATCGACCCCACTCCGAACCTTGGCGGCCGCCGCCCGAAAGACGCTCGCCAGCCCGTCATAATCGAGTGCTCTTGTCATGGCTACTTCACGGTGAATGCCGGCGTATCGCAAGGCGCGTCGAATAACTCGATCAGTTCGTCGTCCATCTTGGCCACGCACATCTGGAAGCCGCCCATTTCCTGGACCGTCAGGAACTCGCCGACCATGGAGCGAACCAATTCGATCCCCTTCGCCTCGAGCAAGATCTTGACTGCCCGGAGCACGATACACTGTTCCATCAGCGTGGTGGCTCCGCAGCCGTTGATCATCACGAACAGTTTGTCGCCGGAGTTGACCGCCATGGTAGCAAGGATCTTATCGAGCATAATCCGGGCCGTTTCGTCGGCGGTGGCAAGTTTCATGACGCCGCCGCCGCCTTCTCCATGCTGGCCCATTCCGACTTCCATCTCATCGTCGGCCAGTTCGCCCAACGAGGCGCCGTTGGCCGGATGGGTAGCCGGAACCGCGCCGACGATCAGGGTGCGCATGTTTTCGTTGAATCGCTCGGCAATCGCGACGACCTCGTCCAGGCTCTTGCCTGCTTCGGCCGCTGCCCCGGCGATCTTGTACAGCAGCACGCAGCCGACCAGACCGCGGCGGTCTTCTAGCGGGGCATCCTTGCCGGCCGAGATATCCTCGTGGGTGAGGATCTTCCGCACGTTGATGCCCGCCTTGACGGCCTTATTGAACGCCTTCTCGCCGGCCAGGACGTCGCCGGCATGATTCAGGATGACCAGCAGTGTCCCGGCGTCACGCCGCGTGGCTTCGAGGGCCGCTACGACGGCGGGGGCTCCCGGGGCAGCGAAGATGTCGCCGACCACGCTGGCGTCCAACGCGCCGTCTCCGACGAGCCCACTCAGGGCCGGTTCGTGTCCCGCCCCGCCGAGGGTCACCAGCGCCACCTTGTCGTCGCTCTTGGGCGTTGCCCGGACGACGGTCTTGCCGTCGAGCTTGATCTGCTTTTTATAGGCTTCGGCAAACCCGTCGAGCAGTTGCACGGTCAAATTGTCGGGATCGTTGATAAACTTCTTCATCACCATCGCTGGTCTCCTGTTTCGTACGTCCAGGCCCATCCATTCTGAGTTACATGGAACCCGAGCCTATCTTGCCACCGGCGAAACATCAATCCCCCGCGGGCCGAAAACAGAGCGAATTGGCGAAAATATCGACCCCGCTCGCTACTCGTTGCTTTCCTGCTCTCTTCGGAGCAGGGCGTCCCAGTTCTTTTCGATCTGGGCTTGGTGCCAGTTGACGATCCCCTCGGGGTCATCTTTCATGAGATGTTTGAACCGGCCCTGGGGCTTGAAGAACTCGGCGACCGGCACGATCTCCTTCGGCTTGCGGTTGATCTTCCACTGGTCGTTGTCGACTTCGTACAGCGGCCAATAGCGAGTCTCGACGGCGAGTCGGGCAACCTCGATCGAATCTTCCGGCTCGCAGCGCCAGCCGCGATGGCAAGGGGCCAGGATGTTGATGAACGCCGGGCCGTCGACCTCCAGACCCCGGGCGACCTTGCGCATGAAGTCCGTGTGGTTCGAAACCGATGCCTGAGCGACGTACGGGATGTGGTGGGCAATCATGCACGCCGTGAGGTCTTTGCGGCGTTGCTCTTTCCCCGAGCGAACTTTCCCGGTCGGGCTCGTGTTGGTCGCGGCCCCGCGCGGCGTCGCACTGCTGCGCTGGATGCCCGTGTTCATGTAGGCGTTGTTGTCGTAGCAGATGTAGAGTATGTCGTGACCGCGCTCCATCATACCCGAAAGCGACTGGAAGCCGATGTCGTAGGAGCCGCCGTCGCCGCCGAAGGCGATGAAGTTGAGTTTCTTGTCCTCGGGCAGCCGGCCCCGGCGCTTGAGCACGCGGTACGCGGCCTCGGCACCGCTGAGTGTGGCGGCGCAGTTCTCGAACGCACAGTGAATGTACGGAACTCGCCAGGAAGTGTAGGGAAAGATCGTGGTCGAGACTTCCATACAACTGGTCGCAAATCCCACGATGGTATCCGGGCCCGAGACATGGAGGGCCTGGCGCAAAACGGCCGGCGCGGAACAGCCCGCACACGCACGATGCCCTCCGGCTAGCAGTTCTTGGTTGGCCGCTATCTTCTTTACGCTGATCGCCATGACGCTTCTTTCTTATTCTCTTAGGCCCAAGTATCGGAAGGTCTCGCCACAGTTGGAGGGGTCACAGTCGCCCGACTGTTTGATCCGGCCAAGCTCTTCAAAAATACCTTCCAGATCGCGTGTGAAAACATCGCGCCCGCCCAAACCATAGACATAGCTGATCATCCGCGAACTATCGTCCGTGTAAGAGCGGATCTCATGGAACAGCGGGCCGCCCTGCTGTCCGTAGGAGACCGATCGATCCATCACGGCGACGGTGCCGACGCGGCCGACGATCTCGGCGAGTTCTTCGCCGGGGAATGGCCGGAAGGTTCGCACCCGGAGCACGCCGGCCTTGATCCCCTTTTCTCGCATGTTGTCCGCGGCCACCTTGGCGGTGCCGCAAGTCGATCCGATGGCGACGATCGCAACCTCGGCGTCGTCGAGCCGATACGATTCGGTGTGTCCGTAGGTTCGTCCGGTCAACTCGCCATACTCGCGACCCACGTCGAGAATGACTCGCCGGGCGTTGTCCATGGCCTCGATCAACTGACGCCGACACTCGAAGTAATACTCGGCCAGATGCAACGGGCCGATCGAAATCGGGTTGGCCGTGTCGAGCAGACTGAACGCCGGGTCGTACTCGCCGACGAATTTCCGCGCGGCCTCGGGGCCGATGATCTCGAGGCCTTCCATCGTGTGGCTGATGATGAACCCGTCGAGGCAGACCATGACCGGCAGCAGGACGTCCTTGTGCTCGGCGATGCGGAACGCTTGGATGATGGTGTCGTAAACCTCTTGCGTTTCTTCGCAGTAAAGCTGGATCCAGCCGGCGTCTCGCAGAAACATCGAGTCGCTATGGTCGCAATGGATGTTGATCGGCGCGCTGATGGCCCGATTGACGACCGGCATGACCACGGGCAGTCGGGTCGAGGCAGTCAAGGCACAGATTTCGGCCATCAACAGGAGCCCCTGCGACGAGGTTGCCGTGATGGTCCTTGCTCCGGCCGACGCCGACCCGAAACAGGCGCTCTGAGCGCTGTGCTCGGATTCGACCGTGATCATCTCCGTATCGATCACGCCGTCGTAGACATATCCGGCAAACTTATGCATCATCTCGGTTTGTGGCGTGATGGGGAAGACGGCGGCCACATCGGGATTGACGTCCTTGAGCGCCTCGGCACCGGCGTCGTTTCCCGTCATTGCAACTTGTTTTTGCACCGTTTGTTTGAGCGTCGTTTGTTTGAGCGTCGTTTGTTTGTGCATTATCAAGATCCCCCGTCGAGTTTCATTGCGATGGCCTGGACTTTCTTGGGGCACTCCCGCGCACAGATGCCACAGCCTTTGCAGTGGTCGTAGTCGAAGCCGGCCATCTCGCCGTCGACCACCTTCACCGAGGAGTCGGGACAAAGGACCCAACAGCGAAGGCAACTGATGCACTTCTCCCGGTCATGCACGGGTATGAATGTTCGCCAGCCGCCGGTCAGGTAGTCGTCGCTATTGCCGCTTGCGAAGACGATCCCTCCGATGGGCATTTCTTTCCAACTCAGAAGTTTGCTCACGTTGATTGCACCTCCTCATAAGCACGCTGGATAGCACGGATGTTTCCTTGGGCGACTTTCTCGCCGAACTTCTTGAGAAACTTCACTTCGACGTCGCGTTGGATCGCATCCATCGAGATGCAGTGGGTCGCTTTGATCAGGGCGCCGACCATCGGCGTGTTGGGAATGGGACGGCCCAGTTCGTCGATCGAGATCTTCGTGGCGTCGATACAGTAGACGGCGTTCCCGTTCACCTTGAGTCTCTCACGCATCGCGAGGGGATCTGCCGATGAGTTGATCACAAAGATGGTCTTCTCGCCGATAGATTCGGTCACGGTGCCGGTGCTGATGAGAGATTCGTCGAGCACGACGACGACGTCCGGCTTTTCGATCGGACAATGAACCCGAATGACCTCGTCGCTGATCCGGGTGAACCCACGGATCGGGGCCCCCATACGTTCGGGGCCATATTCGGGAAAGCCCTGGCCGCATTTCCCCTCTCCCATCGCGACCTGCGCGACGAGTTGGGCAGCCGTCTTGGCGCCCTGTCCGCCACGGCCATGCCAGCGAATTTCCGTCATTTCTTTCGCCATATTCGTATCACTCCCTACCTTTCTTCCAGGAATGCACCTCTCGGGAGGCCAGATATCGGTCGATTTTGCCGTGGCGCCGGGGCCTAACAGCTTCGGCCCGCCACGGCGAACCGGCTCTCCCAGATACCATACAGAAGACGGATTATAACTCGCAATCGCCCCGGCCACAACCGCCGCCGACCGACGCACGGGTGCGTCCAGAGAACTCACCCGGCAGCCGGTACCATCGAACGCAACCCGTCACGGTTAGCCCGGATTATTCATGGCCCTGGGAATTGCGTAACGCACTGTCGTAGCTACGTTCGCCAGAACGTGGTCATAACCCTCTGACACGCCCCACGTTCTGGCCAGCGTAGTTACCAACCCATGAATAATCCGGGTTAGACCTGAGGGAGTCCCGAAACTCCCAATGAGATGGTTACGTATGGTATCTGGAACTCTATTGGCACCGAGGGAGGCGGATGTTGCGCTGGTACAACCGGCGGCTAGCGCCCAATGCCACTTACTTTACACAAACTTTCGTTATCATGCACGTTTGGCACGCTTTTTGCGCATTGATGGCGGGTTACTACTAAACCTGCCATTTCCTGCATGGATGCCACGTCATGATTGTTCCGCCTGCCAAGTTGGCTACTGAATCAACTTCAAAACAGACCGAAAAGAAAACCGCCTCGGCGATTAACCTACTCAACACAATGATCAGTACACCCCAACAACGAGAACTCTTCGACCCCGATCTGCGGGAAACATCGAAGATGGTCTATACGAATGGAGTTACGTTGTGGTTACTCATCCTCCAACGGCTCGGCGGCGGCAAGGCGATGGCGGAGGTTGTTGCCGAAGCCGTCTCCAACGGACGTGGGCTATTTCCAGACAACAAACGCGTTCGAGAAAACACCCTCTCGGAAAATTCAGCCGCCTATGCGCAGGCAAGAAAGCGATTGCCGCTGAAGACCATCCTAGAGTTTTCACGCCGGGTGTGCGATTTCCTTGGCCAAAGCAGCAAGCCGCTGATCGCAGGGCGACGAGTCTTCCTGCTCGACGGCACGACGATCACGCTGGCGCCAACCAAAGCTCTGCAAGAGGCCTACCCGCCGGCCACCAACCAATTTGGCGATTCGGTCTGGCCGGTGGCCCAGTTGATGATTGCCAACGAACTGCAAAGTGGCTGTGCGATGCTGCCGCAAATCGATCCCATGTACGGCGAGAACAACGCCAGCGAAGCCGTTCAGGCACAACGCATTGTGAAGGAATTACCCGCCAATTCCATTGTGATGGCCGATTCGGGTTTCGGGATTTACAGCGTGGCCCATCACACGGCGGCCGCCGGACATGACTTCTTGTTTCGGCTGACCAATTCACGCTTCCAGTCGCTTTGCAAGAAAGCGAAACTGATCGACGAAGGCCCTACTCACAAGTCGTTTTACCTGCTCTGGAGGCCGAGCGCTCACGATCGCAGGACGAATCCCAGCTTGCCCAAGGATGCGTCGCTCGAGGTGGTTCTGCATGAAGTGCAGATCAGACCCGGCGAGACATTGCCTTTGGTCAGCAACCTGAATCTGGACGGTGTTGCGTCGTCGAATCTCTACTCTCGCCGCTATGATGTGGAGTTTGATATTCGCGACTTGAAGGTCACGATGGACGCGGAAAACATTCGGGCCAAGAGCGTGGAGATGTTTAAGAAGGAATTGTACACGTCGGTAGTGGCGTACAATTTAGTGGCGCAGTTTCGCCGTCAAGCGGCCCGGCAAGTTCAGTTAGAGCCACGTCGCTTGAGTTTCAAAGGCGTCTGGACGACGATGAAGAACCGTCTTCTTCGGCAACCGGCGTGCAGTTGGGAAGAGTGGCTCTTGCGTTTTTCGGACGCGTTGTATCATGCATCTCAGAAGAAACATCCCATCCGCACGAAACCTCGCAGCTACATCCGGAAGGCCCACCCCAGACGCCCAAAATCCACAAAGTTCGAGAAATCGCAACGGAAGAAAAAGCAGATCGAAGACGAATCGCCCCCTATATTGGCTCCAAAGTAAGTGGCATTGGGCTAGCGCCTTGCCGCTCACATCGGTTCGATTTGTAGGCGATCACGCCCGACTTGGAACGCGGTCCGCCGGCTGTTAGCCGTCGGCTATCGGGGAATCGGTGGCGGGAGGTTTAGACTCGGGATCCTCTGGGGCAGCGCTGCGCTATGCCCCATCACCCCGCTCACCCCATCACAACTCATCGGCGGCTACGTAGCAGACCAACGATCGGCCTTCGAGCTCGACAACGCCTCCTCGTGGCGGCGCGGGGCCGTCCAATGCCGGATAGATGTCCTCGGGCGGGTCGGCCGCCGTGTCGATGAACTGGCGCCATGATAAGTCCCGCACGCCCGGTGGAAAAGCGAACGGCCGGGGGTCGCTGCCCGCGTGCATCATGATCAGCACATGATGGTTCGGCGGATCGAGGACGTCGCGGGGCGGGGCCGCGGCGAAGAGACAGGTCAAGCTGCCTTCCGGTTGAGCCCAGTCGACCAATTGGCCGCGAGGACCATACCAGCTTACGTCGGGGAGTCCGCCGGGGCGCACCGGCCGGCCCGCTAGAAAATCGGTCTGCCGGACCGTCGGCTCCGCGCGGCGGAAGGCGATTAGCGATTGACAGAATCGCTGCAACTCCTCGTTCTTCTCGGCCAGCCGCCAGTTGAACCAGGAGATCGCGTTGTCTTGGCAATAGGCGTTGTTATTGCCGCGCTGGGTGCGTCGGCATTCATCGCCGGAGAGCAACATCGGCACACCCTGGCTGAGCATCAACGAGGCCAGCATGTTCTTGACCTGCCGCCGCCGGATGCGCGAGATCCCCTGGCGGCGGGTGGGCCCTTCGACGCCGTAGTTGTTGCTGTAGTTGTTGTTGTCGCCGTCGCGATTGCCCTCGTCGTTGGCCCCGTTGTGTTTGTCGTTATAGCTGACCAGATCGTTCAGCGGGAAACCGTCGTGGGACGTGATGAAGTTGATGCTGTGATAGGGCCGGCGACCGCCGTGTTGATACAGATCGCTCGATCCGGCCAGCCGGGTGGCCAGTGGCCCGATCAGATTATGGTCGCCGCGCCAGAACCGGCGCACGTCGTCGCGATAGCGGCCGTTCCATTCGGCCCAACGCAGACTGGCAAACGACCCGACCTGGTAGGCACCGGCCGCATCCCATGCCTCGGCGATGATCTTTGTATCGGCCAGCAACGGGTCCTCGCCGATCGCTTCGACCACCGGTGGGTTCGGCAGTATCTTGCCTTGCCGGTCGCGGCTGAGGATCGACGCCAGATCGAATCGGAACCCGTCGATGTGGTAGTTGTGGACCCAATATCTCAGGCAGTGGAAAATCAACTCGCGAACGATCGGATGGTTCCCGTTGAGCGTATTCCCGCAGCCGGTGAAGTTGCGATAGTTCAGCCCGCCGTTCTCGAGCATATAGTAGACGCGATTTTCGAGCCCCTTGAAGCTGAGCGTCGGGCCATGCTCGTTTCCTTCGGCCGTATGGTTGAAGACGACGTCGAGGATCACTTCGATCCCGGCCGCGTGCAACTCGCGCACCATCTCCTTGAACTCACGGACCTGGGAGCCCGGCTTTCGTCCGACGGCATAACCGCGATGGGGTGCAAAGAACGCGAGCGGATCGTAACCCCAATAGTTCGGCCGCTGAAGCTTCTGACCCAGGCAATCGTGGATCGGGAATTCGTGGACCGGCATCAACTCGACGGCCGTTACTCCCAACGACTTCAGGTAAGGGATCTTCTCGACCACGCCGCGATAGGTGCCCGGATGTTCCACGCCGCTTGATCGCGATCGGGTAAAGCCGCGGACGTGCATCTCGTAAATAATCGTCTCGGACAGCGGATGGCGCAGATGGCGATCGCCTTGCCAGTCGAACTCGTCGTCAATGACGACACACTTGGGCGGACGAACGATCCCGCCGTCGGCCGGCAGAAATCGTCCGGCCAGGGCCTTCGCATACGGGTCGATCAGCCGTGCCTGCGGATCGAACCGCTGGCCTTGCTCGGGCTCGTGTGGGCCGTCGGCCTGGAAGTGATAGAGCCCCCCCGGACCGATCCCCGGCACGAAGACGCTCCAGATATCGCCCCAGCGATTCAGATCCCGGTCGAAGTCGACCACATCGGTCGGCTCGCGATCGGTCGTCTTGTTATACAGAAGAACCCGCATCGCCTGGGCACTGCGGCTGAAAACGACAAATTGAACGCCCCCGTCATGGACAATAGCGCCATAGGGCAACGGATGGGCAAATCGCAATGCGGCAGGCCGTTGTGCCATTGCAGAGCTCTCATTGGAGCGAATCGGGCAAAAGCCAGCCTGGCAAGGATACCATTGATTGAGGTCGAGGGACATGCCTTGGGTGTGGTTCGGGGGGTGATATGGCAATTTAGGTGAGATAGCGAACCTTAGTAACGGCTCGTCCAGCCCCATTCTCTCTATCTTCGGTGTTTTACGTCCCCCGAATCGAGATCCGGCCCGGTCGTCCCGTCAGTCACCGTAACCGTTCAACTTCGACGGAATCGGATGGCAAGCCGCGCAGTAAAGAGAGGCCCCCGGACTGGTGGTTGACGGACAATCCATTATCATGGTGGAGTGCCATCTTCGTGGGGGGGCGTGCCGTTTCCCCAGAAGGCGCCGGCCATCGCGAGGTAAGAAATGGTTACACACAGAACGCTGACTTACGGATCGACGGGAACCGACGTTGTCGAGCTGCAGACGCGACTCAATCTGAGAGGGCCGACGACGCTGCCGCGTCTGGTGGCCGACGGAGCCTTCGGCGGAAAAACCATGGGACGCGTCAAGGAGTTTCAGCGTGGCAACAGCCTCACGGCGGATGGAATCGTCGGTCCGAACACTTGGAGAGAACTTGAGGGACCGACGCCACCGCCCAGCGTATCGCCGCCCAGCCTGCCGACACCTATCCCCGTGCCGTATCCGGCGATATTTAGTTCCCCCGCACGTGCGAGAATCGTCCAGCGCGCCAAGACGCAAACCGGTATGATCGACTACCAAAACCGGTCAGGCCCCCAACGGGAGCCGCACGGGTGGCAACATCTGGGAACCATCTTTGAGAAAGGTGCCAGGCTGAAGCTCTCTGCCCACGAACTTCAGCAGACCTGGCGGCCGAGGAACAAGGATTGGTGCGGAATCTTCTGTGTGTACTGCTATCAGCTCGCTGGAAAACAGGTTACTTGGAACCTAAATGGAGGAGGGCCTCGCGGCGCGGTCAAGAAGTTCTGGCCTTGGGACCTTGGCACGAGGAAGGTCTTCGAGGCCGCCATCCAACCGGGAGACATCGCCGCCATTGCCGCGAAATCACATCACTTCATCGTGGCGTCCACCAACCCGGCGAACGGCACCATGGAAACCGTCGACGGCAACCAGGAGTATGGACGAATCAAGAGGCTGACCAGCCGTAGACTTTCCGAAGTCGTTGCGTTTTACGTGCCGACGTAAGTCGACCCGAAGGGACGGTTGTCAACAACCCGGGGCGTCATCGGACAATTACGCTAATCACCGTACCCCAAACAAACGCGGCGATCACGTTGACCGCGCTTGCGAGATAAAACCGCTTTCGGCCGTCCGGGGAGAAGTTCGTAGTGAGTGCCGGGCCAAAATGGGGCCAGAGCGCACTCTGACCCCAGATACACATTCTTTCCTCATCCGTGTTTATCTGTGTTCATCTGTGGTTCTGTTTCTTCTTTGCCCACAAGGGGAGTACTGCCCGCCATAAAGCAGAGGTAGGCGGTGGTTTCATGGTGGGCAGTGCCCACCCTACAAATCCCCGCCGCCGGCCAGGCCGATGTGGCGAAGGTGGTCGATCTGGCTGAACGATAGGAGCTTGACCTGCCCATTGGTCAGATTGAGCTGCGTGATGGATCCGTTTTGCAATACGAACGGATTCCGGCGGGCGGGAATCTCCAACAACGACTTCAGCGCCGCCGCGAGCAGGCCGCCGTGAGTAACCACCGCAACCTGTTGATGGCCGCATTGGCGAATCTCGTCGAATGCTTCCCGACCGCGTTGCATCAGCCGCCGCCGTGTTTCGCCGCCGGGGATCGCGAAATCGGGGTCGCCGCTGAGCCATTGGGCGTATTCGTCCGGAAAGAGTTTCGTCAGTTCGTCGCGCAACTGGTCCTGGAATACGCCCGCGTGGACCTCCATCAATCGCGGATCGGTTTGGATTGTCAGCCCGGTCGTTTGGGCGAGCGGTTCGGCCGTCTGCAGGGCCCGGCGCAGGGGACTGGCGTAGATCGCCTCGATCGGCAACTTGGCCAATACCTGGGCGACCGCCGCGCCCTGGCGGAGTCCGAGCTCCGAAAGCGGGACGTCCGATTGGCCCTGGATACGCCCCTGGGCGTTGTACGTGCTTTCGCCGTGTCGAATACAGTGGAGGAGGATGTGCGTGACTCTTTCCGTTGAGGGTCTATTTGCCACCAGGCTGATAAACATACGATACCTGGAGGGAAGCGACGCGGCAAGCCTCGGGGCGACTTTTCGGCTGCCGGGGGCTTGCAAAAGTCGCGGCCAATGCCGAGAATGAGCCTCCGTCCAACCGGAAAGGGGATCGGACATCACGATCCTCGCCCTTTACAATACAAACTTCGTCGGAAAGGATTCCCGATGAGCGGAATACCCGTCTTGACTGCCCAGGGCCAAGGTATCGCCCAAGCGTGGGAGAATGCCCTGGTGATGCTCCATACGTCGGGTTGCGATATCAAAACGCAATACGACAAGCCCGAGGACCCGCCGAGTAAGGATGCCACGATGCTCCTGACGGTTCACGACCCGTTGTCCGAGCCGATGATCCACCGCGATTTTCCCGGCGGGTTCGAGGATCTTCAGGAATACGTCATGGAGGTCTGCGAGGGGATCAAGGACCATTGCGTTCGCGATCCCAACGACGCCGACGATACGCGTTGGGAATATACCTATCACCAGCGGCTCTTTAGCTACGAGGTTCCGTCGCTCGATCCGACCGATCAGATCGAGCAGATCTGCCGCCAATTGGCCGACACGCCTTACACGCGGCGTGCCCAGGCGATTACCTGGAAGGTCTGGGAAGACGCGACGTGCTATGACCCGGCCTGTCTGCAGAGCATATGGTGCCGCATCACGGAAGAGGAAGGCCGCAACGTGTTGAGCATGAACGTCCGCTTCCGCTCGAACGATGCGTACAAGGCGGCGTTCATGAACATCTTCGCCTTGGTGCGATTGCAGGAGAACATCGCATCGCGAGTCGCCGAGTTGTCGGGTTCTCCGGTCGCGTTGGGCCGCTACTGCCATATGGCCGATAGTTTCCACATCTACGGATTCAATATGGCGGAGTTCAAGGGCCGGTTTCTCGGAGCGATCGAGAAGCGAACCTTCGAGGGCCGCACGATGCGTTACGAGGACGTGGGCGAGATCATGGAAGAGGCCCGGCCGGCGATCCTCGAGAAGGCCCGGAATATGGGCCGGTAACAGCCCGTTGAAGAACGGAAGCGTCCCCTAGTCGGGTGTGCCACTGCTTCGCAGAAGCAGTGTTTTCCGTTAGGAGCAGACTAGTGCCTTGTCAGGCTTAAGAATTGGGGTTGCCTGAAATCGCGTAATCGTCGAAGCTTCCTCCAACTCAAGGAGGATTCGATGAACAAGAAGTATATCATACGACTGTCGAAGAAGGAA
>SDBT01012265.1_pt1 | contig 13772 bp, 12 predicted proteins | sample 2277101 | NCBI WGS metagenome assembly SDBT01 (sample SAMN10404973, study PRJNA504765) | marine sediment metagenome | isolation source: marine sediment core GS10_PC15, 103 cmbsf | place: Arctic Ocean: Southern Knipovich Ridge | collected 2010
AGGCAATCCGCGGGATGGGCGTAATGCTCCTCGGCCACCTCGTCCCGGCTGTAGGCGTCGAGCTTCTCCGGGTCGCCATAGACGACGTGGCGGGGGCCCACGATCGCCTTGAGCTCCTCGGCGATTTCTGGGCTGACCGGGCTGTAGTCGGCACTGGTCATGGGGCTACTTGCTCTGGGCCTTCCGCTCGCGGATGCGACGCGTCAGTACCGGCAGCACCTCGAACAGATCTCCGACGATGCCGATGTCGGCCACGCGGAAGATCTGCGCGTCGGGGTCGGAGTTGATGGCGATGATGTTCTCGGCCGTCTGCATGCCGGCAAGGTGCTGGATGGCTCCGCTGACGCCGCAGGCAACGTAGAGACTGGGGCTGACCGTCTTGCCGGAAAGCCCGACCTGGTGGGGATACTCCAGCCACCCGCGGTCGACAGCATCCCGTGAAGCGCCCAAGGCCGCGTCGAGAGACTCGGCGAGATCGACAACGATCGACAGGTTCTCGCCCTTCTTGATCCCCCTGCCGGCCGTTACAACGATGTCCGCCTCGGCCAGCATGTGCTCGTCGCGCGATGGGATGAAATCGACCCGGCTAACCCGTCCGCCCAGCTTGGCCGGCGGGTCCTCGCGAGTGATGCTGCCGGTGCGTGCCTTGTCGGGGTCCGGCGGGCGGGTCGATCGCGGCCGGACCGTCGCCATCTGGGGGCGGGCATCGGGCGTCTTGATGGTGGCCATGATGTTGCCACCGATGGCCGGACGGGTCTGGAGCAGGTTGCCGGTTTCCTCCTCGATGTCCAGGCCGGTGCAGTCGGCGGTCAGGCCGGCATTGGCCTTGACGGCCACATAAGGCATGAGCGTCCGGCCGGTCGTGGTGGCCGCGGCGATTATGATCTCCGGCGAACGCTCGGCGATCAGCTTGAGCAGGCAGGCGGCGAACGGCTCGACGGTGAAGTCGGCCAGCTCGGGCGCCTCGACGACCAGCACCTTGTCCGCCCCGCGCTGGATCAACTCGGCCAGGGCGTCATCGCCGATCTCGTCAGTCAGCACTACAGTCGATAGCTCGGCTGAGCGCTTGTCCGCCAGCTCGCGGCCGCGCGTGAGCAACTCGTAGCTCACCGGCAGCACCGCCCCGCCGGTCGCCTCAGCCAATGTCCAAACGCCTGCGTATTCCACTGCCTGCTCCGCTCCTAATCTGAGTCACTCTTGCGACGAGGCAAGCCCGGGCACACGAACGCCCCACCAACGCCCAGAGCAAGGCGCCTGACAATATCGAGAGCGATCATTTCCCGTGCCTCCTCCTAGAGTAGCTGCTTGTCGTTGAGGAACTCGACGACCCGGTCGGCCGCCGCAGCCGTGGATTCTTCATCGTTGGCGATGAGCTTCTCACACTCGCGGGCGACGGTCGGACGGAAGATCTTGACCACCCGCGTGGGTGAGCCGGCCAGTCCCAGCTTGTCGGAATCTACGTTCAGGTCGCCAGGCCCCCACACGGGCACGTCAGCGGCCTTGGCCTTCTGCTTGCCGCGAAGGGTGGGAAGGCGAGGGTCGCCGATCTCTTTGACGACGGTGATTACGGCCGGTGTCTGGGCTTCCAGCACTTCGTGGCCGGTCTCGACGAGTCGCTCAACGACTATCTTCCCGTCATCGAGGCCGCGCAGCTTGGAAACGTACGTCACCACCGGCAGGTCAAGGAAGGCGGCAATGCCCGGGCCGACCTGTCCGGTGTCGCCGTCGGTGGCTCGCTCGCCGCAGATGACCAGGTCGAACGGGGTGAGCTTGCCGATGGCGGCGGCCAGCACGTACGAGGTGGCCCACGTATCCGAACCGGCGAAGGCCTTGTCCGAGATCAGCACGCCCCGGTCGCAGCCCATGGCGATGGCCTCGCGAATGGCCGCGTCGGCGGCGGGCGGGCCCATCGACAGGGCCACCACCTCCACCACTTCGCCGCCTTCCTCCCGCAACCGGAACGCCAGTTCCAGACCGTACAGGTCGAGCGGATTGACGATGGCCTCGACCCCCTCGCGGACCATCGTCCCGGTGGCCTCGTCCATCTTCACCGCGCCGGTTTCGGGAACCTGCTTGATGGGAACCACTATTCGCATGGGATGCCAGAACCCTCCGCCGAGGCCGGCACGGGCAGCTCAGCCCGGCCCGTCGGCGTCCTCAGGCCTGATGCAGGCCGGTCCCGGACGGGTCGTCAACCGCCCTTCTGCGAGGCATGGGATTGAATCAGCTTGCCGAGCTGGACCTGATTCCTGGCCAGCGTCTGCATCGACCAGCCAACCCACAAGACGCCCGCCAGCGCCAGCCCGGCCAGGACACATGCCCACCGGCACAGGGTGTGGACCTGCTTGAGGCTGACCTCGTCCTCGGTCCCCGTGAGCTTGTCTTCGTCAACGGCCTTGATTTCGTCGGCCAGGCACGGCCCGCCGAGCACCAGCATGGCCACCGCGGCCAGCAATCCGATCGCCAAGTATCTGTTCATGTTGCTCTCCTGCCAGGCCGGGGCCGGGATGCCCCACCCGAAGGGAATCGTAACTGCCGGTAACCTGCTCCCTGTCAGCGCAAGTCGAGCCGGACACTAGCCTATAGGGCCATCCTCCCCCGAACGCAAGCGATTTTGATCAAGTACGCCTGGCGCCACTGCACGCGTTGGCCGGCCCGCACGGCGAATGAAAATCTCAAGCAGGGCATTGACAAATGTTGCATAATACTCACAATGTTAGGGTAATGAAACTTTTGCAGATGGAGAGTTCGTGACGCCGCCCAAGGAAAGACTGACTCGCAGGCTGGAGGACTACCTCGAAGCCGTCCTGTTGCTCACCCAGCAAGACGGCGTAGCCCGGGTGCGTGACATTGCGGCCCAGACGCATGTCAACAAGTCCACCGTCACAGCCGCGTTGAAGCACCTCGCGCAAGCGGGCCTGGTCAATCACGATCCGTACCAACTGGTGACACTGACCGACCGGGGGAAGATCGTGGCCAACGAGATCCGCGGCCGGCACGATGCCCTGGTGGCGTTTCTCACGCGTGTGCTGGACGTGGCCGAGGACCGGGCGAACGAGAACGCCTGCCGGATGGAGCACGTGGTGGACGACGAGGTGCTGGATCGGCTGAGCCTGCTGGCCGAGTTCATCCGGCAGCGGCCGGCTGATCAGGGTGACTGGCTGGAGAAGTTCTCCGCGTTCTGTCGGCGCCGGCGGTCACGGCGTGGCGGAGCGTCAGCCCGCAGCCCCGTCCGGGCGGCGAGCAAGACATAGGACCGGGAGAGAACGACGCATGGACACAGACTCGATAGCAGAGCCGGACAGCCAGGAAGTCGCCCTGCCCCCCATGAGGCTCGAGATGTGCTTGGTGGGCCAGACGGTCTCCTTCGTGGGCGTGCGCGGCCCCGGCCGGAGGCTGACGCACCGCCTGGCCGAAATGGGCCTGGTTCCCGGCGAGCCAATGAAGATCATCAACCACGGCCCGGGGCCTTTCATCGTGACGGTCAAGGGCTCGAAGCTGCTACTGGGTCGGGGCATGGTCAGCCGAGTCCTCGTCAGACCGACTTAGACGCGCCGTGGCGCCAGCCACCGCCGGAAGGAAACAATGTCCGCCGCAGAGCCCACCAGAATCACCATAGCCCTCGCCGGGAACCCGAATTCCGGCAAGACCACCATCTTCAACGCTCTGACGGGCAACCGCCAGCACGTGGGCAACTACCCCGGCGTCACGGTGGCCACCAAGTCAGGCAGCGCCCGCCACGACAGCGTCGATCTGGAAATCGTCGACCTGCCGGGCACCTACAGCCTTACCCCCTACAGCGCCGACGAGGTCATCGCCCGCGGCTTCATTCTCGCCGGCAAACCGGACGTCGTGGTGGACATCCTGGACTCGGCGAACCTCGAGCGAAGCCTCTACCTGGCCACGCAGCTACTGGAGCTGGGCGTGCCGCTGGTGCTGGTGTTCAACATGTCCGACGTGGCCGAAGGGCGCGGGCTGAGCATCAATACGGAGATGCTCTCGAAGTTGCTGGGCGTTCCGATCGTGCGAACGGTCGGGCACAAGGGCAAGGGCATCGATGGCATTCTCCGGGCGGCGGTGGCGGTGGCAACGGACAAGCGTGCGGCCGAGGGCCAGCGAATGCCCACTTACGGCAGCGAGGTCGAGCCGCACCTCCAAGAGCTGACCGAACAGGTGGCCAGCAAGTGCCCCGAGGTCGGCCACCACCGCTGGTTCGCCGTCAAGTTGCTGGAAGAAGATTCCGAGACCGTCACGCGCCTCAGCAGTGAGTGCTCCCCGGCGGATCTGGAGCAGTTGCAGAAGGCAGCCGGCCGCATGCGGAGGCACATCCGCGGCGTCTGCGGTGACTCCACCGAGATTATCCTCGCCGATCGGCGTTACGGGTTCATCTCCGGCGCCTGCACCGAGGCCGTCACGCAATCCGTCGAGACCCGCCATGCCCGAAGCGACATGATCGACAAGGTCGTCACGAACCGATTCCTCGCTCTGCCGCTGTTCCTGCTGCTGACGTTCGGCGTGTTTCAACTGACGTTCTCGGTGGGCAATCCGCTGAGCGATTACCTTTCGAAGGGCAAGTCTCTCCTCGCTCAGCAGGTGACCCAGCAGTGGCCGAAGGGATCGGATTCCCTGCTGCGAAGCCTGCTGGTTGACGGAATCATCGAGGGGGTCGGGACGGTGGTGGAGTTCGTGCCGCTGGTGTTTTTGCTGTTCGGCGCCATCGCCCTGCTCGAGGATAGCGGGTACATGGCCCGGGCCGCGTTCGTCACGGACCGGCTGATGCACAAGATCGGGTTGCACGGCAAGAGTTTCATCCCCATGCTGATCGGGTTTGGCTGCACGGTGCCGGCCATCCTCGCCACGCGCACTCTCGAAAGCCGCCGTGATCGGCTGACGACCATGCTGGTGCTGCCGCTGTTCAGCTGCGCCGCCCGGCTGCCGATCTATCTGCTGATCCTGGGAGCGTTCTTCCCCACGCGAACTGTCTTGAGCATCTTTGGGGTCATCAACATCACCAACCAGGCCCTGTGGCTGATGCTGATCTACCTGATCGGGATCGCCGTGGCCGTGGTCGCCGCCAAGCTGCTGCGGAAGACGCTCTTTCGCGGCGATGTCACGCCTTTCGTCATGGAGCTGCCCCCGTATCGTGTGCCGACCCTTCGCGGCGCCCTGGTCCACACGTGGGAGCGAACCTGGATGTTCCTCCGCAGGGCCGGCACGCTGATCCTGGCCGCGGTCGTCATCCTGTGGGCGCTGAGCACGTTCCCTCGGTTGGGAGCGGACCCGTCGGCCGATGCACGAGTCCGGCAGGCCGAGGAGGCGTTCGTGCAGACGGTGGTCGATATCGGGGACGCCGGCGGCGCGGGCCGGACGTTCGAGCAGTTCGCCCTTGCCGAGGCCCAGCTGCACGATGCCCGCCAAAGCCACTGGCCGGACAGCCCAAGAACGCTGGCCGCCCAACACAAGTACGAGCAGTCCGTCAAGCGACTCCGCGCGAACAGCGTGGCGTTTGACGCCTTTGCCGGCGAACTGGACCAGTGGGCCGCCCCCGACAATCCCCATGGCCGTCCGCAGCCGCCCAACGACTCCCCGCAGGCGGAGTATCTTCGTGCCGTCGCCCTGCGGGACCGAACCCTCGCAGACATCGAGAACCTGCGGGCGCAGCGAGGCCTCCAGCGCTCCATCATCGGCCGGGTTGGCAGGGCCATCGCGCCATTGCTGAAGCCCTGCGGGTTCGACTGGAAGGTCTCCGTCTCGCTTGTCGGCGCGATCGCCGCCAAAGAGGTATTCGTCGGGCAGATGGGTGTGATGTACGCGATGGGAAGAGAGGGGGACGAGCATAGCCGCCAGAAGCTCCAATCAAGCCTCAAGGAAGCCTACACCCCGCTTCAAGGCTTCTGCATCATGCTGTTCGCCCTGCTGACGATGCCGTGTGCGGCCACCATGGTCGCCACGCTGCGTGAAAGCGGCGCCCTCAAGTGGGCCCTGCTGCAGATCGCCGGGCTGACCCTGATCGCGTGGACGCTGACCACGTTGGCCTATCAGCTCGGGCGGGCGCTGAGCTTGCCGGGCAACGTGTGACGTGCGGCTGGGCCGACGGCCCGGGAACACTTGTTTTGAGGGGGCCTTCTGGTATATTGAGTGGGCTGGTTGACAGGAAGTATGCCCCCTTGGGAGAGTTTCGGCCTTGTTGGACCACCCCGTCAGCCATCTTGATGCGAGCGTGCTGGTGCTGAACAAGCACTACGCCGCCGTGCGCGTTGCGACGGTCCGGCGCGCGTTCGGCATGCTCTACCGCGATCTCGCCGAGGTCGTCAGCGTCGAGGACAATCAGTACCTGTCCTATGACTTCGAGTCCTGGCGTGAGGTGAGCGAATTCCGCGCCAAGTACCAGCGGGACCGGCACGAGTGGGTTCGCTGCGTGCGGTTTGAGTTGGCCGTACCGCGTATCATCCGGCTGTTGTGCTACGATCGACTCCCACGCCAGAACGTGAAGTTCAACCGGCGCAACATCTACGCCCGTGACCGCAGCCGCTGCCAATACTGCGGCGATCGCTTCCCGACCTCGGAATTGAGCCTCGATCACGTGCTGCCCAAGAGCCTGGGCGGGGCCACCACCTGGACGAACATCGTCTGCTGCTGCGTGTCATGCAACGTTCGCAAGGGCGGCCGGACGCCCGAACTGGCTGGCATGCGGCTGGTCGACGAGCCGGCCAAGCCCAAGCGTTCCCCGGTCGTCCAGCTCCGCCTGACCAGCGAGAAGTACGCAAGCTGGAAGCAGTTCCTGGACGCGGCCTACTGGAATGTCGAACTGAGGGACTGACGCGCAAAGAAAGGGCCCCGATCCTGTCGGAGCCCTGTTGTTTGCGCTGAAAGCAGCCTGAGCCGACCGACTACTGCTTGAGCTTCATCTGGTTGGCCTCGGGAGTGAACTCCGCCTCGGTCAGGCCCACGTTGAACTCCACGTTCTGGTAGTAGTACGAACACAACGGCTGATCGTCCCAGTCGGTTCCGTCCAGACCCAGCGGCACGAGATGTTCGACGTCCAGGTACCAGACGGTGGCCTTGGCTGGATAATCCCCCCTCGGCGGCAGGATGCGCTCGAGCTTCATCGCCCTGCGCTGCCCGACGGTGCAATAGCCCAGGAAACGGATCGTGTTCTCGCCCCGCTCCTCGGCCAGTTCGTATACGCTCAGCAGGCTTTCGAGCAGCCGCTCGAAGCCGAACATCGTCACCGGCCGGAGCGTGTTGGCCATCACGTCCTTGCTTTCCGGGTCACGGAACACCGCCCCGCCAGTGAACAGGATCAGCGCGCCCTTCGGGTTGACGAGCATCTGGCCGTTGTACTTGCCTTCGACGTAGAGGATGCGGTCGCCCAGCGGCGCGTTCTTGACCCAGTGCATCGCGACGGAGAACGGTTCCTGCATGAACTTGGCGTCAATCTCCTGGCGCAGACGCATGCGCCCGTTGATCCGTTCCTGCTTGATGAACCGGCAGCGGTAGTCACGGAAGTTGTTGCGGTAGTGAACGAGTGCCTTCTTGATCAAGGCGATGTGATCGGTTCGTGCCAGCTCCTCCAGCTCTTGGAGACGCGCATCGGGCCGGCCTCCGAGATCCGACACCGCCCCGACGGGAGTTCCGCCGCGGAATGCCGGTGATTGCGTACACTGAATGCAGAAAAGTGCCGCCAGCAGCAACCCGACGCCCAGCCGAACGCGGGTGTTCGTCAGGCGCATGATTCGCCTCAAGCCCATCGCGTTTTACCTCTTGCGGCGCCTCCGGGCTGCGCCGCCGCCATGCTCTGCCACAGTAACACATCGGCACGCGCCGGCAGCGAACTTGAACACCGAACGCCGTTTGAGCAGCTACTGCGCATGCAATCCACATCCGGCCCGACACGCCGTCAGGCCATATACAAACGTCGTAGAAATATATGCGAAGCCGCTCCCTAAATCCAAGCTTTTTCTCGACGCGACTGCCCCCCTCTCCGGCCGCGAGCTTGACAAGTCTTCCATGCTGCGCTAGATTCCCTGCGATAGAAAGGGGCATCATGAACCTCATCACTGGAGCCACCGGGCTGCTGGGCAGTCACATCGCGAACAAGCTTCGCCAGGATGGCAGGGACGTGCGTGCGCTCGTCCGTCGCAGCTCGGACACGAGTTTCCTGGAGAGTATCGGCGTGCAGACGGCCGCCGGAGACGTCACGGACCCGGCTTCGATCGCCGGGGCCATGGACGGCGTCCAGACCGTCTACCACGCCGCCGCACGCGTGGGCGACTGGGGGCCCTGGCAGGAGTTCGTCGATGTGACAATCCGGGGGACGCGGAACATGATCGAGGCCGCCGCCCGCGCCGGCGTCGAACGGCTCGTGCACATATCCTCGATCAGCGCGTATGGCCACCCGGACGGCGAAGGCCTGGTGCTGGACGAATCCGCCCCGCTGGGCCAAGGCCTCCACAAGTGGAGCTACTACAGCCGCGCGAAGGTCGAGGCCGAGAAGCTCATCTGGGGCGCCCATGCCAAGGGGGATATTGCGGTGACCGTCATCCGGCCGAGTTGGCTGTATGGCGAGCGAGATCGCGCCTCGATGCCCCGGCTGATCCGCGCCATGCGTTCGGGTAAGGCCAAGCTCATCGGGGACGGGGCCAACCGTCTGAACCTCACCTACGCCGGCAACGAGGCCGACGGATGCGTCCTGGCCGCCGATTCGCCCAAGGCCGTCGGCGAAGCCTACAATCTTTGCAATGACGGGGCGATCACGCAGAGCGAATACCTCAACAAGATCGCCCGGCAGGTGGGCGCCAAGCCCGTCACGCGAAAAGTGCCCTATCGGGTCGCCTATTCCGCCGCCTTCCTGATGGAGCTGTTCGGCCGCCTGTTCGCACGCAAGAGCCCCCCACTCGTCACGCGCTACTCCGTCTGGCTGATCGGAAGACGTTGCTTCTTCAGCAGCGAGAAGATTCAACGGGACTTGGGATACTCCCCGGCCGTTGGCTATGACGAAGGCATCGCCGCGGCCGTCGAGTGGGCCTTGCGCAACGCCCCCGACAGCTAATCCACCTGGTCAGAATCGGTTGCGTGAAGGTCCTCCCGTAATCGCCCGCAACGGCACAACTCCATGACCGCCAAAGTTTTGGTGGATTCGGAGATTGACGCTGGACAGTGCGGGTGTATTGGACTATTTTACTGTCGCCCGCAGCGTCCTTTCGGGGTCTTGCCTACGCAGTTCCATATTTGAGGCTGGTGAGATCGTATTGGGACAGGCCTCTTGGGCCGGCGGGTATCGCGGACGCCCGCCCGCGTCTGCATGATTGACAAGAAAAGACGGCCGGGGCGGCAACAGCCGCCCCGACCGTGTTCGCAGGTGTGCGTTGGGTCCTGCCAAAGGCCCCTGCAAAACGCGCCAAGGACTCAGGGTCGGGGGTTCTTGTGAGCGTTTGCACGCACACCTGCTTTTTTCTTGGCTATCCTCTTTTGCGCGGAAGATCCTCAGGGCATCGCCGCTGTCTGCCGGACCCTAGCCGGATAGCCCCTGGCTATCCCCGAACTTCCCGTACCGAAGCCTCCACCTCCGCGACCAACTCGGAGAGGTTCAACGGCTTGGTCAAGCAAAGCTTCGCCCCACATTCCAGAATCTCTCGCTCGTTCTCCTCGGAAGGATAGGCCGTGATGGCAATCACCGCCGCGTACTTGGTCTCTTCGTTTGACTTGATCATCCGGCAGACTTCGAATCCGTCCATGCCGGGCATACGCAGGTCCAGGATCACCACGTCCGGTTGCAGCGTGGCAATCACGGTGCCGGCCTGGAATCCGTCGTTGGCCTCTTCGATCTCGTATTCCGGGCAGGCGGTCCTCAACGTCTTGGCGATCATCAATGCCATGTCCGGTTCGTCGTCCACAACGACGACTCGCACGGGCGTATCCTGGAGTTCCTCGGGGACAGGCATGTTGTGCTCGCGGAGAAACGCCACCAAGTCTTCCGCCGCAACGCGCCGATGACCCCCGGGGGTCCGATGTGCCCGTAACATCCCACCGTCAATCCAGTTCGCCACCGAACCGGGATCCACTTCCAGCAGTTTGGCTACGGCGAACGTGGACAGATTCCTTTTCCGCGCCATGTTCTGTCCCGACCCCAAAGATAAAGATGAACACAACGACAGGGCATGTCGGCGTACACGGCAGCCTGCCGACGCGCTAGTACTGTATTCGGCAAATCCGGAAGCTGTCCAGAGAGAACTTTGAAAAATTATAAAAAAGCTAATTGTCCAATAGAGCGTAATTCCCAGGAAAAAGATTTCCCCCTTGCGCCCCTGTCGCCACGGCCTGGCCCCCCAGCCGGGCGGGGCCTTTTGACAAAGCCTTGGCCGGAGGATACCCTTCGCATTCGAGATGATTGCCGCAAACGAAAGGGACGAACATGAATGAGGCCGCCGTGGCCATGGTAACCGGGTCGGCCCGGGGGATCGGGGCGGCGATTGCCATCGAGTTGGCCCGCAATGGACTCGATCTGGTTCTGGCGGACGTATTGGACTGCAAGGAGACGGCCGCGAAGATCGAATCCCTCGGGCGGCAGGCGATCGCCTGTCCGATGGACGTCACCAGTGCCCAGCAGCGCGGGGCCGCCTTGGCGGAAGCACAATCGCGATTCGGTCGGCTGAATGTCCTGGTCAACAACGCCGGCGTGGCGCCGAAGGTTCGCGCCGACATCCTCGAGGCCGGCGAAGATAGCTACGACTGGGTGATGGGCATCAACCTCAAGGGCCCCTACTTCCTCACCCAGGCGGCGGCCAACTGGATGATCCGTCAGCGAGCCGAGCGGCCCGACGACTGGATGTGCATCGTCAACGTCTCCTCCATCAGTGCGTACGTGGCCAGCCCGTCGCGGGGCGAGTACTGCATCTCCAAGGCCGGCGTAGCCATGGCCACCAAGCTGTGGGCGGCCCGCCTGGCCGAACACAGCATCGGCGTGTACGAGATCCGCCCGGGCATTATCGCTACGGACATGACCGCGGCCGTGAAGGACAAGTACGACAAGCTCATCGGCGAAGGGCTCACTCCGATCCGCCGCTGGGGCCAACCGGCGGACGTCGCCGCCGCCGTGGCCGCGTGCGTGCGAGGGGACCTGAAGTACTCCACCAGCGAAGTCATCAACGTCGATGGCGGGTTCCATCTACGAACGCTCTAGTTGCCGGATTGCGAAATGAAAGAAGGCAAGATGTCCATTCCCACGTTCTCCGCGAGCACGATCATTGTCGGCGCCGGCGCGGCCGGCATGAACGCCGCCTTGAGCCTGATGCGCTTCCGGAGGCAGAAAGGCATTGCCGACGCCGCCCAACGCGTGGCCGTGGTCACTCGCGGGCTGCCGCTGGGGGCATCGCGCATGAGCGGCTCGGACAAGCAGACCTACTACAAGATGGGCACCAGCCCGCGCACACCCGACACGGCCGTGGACTTCGCCAAGACGCTCACCGCCGGCGGATGCTGCAATGGCGATACCGCTCTGGTCGAGGGACTGGGCTCACTGAGGGGATTCTATAACCTCGTCGACGCGGGCGTACCCTTCCCGCACGATCCCTGGGGCACGTTCGTCGGCTACAAGACCGACCACGACCCGGCCGAGCGGGCCACGTCCGCCGGGCCAAAAACGTCTCGTTTCATGAGCGATCGCCTCCAGCGACTGGTGGATCACGCCGGCGTGAAGATCTACGACGGTTACGAGCCGATCGAGTTGGTCAAGTCCGATGGCCGGATCGTGGCGATGCTGTGCATCGAGCGGCGACGGGCCGAGGAAGCAGGCCACGGCCTGGCGCTGTTCGTGGCGGACCACTGGATTCTCGCCGCCGGCGGGGCCGGGGAGATCTACGCCGATTCGGTCTACCCCCGCGGGCAGACGGGCATGCACGGCATTGCGCTCAAGGCCGGGCTGACAGCCGTCAACCTCACCGAATCGCAGTACGGGCTGGCCAGCATCAAGTTCCGCTGGAACGTCTCGGGGACCTACATGCAGGTCGTCCCGCGGATATTCTCCACCGATGCGGACGGCAACGATCCGCGCGAGTTCCTCACGGAGTATTTCGACTCGATGAGCGAGATGGCCGGCAACATCTTCCTGAAGGGCTACCAATGGCCCTTCGACGCTCAGAGAATCGCCGGACATCAGTCCACGCTGATCGACATGGCCGTCCATATGGAAACGTCGGCCGGGCGGCGCGTGTGGATGGACTTCCTCACCAACCCCATCGGCGCCGACGGCTGGGAGGCGTTCAGCATCGAGGCCCTGCCGGGCGAGGCCAAGGACTACATCCTGCCGGCCGGGGCCACGCAGGCAACGCCGCTGGAGCGACTGGCCCACATGAACCAACCAGCCATCGATATCTATGCCGAGAACGGCATCGACCTGTCGGGCGAGCCGCTGGAGATCGCCGTCTGCGCCCAGCACCACAACGGCGGCTTCGCCGTCAGCAAGTGGTGGGAATCGTCCGTGCCGGGCACGTTCGTGGTCGGCGAGATGGCCGGCACGCACGGCGTCAAGCGTCCGGGCGGGTCCGCCCTGAACGCCGGGCAGGTCGGATCGCTGCGGGCCGCCGAGTACATCGCCAATGCCTGCTCGGGCGATGCGCCTGACGAGGCCGCCGCCGCCAAGGCCGCCGCCAAGGCCGTCGGAGCAGCCGTGGCGCGCTTCGATCAACTCAGGAATTCCGCAGCGGACGCCACGCCGGCCGAAGCGATGGCGACGATCCGCGACCGAATGACGGCCTCCGCGGCCCACCTGCGTTGCCGACCGGCCGTCGACAAGGCACTGGCCGAGGCCGTCGCGATGTGCCGCACGCTGGAGGCCGATGGACTCAAGTGCTCGTCGATGGCCGACGTGGTCGAGGCGATGCAGGTCCAGCATCAGTGTCTCACTCACGCCGCCATGCTGTTCGCCATCCGGGAGATGCTCGCCCGCGGCGCGGGCAGCCGCGGCAGCCACTGCGTCCTCGACGACGCCGGTGATGAAATGCACCCCAAGCTCGTCAACCCGGACACGGGGGCCCCCTACCGCGTCAAGCCGGAGAACGAGGAGCTGCGCGATCACATCCTGGCCGTGACGTACGACCGCAAGGCGGCTGAGTTGTTCGCCGCGGAGGACCGCAAGCCCCGCCCCATTCCCCAGCGCGACATCGCCTTCGAGACCGCCTGGCGCGAGTACCGCGAGGGCGGAATCTACGACGTCGAGTAGCCGCCTATTCGTCGGCCCTGACGGTCCAGGTTCGGGGGTGCTTGTCGAGGTAGTGGACGGTCAGTTGGCCGAAGGTCTGCTCCAGGTACTTCGCGAGGTTCATCATGCCGGGCATCTCGCTGGTGCCGTGCTCGACGGTGATCACGGCCGCTCCGAGTTCGACGAGCCGCTCGCGGGTGTGCCAGTAGGCGGCGCCATCGTAGCAGACGATCAGCACGTCGGCGCCCTGCTCGACCATGTCCTTGTCCGGCCCGCCGCAGCCGACGCCCACGGCCGGGCGCGAGACGACCCGCTCCGGGTCCCCCAACACCTGCACGCTGTCTTCGCCGAGGGGCGCAATCTTGCCGGCCACGTAGCGGGCGAACTCCCGCAGCGGCTGGGGCTCGATGGCGTAGGCGGCGTGCCAGGGATGGTCGCTCAGGGCGACCGGCTCGCCCAGTCCCAGCCAGTCGGCCCAGGAATCGCGGATGCCGATCTTCGGCCAGTTATCCCACGCGTCGTGGCAGCGAAGGACGACCAGGCCGCTCTCGTCGAGGAAGGCGGCCTTGGCCTC
>SDBT01012266.1_pt1 | contig 13771 bp, 11 predicted proteins | sample 2277101 | NCBI WGS metagenome assembly SDBT01 (sample SAMN10404973, study PRJNA504765) | marine sediment metagenome | isolation source: marine sediment core GS10_PC15, 103 cmbsf | place: Arctic Ocean: Southern Knipovich Ridge | collected 2010
AATCAAGTTGTCGTCCAATAACCAGACGGTATTAACAAGAACCGGAAAAAAATTCTCGGGTCAAAGATTGCCCTGCTATCGGTTTTGGGCAAGTCCTATAATAATGGCATATTCTCGGGATTGGAAGGTGTTTTCGCAGGTTTTTGGATGCAAACCTCAAATAAGGCCTTATTTGGCCTTGAAGAATACTGTGTCGTCAGCGGCCTCGGAGATGATAGCGCCGGTTTCGGCTAAATGTGTGAGGTGCCTGTTTACATCATTTTCGGCAAGACCCAAGCCGTTACAGATATCCTCAAGGGTGCACGGCCGACGGCGAAGCATATCGAGAATATTACTCCAGTCAGCTTCTGCATTATCACCTGTGGGGCTGGAGAAATCGGTTATGACCTCGGCATCGGGCCCCAGTCGCGTGGCAATAGCCCGCAACCTGTCCGGATGAACGCGAACAACGGATTTATCAGCACCGGGCCTGATGGCGGTATTGAGTTGAATCTTGTCAGGGCCTATCAGCAAAACAGCGGCACGAATTTTCTCCACCTCACGGTGGCTGGTATTTATTCCTTGACAAAAGAAGACCTCGAGCCAGATTTGGCCGGAATATTCGGCCCTGAATTTGCACAGACCTTCAACGAATGCACTAAAGTTGACTTTCTGGTGGGGGCAGTTAATTTTTGCGAAGGTCGCTTCGTCGCCAGCATCTAATGAAGGCAGGACAATATCAGCATTTGCACAATCTGCGCGCACAGCAGGGTCGGTAAAAAGGGTGCCGTTGGTGATGAGCGCGACGGGTATCGGGGTAATCTCCTTTATACCTTCAATAATTTCATTTATCTGGGAATTGAGGGTGGGCTCGCCGCTACCGCTGAGGGTAATATAGTCAGCCTGCAAGCCGGAGGCAATGCTTTCTCTAAGTTCGGAGAGAACGGCCTCGACGGGCACATACGGTTTGCGTTCGAGGGTCAGGGCGCCGGTTACACCTAACTGGCAATAGACGCAGTTCTGGGTGCAAGTTTTTAGGGGAATGATGTCCACGCCTAAACTCAGTCCCAGTCTCCTGGAAGGGACGGGCCCAAACAGATATTTAGTCTTCTTTTCCATGATCAATCAATATCCAGCTCATTTGCCACGGCTTGAACCAGGGGTACTATGGTTTTTTCCGAAAAGTCAAACTCAAGTCCTGCGGCGGCGAATAATTCAGGTAACGGTCTGGAACCGCCCAGGGCCAGGGCTTTGCGGTAATCAGCGATCGTCCGGGCAGGATCTTTGACAGACTTTAGCCAAAGTCCAAGTGCTCCAAGCTGAGCGATACCATATTCGATATAATAAAAGGGAAACTGGAATATGTGAAGCTGGGCGTGCCAGTCATATCTTTGCTGGATGTCAAGCCCGGACCAATCCAAAAGCCCTCCGCAAAAACGGTTATCGATATCTACCCAGGCATCGGCACGTTCTTCGGGTTTGTGGGATGGATTTTCGTAGATCCAGTGCTGAAATGCATCGATCGCAGCTACCCAGGTGAGTATGAAGAGTATGAACTCGAATTGCATACGAACGGATCGTTCGGCATCCTGTTCGTTATAGAAAACCGTTAAATAGGGCATTGCGAATAATTCCATCGACATCGAGGCCACCTCACAGAATTCTATCGGGGCATGCCGATAATCATAAAGAGCGAGTTCGGCACCAGCAAGCGAGTGAAAAGCATGTCCGCCTTCGTGCAGCAGGGTTGTCAGATCCCGATCGATGCCAACAGCATTGGCAAAGATAAAGGGCTTGCGTATTTCAGTAAGGCTGGCCTGATATCCCCCTGGTGCTTTGCCCTTTCGAGACTCAAGATCAAGCAATCCCGAACGAGACAATTCGTTGAACTGGCTGCCAAGTTCGGGGGAAAGTCTGGAAAAGATCGTTTCGACGCCGCTGATATATTTACCGACTTCGGTAAACGGCTCAAGGGCCGGACGGCCTTCGGGATCGACAATACGGTCCCACGCCCGCAGTTTCTCAAGCCGCATTTGCTTTGCCCTTAAAGCATACATCTTTTTCAGGACAGGGACAACAACGCTCTCAACGGCAACGTGAAAGTTTTTGCAATCGGCGGCGGTATAGTCAAAGCGATGTAATTGCCGGAACCTGTAATCGCAATAGTTGTCGCAATCCGCATTGGCGGCGATCTGAGTGCGAACAGAAAGCATCCTGTCGAATATCCGGTCAAGCTCATCCTTATCCTGCAGGCGGCGATCAGCGGTAGCCAGCCAGGCCGATCGGCGCAGGTCCCTGTCAGGCTCATACAGGAACTTTCGCATCTCGGGCATAGTTCTCTCGCTGCCCTGAAACCGGACAGTCATGGCACCGCAGAGGGTTTGATACTCCTGGCTCAACAGCTCTTCCTGAGTTTGGAGTTCGACATTTTCTTTCCGGAATAATTCTACGTCGGCGCGGACATTTCGGTCGTAAACCTCATATCGCTTCTTATCGAGTACAAAACTCTTGGCTGCGTCCACGTACTTTCGGTCAAGTTTATCGGCTAAAGGTTTGACTGCGGGAATGACGGTCTCGACAAACTTTTTGTAGGCCTCGGCGCGGTCTTGATCGTCAGTCTGGCAGGTCATGCGAATATAAAGGATAGATTCATATTGACCAAGGGCGGCGTCCAATTCGGATCGGTCCAGCAGAAAGGTCTCCAGTTGCTTAGACGAGTTGATTTGATGCTCACAAAGGTGATTGTAAAGCGCTACCACTGTATCAACATCAGTCAGGTCGACCCCCTGCGGCACAAACTTTCGCGGTTGATACGGGGGAAGTTTACCAAAGTCCAGTTCATTTGAGTTTTGCGCAGCCATTTGTTAAGTCCGGTCAGCTTCTGACTATTTCAAATATCTTCCCACAGGTTGTTAGAAGCTCCTTCAACCATTCGACGGGCATGATGCAGGGTGCATCGGATTTGGCGTTTTCGGGGTCGGTGTGGACTTCGATGAACAGGCCGTTCGCACCTGCTGCGACGGCGGCCTTTGCCAGAATCGGCGCCATTTGTCGTGCGCCGGCGCTTGCATTGCCAAGGCCGCCGGGCTGCTGCGTGCTGTGCGTGGCATCGAAGACTACGGGACAGCCCAGGTCTTTCATAACGGTTATGGCCGTCATGTCGTTGACCAGGCGATTGTAGCCGAAAAAAGTCCCGCGTTCGGTGAAGAGGATTTTTTCATTGCCCGCAGAGCGAATCTTTTCAGCGACATTTTTCATCTCCATGGGCGAAATGAACTGGCCCTTCTTTACATTCACAGGTTTGCCGGTTTTTGCACAGGCGAGTAGTAAATCGGTCTGCCTGCACAGAAAGGCGGGCACCTGGAGGCAATCGACGACGTTGGCGGCCTCTTCGGCCTGGGCGGGTTCGTGAACATCGGTCATGAGGGCGAGGGCGGTTTGCTTTTTAACGTTCGCAAGGACCTGGAGGCCCTTTTTTAGGCCCGGGCCGCGAAAGGTGGATATACTCGAACGATTGGCCTTGTCGAAACTGGCCTTGAAGATAATCGGAACATCCGCAGCGGCGCTGATTTGGACCAGTCTATCAGCAATCTTGAGGCAGATATCGGCACTTTCAATAACACACGGGCCGGCTATGACGAACAGGGGTGCGTCGAGGCCAACCCTGACATTTCCAATTTCAAACGCGGATTTGCTCATATGCTCTATCCTATCATTCTAATAAGTCTGGTTCTTATTCCTGCGGGTTTGGCCTTTGGCGGGACGAGGACCTTTACAGCCTGCGGTACGACGTCAATTTTTATCGGCAAAGCAGGGCCCGGGTCCCCGTCAATTTCAGAGTTGACACGCTCGTGTGAGCTTACGCGAATAGTCTTGCCCTGTCGATAGATAACATCCGACCTGTCGGCGTGCAGCTTAAGCACAGTCATGCCGGCATGTTTTAGCAAGTGGGGGCGGGATGTACATTTGTAAATGCAAACGTCAAGCAGGCCGTCGCCGAAGTCGGAATAACGCAATATCTGAAGACCTATCGCGTATCTGGAGATGTTTCCGATAAAGACCATGGCGGGGCCGTCAAAAACGTCTTCGCCGTCGATTGTGACTTTGACGGTGGGAAATTTATGGTCCCAGAAGGTCCGCCACAAAGGCCAGAAATAATCGAGATGGCTTAAATGCCCCCGGCGGTTGTCATTGACTCGTTTGACAACGTCGCCGTCGAAACCAAAACCCGCGATGGAAGTGAAACACCGACCGTTGGCACTGCCCAAATCCAGGGCGCGGATACAATCACCCTCAAATGCCTTAATCAGGGTCTTTGTTCGCTCATCGTAACCCAACTCGTTGGCCAGGAGGTTCTCGGTCCCGCATGGTATTATCATCATGGGCTTGTCACTGCCTTCGAGACCGTGTGCGACTTCCCGGGCGGTCCCATCTCCGCCTGCAGCGACAATCAGCGCGCAGTCATAGTCAACGGCGGCTTTGGTGGCCAGTTCACAGGCGTGTTCCAAGGAGCTGGTAAAGCTGGTACGAACCTCAATCCCTTTGTCGCACAGATACTTTTTGAACTCTGCGACCGTGCGCTTGCCGCTGCTTGCGCCGGCATGAGGGTTTACAATATAAGCAATATAACCGTCGTTTATATTCATGGCACTAATACAAACACTATAAATTAAATACGTTCGTCCATCGATGGGCGGATGAAAGCACTCATTACAATTGTCAACAGCGAATCGGAAATAGTCAACTAAAAAACGCTTCTCGTTTATCGGAGCCGATTTCGTCAAGTTTGGCCCGGATAAGGTGTGCATAGCTTTCGTTAATGTGGCCCATATCGGCCAGTTGCAGTTTCAGGAGGGCTTCGGCGATAGGTTCCTCACCCGGCGCCTCGATCTCTACGAAACTGCCGAGAAGCGGCAGTTCATCGAGACAAACCACACAATCCGACATCTGCCAAAGCCGTCGCTTCTTTTCAAAAACCAGCGACTTCTTAAACCCCAAGGCCGCTAACAACTGGGCGGCAACTTCGAAATCACTTACCTCTATTTCTATCTCGGTCCTTGACTTGAAGTGGCTCTTTTGCCTTGGGCCTTTGTAGGTCAGGATAACCTTTTGGCCCTGGCCGGTCGCTTGCTTTCTTAATCGCAGGCCACAATCGGACGCGAACAGTGTCTGGGCGGCATCATCGAAATACGTGTCGGTCTGCGACAACTCATACAGTAATTTTGCACCGAGGGCATCCAACCGGACCGCGATTTCATCCAACGATTCAACTTTGACCTTGGTTTCTATTTCAATATTCACAAGTTGGTCAGCCGAGTACAATGTTAACCAGTCTGGACTTGATTACGATTATCTTCCTGGGTTCTTTGCCGGCCATGGCGGCGATGATTTTTTCGCTGGCAAGGGCCTTTTGTTTTATCTGGTCTTCGGTCGCATCGGCAGCGACTACAATTCTGTCTTTTATCTTGCCGGCCACCTGCACGGCTAATTCAACTTCCTTTTCCTTAACCAATTCAGCATCATACTGGGGCCAGGGCTCATACGCCAAAGTGTTGCTGTGGCCCAATTTGGCCCATAACTCCTCGGCAATGTGCGGTGCAAATGGCGCGAGGATAAGGACGAATTTTTCAACCATCCATTTTGGCCTGACTGCCTGCTTACCTAAATGATTGACAAAAATCATCATCTGGCTGATGGCAGTATTAAAGGCAAAGCCCTCGACATCGTTACCAACCTTTTTTATTGTCTGGTGCAGAAGGCGAAGAGTGTCTTCGGCAGGCTCAGTATCTTTGACAGCATCGCTCAGGTCACCGGTTTGGGCATCAATAATCATCCGCCAGGCCTTTTGGAGGAAACGATGCACACCTTCGACACCCTGCATATTCCAGGGTTTTGTCGCCTCCAGCGGCCCCATAAACATCTCGTAAAGGCGCATCGAATCGGCGCCATAATCGGCGACAACCTTATCGGGATTTACAACGTTGCCGCGCGATTTGCTCATTTTCTGGTTGTCGGCGCCCAGAATCATTCCCTGATTGATGAGCTTCCGGAAGGGCTCGGGCGTGCTGACATAGCCCAAATCATAAAGCAGCATGTGCCAGAAGCGGGCATAAAGCAGGTGGAGCACGGCGTGTTCAGCACCGCCGATATAAAGATCAACTGGCATCCAGTAGTTCTCCTTGGCCAAATCCAAGAGACGGCTGTCATTTGTCGGGTCGATATATCGCAGGTAATACCAGCAACTTCCGGCCCATTGGGGCATAGTATTCGTCTCCCGCCGTGCCTTCGAGCCATCCGGCAATACCACATCGAGCCACTTGCCGCTGTTTGCAAGAGGCGACTCACCCGAGCCGGATGGCTTATAATCCTCAACCATCGGCAGCTCCAACGGCAATTGGTCTTCGCCAATCGCCAAAATCCTTTTGTCGTCGGCGTGGACTATCGGGAACGGTTCACCCCAGTATCTTTGCCTGCTGAAAAGCCAGTCACGAAGTTTGTAATTGACCGCCTTTCTCCCCTGACCTCTCTCTTGCAACCACCGCGTTACCTTCTGCTTAAAGTCCGGCGTCCGAAGCCCGTTAAATTCACCGGAATTTATCGCCGTGCCGTCACCGATAAAGCAAATCTGGCTGGCTTTGGCCTTCTCAGCTTCGGCGGGGTCATCAGGCTCGACGACCGGAATAATCGGCAGTTCAAACTTCGTCGCGAATTCGAAATCCCGCTGGTCATGGGCCGGGACCGCCATTATCGCACCGGTGCCGTAGCTAATCAGCACATAATCGCTTATCCAGATGGGAATCTTTTCACCGTTTACCGGATTAATTGCATAAGCTCCCGTCGGCTGACCGGTTTTTTCCTTGGCGAGGTCCGTCCGGTCCATGTCGCTTTTACCGGCTGCAATTTTTCGATATTTTTTGACCGCCTTTTTGAATTCGTCAGTAGTTATGACGTCTGCCAGCGAATGTTCGGGTGCCATCACCATATAGGTAGCCCCAAACAGCGTGTCCGACCGGGTAGTAAAGACCCGTATCGTCGCATCATGCCCATCGACCTTGAAATCAACGTCAGCGCCGATACTTTTGCCAATCCAGTCTTTTTGGAGTTTTTTTATCGAGCCCGGCCAATCAAGCTCGTCAAGCCCGGCTAACAACCGTTCGCAGTACTTTGTAATCCTGAGCATCCACTGTCGCATCGGTTTTCTGATTACGGGATGGCCTCCTCGTTCACTGGTCCCCCCTACCACCTCCTCGTTGGCGAGAACGGTTCCCAAAGCGGGACACCAGTTAACGGGGGCTTCGGCCTCATAGGCCAAACGCCGACTATCGATATACTCATTCTTGTCTTGTTCGGATAAACCGTCCGGTATCGACAACTGTTCTATCGGCTTTGCCTTTTGCTCGGTCTCATCGAAGTAACTATTAAAGAATTTCAGAAAAATCCACTGCGTCCATTTGAAATAGTCCGGGTCAGTTGTTGCGATCTCTCTGTCCCAGTCGTAGCTAAAACCCAGGGACTTGATTTGGCGGCGCATATTATCGATGTTCTTCTGCGTTGTTTCGGCAGGATGCATTCCTGTCTGAACGGCGTATTGCTCGGCAGGCAGCCCGAAGGCGTCCCATCCCATCGGATGGAGGACATTGAAGCCCTTCATTCGTTTGTAGCGGGCCACGATATCGGTGGCAGTATAACCTTCGGGGTGACCTACGTGCAGCCCCTGCCCGCTTGGATAAGGAAACATGTCGAGCACGTAGTACTTGGGTTTTGCGGTGTCGCAATCGACGGCCTTGAACGTCTTGTCGGCGTGCCAGTACGCCTGCCACTTTTTTTCGAGCTCGCCGAATTTGTACACGCCCTTCTTTTCGTCCATTTGTCTTCTTAGCTCCTTTGTGCGTACCTAATTCATGGAATGCGGGCAGCTATTATCCGTACAGCTTTGGCATCGGCTGTCGGTGCCATCCTGCTTTACGCCGACGGCAAAGGTTGAAAACTGCTTTTGCATATTGGCGGCACCGCAGTACTTGCAGAGATGTTTCTTTCTGCTGCCGGCTGGTTCGAGGAACTCAGTTATTTTGCCACACTTGGCACATTTGTATTCAAATATGGGCATCACTTACTCCCTTTATTAAAAGAGACTTATGATATGATGAACACGCCGAATAATCAACAGCAAATTGGATATGCTTGTAAGGACGACCGTATGCCACGTTTGCCTCGCCCGGCTGGCAGGGCGAAATGTCGTAATTTTGAGCTTGTATTATGCAGTTTTGCCGGTAAAATTATTGGCCGTAAGTAGCGAGCAGCGGGCCCGTAGCTCAGCGGTTAGAGCAGTGGACTCATAATCCATTGGTCGGAGGTTCGAATCCTCCCGGGCCCATTCATTAAGTTCTCGGCTGTCAATCAGTTATGGTCGATATTTGAAAGATTGCTTTGAAGAAAGACAGAATTACCGTAGCTTTGCTGTGGCCGAAGTATGACGGCGGTGTTACCTCAATTAACGATCTCGTTTTGGGGCTGGACAAGGAACGCTTCGAGGTAATCTTTATTTATTTGAGCGGATACGGTGCCCAGAAGAATCTGATAGAAGAAGCGGGATATGAAGTGTTCTATTTGTCGAATATTGAACTGCTCAAGGCATTTCGCTTTTCAATCTTGTTCAAGCTGGTTGGAATTCTTAAAAGACATAACGTTGATATAATTCACTGCCACGGTCACAAACCCACTGTTTACGGTGCAATAGCAGGCCGGCTGGCCAAGACACAAGCGGTTTTGGCACATGTGCACGGCACGGACAGAACGGCCAATTTTAGAAGGAAGCTTACAAACCTTGTGCTATTCAGGAAAATTGACCTGTTTCTTCCAGTTGCCCATGCCGTGAAGGAGGATGTCCTCAAGAGCAATTGGCTCGTACCGGCTGAGAAATTATCTGTTCTGGATAACTCGATTGACTATCAGAAATTCGCTGAGGTATCGATCTCAAAAGAAGATGCAAAGGAGATGTTGGGCCTGCCTTTGGATGCGTTTGTCTTTGGTACAGTGGCAAGGCTATCTCCGAATAAGGGGCAGGTTTATCTGATTAAAGCATTCGAAAAAGTAAAGCAAACGCTCCATTCGGCCCATCTTGTATTCGCGGGTGACGGCCGGATACGTAATGAACTGGAAAACGAAGCGGAGAAAACGGGCTTTTCTGATTCGATCCACTTCCTGGGCCTTAAAGATGACATTTCCCAAATATATAAGGCAATGGATGTTTTTGTCCTGCCTTCGATTGGCTCAGAGGGGATGCCGAGGGTTGTGTTGGAAGCTATGGCGGCCGGCGTACGCTGCATAGGTACAAATGTCGGAGGCACGCCCGAGGTATTATGTGATAAGGCATTTGGCTATGTAGTTGAGCCGAGGGACTCAAGTGCTCTTGCCGAGGCAATGATCATCGCTGCCAACACACCATCGGAAGAACTCCAGGAGCTTTCCCAAAAGGCAAGCGACAGAGTCCGGCAATTTTACTCCCATGACGTCGCAAGAGAAAAGCTCAGGGAATTGTACGAAAGCGAACTTGAGAAGGCGTGCGAAGTCTGTTAGCAAGATATTATATCTGCAGGACTCACTTATGCCAAAAGTAAGGGTGATCGTTCCTGGAATTTCGCTCATTGAATACTGAATATTGAAAGTTTTAATCACGGGGCATTCAAACTCAATGAAAAGATTCACCATTAATATTGTTGTTAATTCATAACGTTCAAAATTTTACACTGACTAAAAAAAATGATTAATTTCTTGTCACAAAGATAAATATCTGACAGTTAAGAGGGGCTTTGTTTATATGTACGAAACTTATGATGTTACTTGTGATTTATGCCAAAGCAATGATGATAATTTCCTGTTCAATGCCAAAGATCTTTTGCATGGCTGTGAAGGACTTTTCACCTACGTCAGATGTAAAAACTGTGGCCTTGTTTATATGAATCCACGAGTTGCCGACAAAGACATGTCAGAATTCTATCCCGATGATTATGCACCACATCGTTCTAAAGAAAAGCCTTTAAGTAAATCCAAAAACACTTTGACTGCTTGGTGGAAAAATACGACCATGGCCAAAGGCTTTAAAATATTCCGAAAGAAGTTGTTGGGCACAGAGCAAACAATCCGTTTTGCAGATAAAAAATTAAACAGCCGAAGCAGGGTCATGGATGTCGGATGTGGTCACGCAGAGTTTCTTAACAAAATAAAACAACAGACAGGTTGTCATGTAGAAGGTGTTGATATTTCAAAAATAGCCGTAGATGCCGCTGCCAAAAATTATAACATAAAGGTTTTTAACGGTCTTATAACAGAAGCACCGTTTCCAGCAGAATCATTTGATATAATTACCGCATGGTGGTACCTCGAACATGTGTCTAATCCTTCAGAAGTTCTTAAAAAAATGTGCCGTTTTCTAAAACATGATGGGCTCTGCATAGTTGGAATTCCAAATATTGACAGTTTTAATGCCAGGGTATTCAAAGATAAATGGTATCATCTTGATTGCCCAAGACACCTCCACATTTATTCACCAGATACTATTAAAAGGTTATTGGATAATGCGGGATTTGTTGTAACTAACATAGTTTTTCATAAGACACCATGGGGGCTTTTGCCTTCTTTGCGATATTGCTTTGGAAATAATAATATACCTCTCAAGCAGCGTAAGCGACTAAAACATGCATCTTTATTAAAAAGGCTTCTTTTGCCATGGACAATAATAGTGGCATTCTTCAAAAAATCAGATATTATCGTGGTTTATGCACGAAGAAAATAATAAAAAATCCAATTGAATTATTGATAAACCAGCTTTGTAGAATATGATTCAGGGCACGTTTTTTGAATAGTCTTAACTGATAAACTAAGGGCGGCCAGAGATGATGTGCTTAACTCAGACTGGCATGTGCAACAAGAAAAACTGTCGCTTTGGAAAATTGTATTGACTGGACAGGAGTACGAATGATTATTGTTAGAATCGCAGGTGGATTAGGCAACCAAATGTTTCAATATGCGGCAGCAAGGTCGCTGGCAAAGGACAGAGGGTGTTCATTTAAACTTGATATTAGTCTCTGCGACGAAAACAATGATAGAGATTGGGTTTACACTTTTAACAGACTTAATATAATTGAAGATGCAGCATCTGAGCAGGAAATATCATTGCTTAAAAACAAAAATGCCAAAAGCCCAAGAAAATTTATTCATAGAATAATCCGCAATTTAATGATCAAGAAGATAAAACATTTTAGAGAGGTCGATTGCTTTCGCTTTGATAAAATGCTATACAAAACAAGCTTGCCTCTCTACATCCAGGGGGGATTCGTATCTCTTAAATATTTCGACAAATACAGGGATATTTTTCTTGAAGAGTTTGTACCTAAAAATGATATATCCGGGAAAAACAAAGAATTGGCCGAGCATATATCTTCTTGTAACTCCGTCAGTGTCCACATCAGGCGCGGGGATTATACATTTGATAAAAACGCAATTAAGAAAAACGGTTTGTTGCCGCTTGACTACTATGAGCGGGCAATTGATATCATAAAAAGTAACATTGATAACCCTGTCTTTTTTGTGTTTAGCAATGACAAGGAATGGGTCGCAGAAAATTTTAAGTTTTATGACCAAATAGTCTTTGTCGATAATAATAACGATGAATATGGTTATGAAGATATAAGGTTAATGAGTTTATGCAAAAATAATATTATTGCAAATAGTACATTCAGTTGGTGGGGTGCATATTTAAATCTAAATCCCGAGAAGATTGTTATTGCGCCCCAAAACTGGTTAGCTTATAAAAAGACAAATCCAGAAGAGTTTATACCAAAGGACTGGTTAGTGATCTAAAGTTTGAATTCTACGATGCTTAATATTCTAGTGGAAATTAGGCTCGGCGATGTAGATGAGCAAGGACATACACAATGTTATATGGTAAATCCCAGAGTAAATGATTTCATGAGGCAGTCATGAATTTTTCAGATCTATTATTGTTTTATGCAAGAAACGGTTTCTTTAAACCTTTAAAAAAATCTGCTTATAGAAAGTTTCGCCGTAGAAATAGAGGCGAAGAATTCGTCGTCAAGACGCAAGCCGGCTTCAAGATGAAAACTATAATCGGCGACAACGTTGATAATACTATCTATGTTAATAGGGTATGGGAACATGAGACTTCAGAAATAATAAAGAAATTTTCTAAAATATGCAACACATTTGTAGATGTTGGCTGCAATATCGGATACTACTCTTGTCTCTATTCCCATTGTAATCCTGAAGGAAAGATATATGCCATAGACCCCAATCCCGAGATGATTAAACGAACACGTGAAAACCTGGAATTAAATTCATGTAATAAATATAAGGTTTTTAATTTTGGTGTATCAAATACATCAGAAATGCTTGAACTAACAATCGCAAAAAACAAACACAGTGGCGCTTCATTCGCATACAATCCTTCTCGTCATAGTCCAGACATGGCTGGCCAAATTAAAGTTCAGGTAAAAACTCTTGGTGATATTTTGTCAGAGGAAGTGTTGGAATCTGCACTTCTAAAGGTCGATACGGAAGGTTATGAGTATAATGTTTTTTCCGGGCTGGATCCGGACGACGGGCTTATTTTTGATTATATTATCTTCGAATATAACCCAAAGACTCTTGAAAAAGCCGGCGTGGAACCGGCAAGCCTTTTCAATCTCAAGCTTTTTTCCCTCTATCTTTTATATTTAATCAAAGAAGACGGATCGTTAACGGAACTGAACGGTGAAGGTTTTTGCGTTTCTGAGGACTTGACGGTCAACTGCTTACTTGTCAAAAAAGACAAAGCGGCTTGCCTTGATTTTTTGCCATGATGAAGCATTGTCTTGTAGTGATTTTTATGTGATCGTCCCAGTGAGATTATTCACAGGTTTTAACTATCGATAAGTTTTTTTATATTTCTGAAACAAAAATGAAGAGATCATCAATAATAAAACATCTTCCTACAAATCGGGAGTGAGGAGTAAAGAATAAATGTGGCCTTTTCATAAATCTGTGCCTCAGCGAGCGGATGGGATTAAAAATCGTGTCATTCTTTTTTTCCCTGCCGCCGACGAACCACTGAATCCAAAGAGAAAGTATGAATTTCCGCTCTCTATAGTCTCACTTGTTCCAAAGCTCATAAAGAAAAACTTTCGCGTTCATATTTTCGACGAGCGCGTCCAACTCAATTGTCGCGAGCAGATGGAAGCTTTATTACCAGACGCAGTATGTTTCGGAGTTTCCTGTATGACAGGATTTCAGATCCTCCGGGCAATCGAAATGGTGAAATTTGTTCGGGATCGAAGTTCTGTGCCAGTCGTTTGGGGCGGGTGGCACGTGTCACTGCTAGCAGAAGAATCGGCCAACAGTGACCATATCGACTATATCGTGCGTGGGCAGGGGGAGGAAACCTTCAGCGAGTTGGCCGAATCCCTTGCAAACGGAGTTGCCGACCTCGAAAAAGTGCATGGAATCACATATAAACGGGACAGCAGACTCGTGAGCACACCCGACCGTTCTATCATCCCGATCAACGAACTGGAACCAATGCCGTATTCTCACATTGATATCCGCAAGTATCGCAGGTACTACTCTTATATGTCGAGTCTTGGCTGTCCGATGCACTGTGGCTTCTGTGCTGAGCCAGTAGTTAATAAAGGTAAGTGGTCTGCCCGCGAACCCGTGCAAGTCGTCGAAGAAATCGAATACCTTTGGAAGCGTCGCACACATCATACAAGGGCCATCTACTTTATCGACAGCAATTTCT
>SDBT01012267.1_pt1 | contig 13771 bp, 19 predicted proteins | sample 2277101 | NCBI WGS metagenome assembly SDBT01 (sample SAMN10404973, study PRJNA504765) | marine sediment metagenome | isolation source: marine sediment core GS10_PC15, 103 cmbsf | place: Arctic Ocean: Southern Knipovich Ridge | collected 2010
TCGATTTAATTACTGTTTGCCAGCAGATAATCTATATTGTAAATATTTGATTTGATCATAAATTACTACTTAAGTCGAATATCGCTAATAATTAGTGAGTTAATAATAGTAAATATTAAGCGTAATAAACAATAATAACTCAGCAGAATATTACTAGTCGGGCAAAGAAAACGTTGATCTGGTTTTCTGCTTCCCGACTAACGCAGTTTTTGGAAGCTATTAGCTGCCAAAAGAGTAGATTCCCTGCCCACCTCTTTGAAGTAACGGGCGCAGGCTAGACCTTGTACTCAAAATCTACTTAACCAGATTAACATAAATATATTAGCATATCATTTTATTACTGTCAATCTTTGAGCGATCAACTGTGTTAAAAAAGCTTCACAAGTTGATAAATATCGTTGACAGTTAGCCAAATTTAGACTAATATGACTTGTTAGTACCTTGAAAATTTGGCTAGTTCACTTGACTTTTTAGCTAATCTTTGCTAAACTGGAGGTAAGCACAAAGTGTGAAATAAACTTCACATCTAATAGCTATTAAGTATGAGTGAACAAATCAACATTGATAAAGCGCTAGAAACCTATGGTTTAATGCCCAAAGAGATTTAGCACCGAGATTAAAGTTATTCCATATTTTTCTCTTGTCATATTTTACAGGAGAAACGATATTGAATTCAGTATTAATCAGAGTTTTAGGTCCGTTTTTTGATTCCCTTAAGTCGGCTTTGGCAACTTGTACAGTATACCATCCTTCAGGTAGAGCGGATTTTATGTTACCGGTTTCAACTTTGTTAAAATCTATCATTAATTATCACTGTTTGGTTCTTGTAAGGATTTAATGAATAATGCAGCCTCGTCTTCTCTTAAATCAAGAGCACTTGTAACGGCATATTCATCCAGAAGTCTGTGGTTTACTGCTTCTTCATCAAATGTTTCGACTACAGTTTGTAGTGCTTCCATTTGAGTCGCGGTTATACCTGCTGTTTTTATAGTGGTTCCCTGGAATACCACTTCTTTATTACGACCTGCTGCTTCATTAAAAGAAGCTTGTTGATCGAATTTTACTGCTTCTCTTTCTAAGCCCTCCACACCCAAGTATTTTACAAAGGATGAATAACTGAATTCAAAGCGTTCCGGCAGACGATTACTTCTGTCTTTTTCAACGATAGCCCATCTTACGTTATCGTTATCTACTTCTAATCTTAATAAAATATCAACTAAGTATGGTAGATCTTTTGGGCCATCTGGTAATACACCAATTATTTTCATGAACTCCCCCTCATCATCAGAGTACTGAGCTTTGGTAGGAGCTGTGAAAATAATATTCATGTCCAATGAAAGTATTTTTCTAAAAAGAATATTACGTTCTTCTTTAATTGTTTTGTAATCCAAAGGTTGAAGTGAATAAGTAGGACTATTCTTTTTCACACGCATTCTTTTTAATTGTTTTAAAACTATGCTGTCATCAACCCGTCTGATTGGATCTATCACGAATGTTTTAAAATCTTTCGGATCCTCTAAGAGTTCGTCTACAGCATTTTCTACCACTTCGTGGTCTTGTGTTTGTATACGGAAAAAATCAAATTTATCTCCGTAAAAGTTAGTTCCTTTTTCTGTGTCTACCACTGCCGGGTTAGGGAAGTGAAGGGAAGTTCAAATGTTATAGTTAAGTTTTTTATCTTAACTCTCCAAATTTCTCTGGAGTATCGGCATATTTTTTCATCTCTAGGAGATGCTGCGGCCTCGTGGAGAAATTATTTCATTCTCTATGCTCTGCCCCTGACTTAGTAGTCTTCGGTTCGAGTTGGCATTATTAAATCTAGCAACATAATTTTTTATAAAAACTACATTTAATTTTAGCTTTCTCGCTTAATTCCGCAGTTTTCATCTGATGGTCACCCATCTGAGCGGCAACTGTTTACCGTTTTCCCTGACCCAGAGGGGCCATACACATACATTTTGAGGCGATTTGCTCTCGCCTCTGCTTTCTCAAATAAACTCATTTAGTTGGTTGTTGGTTTGGTAAGCGTCGCTTTTCATCAAGCTCTTTTCCTACGCTATCTATAAGTTTTAACATTTCTTGTTTTGCCAACACCAGTGTCTGCTTTAATTTTTTGACATCTATAGGTGCTTTTTTATATTTGATTAGGTCATCAGTTAATTGATTGTATATACTTTCAACACTAGTCAAATATAATGGCCCTGTTTTACCAAATTGGTAGATCCACTGTCTCGTATCCCAATCTATTTTAAGAAAAGTTCTACCAATCTTTGTTCTTATTCCAGTTTCCGTTTGGTCTTTTAAGGTAGTCTTTTGTGATTTTGTAGATTTCATAAGTTGCTTCAACATCCCTCATAGCATACTCTGCTATCTCTTTTATTTTTCCTTGTTGGTAGGCTTCTGCCACGGTACTAGCTTTAACTTTTCCTTCTTTTGGAGTAGGAATATTGAAAAAGTCGCATGCCAGTTCCAAAGATGGCCTTAATGAAAATGCCCAATTTGACATGTGTTGCATAACATCGTAATGCGGATAGTTTTGATATAATCTGAAATCAAGAAAATCCTGATTTGTAGGAAATGCTCTATGTTTCATAGACCTAATTTGTATAAACCAAGCATCAAATTTAAGACTATTAAATCCTACAAATGTTCCTTTGAATCCTCTAATATATTCCCAGAAATCCTCTAATAAATTTTTCTCTTTAGGAGCTAATAACCCATTAGCTAATTTTTTAGGAGATGCTACTAATGTAGCTTTATTTGAATCTGAGAAACGATTTGAAACTTCATACATGGAGATACAAATAACTTGCCCATAGAGTGGATTTGTAGCTGCAACTAGTCTTCCAGCTTCTTCTGGATCTTGCCCCTTTTCTACATAATACTCTATCTTATTAGCCATTTTCTTCTTCTGTATTTCACTGAAGGGTGAAACTTGCGGGATAGTTTCGATATCCCATACTATGATATTGTCCATAAATTTTTTGGTTGTGAGGTATAATATACTTAAATTATTCCACCTTTTCAAGCATTTTATTTACTACTTCTACGTGGTGGTCCCAAATCTTCAGATGCTTCATTGTTTCGCATCTTATAAGTTTTATTCGATTTACCTCAAGTTTAACTGCCAATCCGATTATATTCGGAATAGTTTTTTTTCCATTGACTTTATAACCAACGTGGAGTTCCATTATTTTTTCTGTCGCAGAATACACTACGCCGACATAATCACTTTCTATGTTGTATGAAGCCATTGTCCGTTTACCAAAGCGTTTTGTAGGCTCAGCTGGGACAGCTTCTGTATGGTTTACTTTCCAAACTCTTTTATGATAAGTAGTTATTTTCATGTTATTTTCATTTTAATTCTATCGGATCCAATGTTGGTGCTATATAAAAGTTTCCAGCATAATTGGGAAATTTATTTTTAGCAGCTTTTAAAACGATGTCTGGCCTATTAGTTCTGTCCGACAGATGTGCAAAAATTACAAATGACGTTTTATCAATTCCTATTTTTTCTAGACCGTCTAAAGCATCATTAGTACTCAGATGGCCATAAGCCGATCCTATTCGTTCTTTTAGATAATCCGAGTAGTCTTCATAATCTTCTAGCATCTGCACATCATAATCTGTTTCTATAAGATACGCATCTGCACCTGTCATATATTGTCGCATTAAAGGAGTTATAATTCCAGTATCTGTGACGTAGCACAATGTTTTATTATATGTTGTATCTTTAATCAAAAATCCAAATGTATATTTCGCATCATGTTTTGTACTAAATGTTTTTAGTTCTAAATCACCAAACGTTAATACATCGGAAGGTTTTAAATTTATCATATTTACATTGTAAAATTTATCTTGTTTAGCTCTGTGGCTCCATTCATGCATATAGATTGGGCATTTAAACTTCCTACCTGCTGGCCCAGCAGATCTTATATGATCAGAATGCTCATGCGAAATTATAATTGCGTCAAATTCGTTACGTCCTGTATTTTGTACTATCTTTTTGACAGCAACGCCCACATCGATTAAAATGTGAGCGTCATCTGTCCAAATATAAGTGCAATTACCTGACGAAGAACTTGCTATAGGTAATATGTTCATTCATTTTTATGTGACTTGTATGACTGGCTTGCCGTGTCCACGTCTTGTGTGCCACGCTTTTAATGCGACAGCTTGGCGCCAATCAAGTTGTTGATAATATTTAGAAATATCGGATGCATCTAAATAAGCTAAAGCTCTTACTACCATACGTGTTTGATTAGCCATTTCCGGCATTAATTTTGGGACACGCACCCGATCCAATAAAGTATAATTCGTTATATCACCAAGTGTGTTAGTTTTACCTTTTGGATTAATGGTATGTATTTTTTCTGTGTGTTTATAAACCACACTGATAATTGCCTTCTCTTTAACATAATGCATGGACAGTGCTTTTATCACTGTTTTGTTTTTTTCTTTTTTCCGATTATTCTTTTTCATCATTTTCTTTTTCTCTTTTTCTTCGTCTAAAATTGACATTCGAATTAAGTTGATATCATTTCCATGACGGTGCATGAGTTTAGATATGTTTGCATTTTAATTTCAGTGCGCCACATATTCTTTAAATATATGAAAAAATCCTCATCCTCAAGGTCTTGTTGCACCAAATCTCGCACAATACAAAATTTACCGCCAGTAATATCTGCTCGTGGAAAGCCAAGACTATGCATTAAGTAGGTAGTACCTGGTAAGGCAATATTTGCCAACTCTTTTTGTGTATTAACTTCATTTGTTATTAATACGATTGGTTTCCCTATATAATCTGCAAAATTCATTAAGCTTCCTTCTCTTCTTTTGGATTCTCGTCAACATCGTGGCCAAGAAAAGTTTCCATATTTCCTGCCACAGTCACAAGACGCTTTTCGTAGTCTGAAAACCAATCTGGTTCTTTCTTTATAGAAGGTTTCAAAATATTGACTACCATATTATCCAATTTGTTTAAAATACCAACTAATGTAGAAAGACTTAAATCTGTAAAATCCTTTCCAAATAATACTACAACTTCGTCTAAAACAAAATACAAAATTTCAGTTGGTTTGGGAAAATAGACATTAAAGTCAGTAACTTTCATGTCAGAATCTTTTTCTTCAACATTAGTACCATCTATTTTGTAAATTTTTACTTCAATGGTATTTTTTTTGGCCACAAAGATGTATTCGTTTTTGGCCCAGATTTCTTCAGGTGTAATAAATTCTACTTCCTTTGAAGTAGAATTTTCTTGTGGAGCTTTTTTTTTATTAGCCATTGTTCCTCAAAAATTTGTGAATGTGGTGCTCTAGTTTAGTTATTTTTTTATTATATTCTGGCACCCATTGGGCACTCTTGTTGTTCTTATTATAAGAATATTTTTGCACTATAATTTGTGGTGCATTTAATTTTAAAAGTATAGACGCTAACGCATCTAGTTTTCTTGTTCCAAATTTTTTGCCACAAACAACAAAAATAGAAAAACGTTGCAGAGGTATAGATCCTTTGTCATCGAAGGAAATGCCAAAATCCTTCTCTTCTGAGTTGTATTGTGGCGTACTATATCCCAGTTCATCATCGTTTATAACATGCATTTCTATAGATTCAGTTGTTACTTCTGGTATTCTTAATATAGGCGTTTTTCCAAATATGGTGAATACTTTGCATCCGGGCAATGTTATAAAGACAGGTTTATCAAAAGAATGTATTTTTGTAGTTATTGATAGAATCTCTGCCTTAGTAGGTTCGACAATGGAACTTGGTCGAGATTTACCAATTTTCGATCCGTCTTGACGTCCCAGACATGCTACGTTCCCAGACATGTCATTAATTACCAGTTTTTTTTCTAAATCACTTTTTTCTTTTTGTAAATCTAAATTGTCTTTTTGATTCATTTTAATAATTTGGTTTTATCTACTGGATAAACAAACATTTGTTGGTTATTAAATAGTTTTTTGATTGGTGCTGGATTCTTGATATATTTTCCTTTATACAGATCCTCTATAATAGTGATCTTGGAAAAATCTAAACTTTCACCGGCACTGCGAAGATATTTTTCTACCTCTCTTAATGCAGTATCCATTATTAAGTAGTCTTCTCCACCACTTCCATAAAAACCTATTATAGGTATTAATCTTATTGTTTTATCCAGATCAACATCCGAACTGCTTTGCAACCTTAGTTTTCCTGTAGCAATAAGATCTCTCAAAGTAAACCAGAACTTCTCTGCTGGTCTTTGTATTGCAGTTAAACGTATAAGATTATCTACTTGGCCAATTAAATATTGTTTGAAATCTGTTTGATATTGTTTTGCTTGTGCACTACTCCAGAACCATTCAGCGAAGAAATAATATGATGTGTAAAGTAAAGACATATTTCTTGCAATACGTATGTCATTATGTTTTCCAATTGTATGTGTATAGAATTCTTCATGAAGTTTTCTTTGAAAGATAGAAAATACATTTTCTTTATCTTTGTAATTAAGAATATGATGTATGTATTTTGCGGTAATAGCACTATAATGTTCTCTCATATCTAGAACTTTTAAACCTGCGTCAATGTTTTTTTGAGGTTGCGTATAATCTAATGTAATGGTTCGTGCCATTACAGAACTTTGCCCCTCAGCCAGATCTTCACCGGTTATTAAAAGGGTGCCACGCATTGGTTTTGCACGTTTGAGTTCGGCATCTTTAGTTAATCTGGTTCGTGCACTTCTGTCAGCATAGCTTTGCAGAATACCTAAGGCACCTCTGTGATCTTTTATATTACCTTTTTTCCAGTCGTCAATTAAGAATATTGTGTCTTTATAATTGAAGCCAGCTGTTTCCAAGCTATTAGTCGTAGCCGCCCATGATTCATATCTTCCGAAATGTGGTCCATAGAAATGTTGCATAGTTTGTGCTATAAAAGATTTGCCTTCTCCAGATGTACCTCTTATAAACAAAATATATCTGGTTTTATCATTTTTATAAAGCCAGGGTTCTATAATAGGGGAGAAGGTGTGACCTAATAATGCGTGTGTTACACCAAAGTCAGTTAAATTTAAAAGATCATCATTGATATGTTTTATCAAATCTTTTTCGGCTTTAGCATCATCCATAATTTTGAGATCAAGCCATTGTGCGGATCCTTTACTGCTCAAATCTACAACAATTTCCGTATTTTTTCTTGCACTTTTGAAATCTATTACAACAGAAGGACTTATATATCTTTGATAGGGATCGTCTTCTGTCCCTTCATATCCAAATGATTCCTTTATTATGGTTGTGTTTGCTTTAGTAAATTTATTGACAGCATTTATAAAATGATTATAATTCTCTACAAAAATACCTTCGTTGCCTGCTACATTATAAATCTCCGATCGTAATTTATCGGGATTGCCTAAGTCTTTACTGCTAATCTCAAATGGATAGCTCTCATCTCCTTTGACGAGTTGGCCTTTGGAAGTAGTCTTCACTGTTTCTCCATCATCATGTATAATTGTATCAGTAATATTAATTATAAAACTGGATAATTGCCTATATTGGTCTTTTCCATCAGGCTTATATAAAAATTCTGTTCCTTGTTTTTCATAGATTTCTATTCTAGATTTATAATCTAATAAAGAATCAGCACCGCCGGCGCCAAGATTTCCCGATCCACTAGCATGCCTATGAAAAAATACAGTTGGATTTTTGCCACCCCTTATCTTTGTACATGGCCCGGGACACATGTTATCCATTTCCGCAGATTGTAGTTTTTGGCAATTGATTGCTTTGTAATGTCGTTGTTTTAATTTTCCTATATAATAATTTGTTCTTCCTTCATCATAGTCATCTTGTAATTTTACTAAATTTCTTAATTCAGTTTCCCCACCAGGTACATTAAGCAATGTATATCCTAGGGTAAGTCTTTGATTATGATTTAAATGTCCTAATGGAGCTTGTTTTTTTATATCACCCATTACGGTACAATTTAGAAAAATTGCATCTATAGGATTTACTACTTTTTGTATAGTAAGGTGATCTACGTAGTTAATATCTTTTAAAACGTCGTCTATAAAATGAGAAAAAGTCTTTGATAACTGATGCATACCGCTTGGTAGCTTTATTAAATTTCCAAATCCACCCTCTCCTATACTGTCTTGCTTAGGAAAAAGTTCCAGATGCAAATTATTATCTACCATAGCAACTGTACTGAAAATAACCTGATTGATGTCCCTTACTGTACTAGCTGGCAGGTGATCTTTAAAAAAATACCAAACATGAGCTCCTTTCATACCTGATATTTCAGCGTAGCCTGTTATTCCATACTTTGTTAGTTTGTTTTTTATGACGCTAATTTGCTTGAAAATCAGATCTTTCCAGTCATCAAAATCATAGTCTGGTTTACTCCAAACTGTTTTATTTATATCTATGTCTATACAAGAAATTTTAACAGTGTCTTGTTTATCTAGATGGTAAACTCCGACAGTTTGTTTACCTTTTAAGTGAGCTGATAAAATTGTGTCATTTAAAGGGCCGGTGCTTTGAAAATATCCGCCATCTGGTTTTTGGATAGCATAGATATCTTTACGATTTACAAATAGTTTCTTAAGTGTTTCTACATCCATTCATGGTCCTCCGTGGTTTTTTATTGCGTGGGAACTTAATATACATAATTTTTTTATCTGTGTCAAATTTATTTTATACGAAACTCTTCCCAAAAAATTTTCTTGGCTTTTACCTGGTTTTTTATTTTTATTTGCTTTTTCGTTAGTCTGGAATTAGCCGATTTAATTTCTATAAGAGTAACGCCCCTATCTTCGAAAGCTATATAATCTATTGGATTCCCAAGAAATTGTATATGTTGCGGATCATGTTTGAAGTTTTTTAAAAATGGGGCTAGCTTTTCTGCTACTTGCCCTGTAACAATTTCTGATTGCTTTTTCTGAAACATTAATTTGTTTCTTGCTTCTGCCGCTTCTTCTAATTCTGATTTTAATTTTTTTATGTGTTTATAAAGCTTAACATAAAAAAAGGCAGTTATCAATACAATAACTGCCAAACTAATTTCTAAATGTGTCATACAAATTTCTTTATATTTATGAAAAGCCCTGCTATGTCTTTAGCATTCATTATGACAGATTTTAATTTGCATACACGAGGAGATATACAACTTCCGCAGAGTTCTTGCGGAGGTATTCCATATTTTTTCATTCTTAATGCCTCGTTATTAAGTAACATATAGGCATCTTGCCTCTTATCGTGTATACAAAATCCTGTACGTAGCCTAAAAAGGTATTGCTTTACCAAGGCCAAAACAGCAGAAAAAGTAATTCCTTCTGGTCTTCTACCAAGTTCTGATTTAGCGGTATTTGTCAGTGTCCTTGACAATTTCTGTATAATATACTGTCTCTTTTTAAGGTCACGAATATTACAATAACTGTGTATATGATGCTTTACCTCTTTGGTTATAGAATTATTGTTTCTGGATTTCCTTTGCATTCAGGCCTCCTTTGTTAGAGATCTTCTATGTATATGGCGCCACACCAGTTTTCTACGCCTTCAAGTGACTTTCTGGATTTAAATTTATGGTTGTCACACACACAAGTTACATGTGTTGGAGGCAATGTTTCGTACATGTCTTTGAAATAAAATGCTTTTGGCTTTTTTTGTCCATACCAACAAACACCTCTACGTTGCTTACCCCTATAATAACTAAAAGAATGACAATTTCCGCAGCATTTAATTTGTCTATGCAGTGGTCTCTCTTCGTCAATCATATTAAAATTCCTCTTAAATGATCGCATTCATGCTGGATGGCTCTAGCATCGTAGCCAAAATATTTTTCGGTTTTTATTGCCCGATCTAGCGGATCCCAATACGTAATTGTTACGTTTTTATCTCTTTTCTTAGGTTTTGGTTTTCTACCAGCTAAAGACATGCATGACTCACCCATTTTTATCTTTTTTCCCGATCCTTTAATTTTAGGGTTAATGAATATTTTCCAGTCTGTTGCTTGCTGTAATTTAATAATAAAAATTGCAGGTGGAGGGGTATTCTCTTTCCATATCTGGTTTGAAGCTATACCGATGCACCTTTCTTCGTTTTTTTTGGCAGTATCTTGAATATCTTCCATAAGTAAGATATACGCTGATATATCTTCTACAAAAACAGCGGGTGTCTTTAAAATTATTTTTTCTTCTGGATTCTTTGCTTGATTGAATTCTAGAATCATTGCTTATACTCCTATCTTATTCCAGAATATTACTGGGTCTATTCCAGATATTTATATATCCGATTCCGGGCATATGCCTGGTTTTTCAGAAGGTCTACGCCCATGTCGCGGAAGTCAACTATCTCAGGGGTTTTTTTCACAGAGGCTTTCCGCATAATGCGGCCTATGCTTTGCTTTAGTTTTATCTTAGATCTAGTGGGTCCCGCTAAGAAAAGAACTTCTAAATTTATTATATCTATACCAGTACTAAATAGGCTAAAAGTGGATACTACTATTTTTGTTGCACCACTATTTAAATTATCTATAACGGCAGCACGCTGTTTCTTAGGCATTGCTTTAAACTTGCCTTTTTTTGTAGGATGCGGCAATCTCGATACCAGGTATTCTGCCTTGTGACCTCTTTTGTTAAGCTGTTCTGTTAAAAAGGTGGCATGGCTAACTCGTGTTGTGAGCACTACTATTTGCTTATTTTTATATTCATCTATTGTATCTAGTATGAGTTTATTTCTGTCGCCATCATTTACTAAGTCATCGACCATGGCTGCATACTCATCACTACTCCATAGAGGGAAATAATAACTGGTTTTTATTTTTCTTATAGTTGGTATAAGTATTTTGTCTTTTACATCATCTAGCGAAAGCTCGTGTATTTTTGGTCCAGTAGCCCAGTGTATGACTGGTGTTAGTCCGTCATCCCTCTCTGGTGTGGCACTAAAACCAAATTTGTACTTTGCATCTAGATTCTTTATGACATTGTAAAATGTAATTGCAGGAATTATGTGTCAAAATTGTTATCCTAGAAGTTTTTTATCATCTAGTTCTTATAATTACTTATAAGTTCAGCATATATTTTCATCCTGTTAAGGAGTCGGACACTCGTGGCTATGTTATATTCCTTGAATTTAAGGGTTCAATAGCTATGCGTTGCAGTGATATAAAATTTTTATATTTCATATTTACCTCAATATTGCCCTATTTAGGGTTTCATTGATTTTGCCCGATTTTGTCGATAGTGTTTCCACTAAAGGAGGCCCACATTTTTCCTTGTCTTTATGGCTTCTGATTTATTCGCGTAATAACCATAATATTTTCGTTTCCCATTTTTTTCTAATTTAACAAACCATTTTTTACAAGTCTTATTATAAAAAACACCTGTTGTTCCACTAGTATTGTCTGTCCTCATCTTAATATTATGAGGCATTAAAATAGCTTTATCAAATATTTGTTTTTTTCTATCTAACCAAATGGTAGCATTTTGATATAGATATTGGTGTGTTTGGTTAATAAAAGTTTTTTTAGAACTACTTATAGCAAAACATTTTTTAATTCTACTAATTTTATTGGCTATATTTAAAATATTATCAAACCTCTTAACAATAGAGTATGTTCCGCAAATTTCGAACACATATCTGCCAGGTCTTTTGTATATACTCCCGTCACCATCAAAAATACCCCGTATAAAATGATTTTCTAAAGTATTGTTTATCATGAAATCAGGATATTTTAATATTAAGCTTTTTTTTGGTATACAACCATGCCTTATTAAATCTTCATGTATTTTTTTGCTGCCTTGGTAGAAAGCAAAAGTATTATGGTTTTTTACTGGTGCAACCTTACTGCTAGAATTTAAAAAGGTCCTAAATTTATAAATATGTTCTTTATCTTTTTTATGTAATGCCATACTAAAACTATAATTATGAGAATGCACACAACCATCAGCATATAAAAATCCAAGCCAATATGCAGCTTCTTCGTTATCTATGTTTTCAAAAACGTTAGTTTTCAAAAACTTTGTGTGACTTAATTCTACTGGTCTAGCTAAATTATGCTCTTTTAAAAGTTTATAAATTTTAAATTTACTTTTTAAATCTAGAATTTTCATTATTTCGTAAACTGAATAACCTTCTTTGTATAAATTAATAATTTTATTTTCCATATATAAATATACACAAAGATATGGACTTTGTCAAGTCTTTTTTTGACCTCATCGACTATGACTTGTCCAAAGCTGTTGTTAAGAAAACGAAATTCTGTTTTACTAAGGCGAATCATGGTTTGTAATATTGTAACAGTCACTCCTCTCACTTTCCAAATACCACTTCCTATAAATCCAATATCGTCCTCTTTTTTGTTTGTGAATTTAACAAAATTTTTTATCATCTGGGCAGCCAATTCGATAGTATGCACCATAACTAAAGTAGGTTGTTTTCTGCGTATAACATGATTAACGATCATTACGCTTTTTCCTGATCCTGTCGGAGCCTGTATTACACCTATGGTTTTATCAGCCATAGCAGTCACGGCTCTTTCTTGATAATCCAATAATTTACCTTTAAACTTCCAATTGGCAATAAGAGGGGCTTCAAATCTAGCATCTATCAAATCTTCCGGTTTTACTGGGATAAATTTTAAAAGTTCCGGAACGAAGCCTACTGGAACATCTATGCTGTTTGCATGTTCCTCATAAAAATATATTTCTTTATCCACACCAAATGCTGACTTACCAAGATTTATTACTTGCACATATTTTGGATTAGCTATTGTAAGTTTATCTTTGATAATACTTTTTTGTGTGTCATTAATTCCAGTTATAATTGCTTGGTTTTTTATTACTAATAATGGCATTTAGTGCCCCAATACTTTCTTCATTTTTTTATTGTCAACCCAAGCAAGTACTATGTGTTTATTATTGTTTGTCTCTAACAAATCTTTTGCTTCCTGATATAATGGTTGTAGCTTGTCATTTTTACATTTCCAAGTACCACCTAGTTGTTTTGTTACCAACTGTGAATCTGTGAATAGCACAAATTCTTTTTCAGTTCGTTTATTTATATAATATAATGCTTTTATTAGAGTTAAATACTCCGCCTCATTGTTGGTTTTATTGCCATATTTGAAACGGTGCTGTTTCTTCTCACTTTCAACCATAAAGGATCCGTACGCGTCTCTTTTATCGCTATGTTGATTGTTATAAGATCCTCCGTCCGCGTAAATAATTATCATTTTTTTCCTTTTGTACATATTTTTTTCATACTATAATTTATGGAATTAAAAAAACAAAATCAACTCATAAGTCTGCTTTTCTTATACCATAATAACACTGGTATCTTGACTTGGGTTCTGATTCTGTGTATATTTAGCCATAACCTTAAACCAAGAAAATATAATGGAAATTTTAGAACAACTAATTTTGAATGGTACAGCACAGAAAGACTTTGATTTACTGAAAGGCAAGATAAAATTCACTCTGAAAAGTTTAAGTGGCAAGGAACAAATGGCCATAGAAGCTTGGATGAAGGATGTTTCCGGAACACCGGTTTTTGTTGTACATAATTTTACTCTACGCATGCTAACTTTTGGTTTAGTCTCCTTTCAAGATAACAAATTTGAAGGTAAAAGTCCACAAGAAAAATTAGAATTCGTAGAAGCACTCGATACGTCTGTTATAGACCTTATAACTGAGTCACAGAAAAATTTCTATAAAGACTGTAAGAAAGCAGTTAATCCGGATGCTATAGAAAATTTATCGCAGACCCCATTAGTCGACTCCGACTCGAACTAATAC
>SDBT01012268.1_pt1 | contig 13771 bp, 16 predicted proteins | sample 2277101 | NCBI WGS metagenome assembly SDBT01 (sample SAMN10404973, study PRJNA504765) | marine sediment metagenome | isolation source: marine sediment core GS10_PC15, 103 cmbsf | place: Arctic Ocean: Southern Knipovich Ridge | collected 2010
CCACTGGGTATTGTCCCGGAAGAAAAGCCTGAGGTCCTTAAGAAGAAGCGACCGGACTTGACGATTTTTGAAAAAGGTCCTGGTCAGCCGTTCCAGGGAAAAGAAGATTACCTTCCGTCTTTTTCTCCGCCCTCGGAGGCTCCCCTCCCCTATCCTTGACCAGCCTGAAAAGTAGAGTCTTTCCCCAAACCAGCCAGCGACTACCCAGATCATCCCCGCCGTGCTGACCAGGGCAAGAAAATAGAAAATCATATCCTGGGGTTGGTTCTTTAGAGTAGCGAGAAAAACCTTAGAGATCCAGTAGCTGGGGATGTAAGGAGAAATAGGGGCTTTGAGGTGGTCCAGGTAATCAATGAGAACAGGAAACCCTTCCGGATGAACCAGTTTCTCCGGACGCAAAAGTCGAAGATAGACACAGACTCCGGAGATGAAGAAGGTGCCGCCCAAAAGAACCGCTCCCCTCAAACGAATGGCATTGAAGAGACGGGCCAAAGAGAGGGTGATTATAACCCCCAATCCCCCCGGAATAACCAGAAAAGGGAGGAGAAAGAAAGGAAAGGAAAGGTAGAAGTTCCAGGATGCCTTGTTAACTACACCGTAAGCAGTAAAAATGGGGAGGCCAAAACAGAGAACCATCCAGGAACTGTGAATCAGAGTCTCAATGAATTTCAGGTTGAAAACAGCCTTTATCCTTAAGGGGCTGGAAACCAATAGCGGCAGGTCCGAGGAGAGATAAAGGGTAAACAAACCGGTGACAATATTACTGAATAAGAGCATGGTCAAGAAACTGAAGAAAACCATGGCCAGGAGACGCTCCATAAGGATGGGGCCGATTACTTGAACGTTATTGAGAAAGGTCAGGAGCCGGTGAAAGAAAAAATAAAGCCCAAGAGAAAGAAAGATCCCCAGGGGCAGGAAGAGGAATAAAGAAGTAATTCTTTCCCGTCTAAATCCCGCAAAAGTATTCTTGAGCCTTTTCAGGCTGACATCTAACAGAAGACCCAGTTCGGACATTTCAAGCCTGCTCCTCGGTTAATCTTAAGAAGACTTCCTCGAGGTCCTCTTTCTGGGAATGAGCTGTTTCTCTTAACTCTTCCATTGTGCCCTGGGCAACCAACCTTCCTTCCCGGATTATCCCTATGCGGGTGCATATCTCTTCAGCAACTTCGATCCCGTGGGTGGAAACAAAAACGGTGCACCCTTCGGCGCATTTCTTACGCAAGATATTCTTGACCAGCCGGGTACCCCTGGGATCGAGACCGACCATCGGCTCGTCAACAATAATAATCTCCGGTTCGTGAATCAGGGAAGCGGAGAAAACCAGCTTCTGGCGCATTCCGTGAGAATAGTTTTCAATTAGCTCTTCGCCCCAGCCATCCAGCCCAAAAAGATCTAAGAGTTCTTCGACTTTACCCTGGTTGACTTCCCCCCCGTAGAGATTGGCAATAAACTCCAGGAATTCCTTCCCCGTCAGTTTTCTGTAGAGATAGGGCTGGTCAGGAATATAACCAATGATCTGCTTTGCCCGCAGGGGCTCCCTTTCTATGTCGTGGCCCCCGATTAGAACCTTACCTTCACTCGGTTTCAACAGGCCGATGAGCATCTTAATGGTTGTGGTCTTTCCCGCCCCGTTTGGCCCGAGAAATCCGAAAAGTTCTCCCTTCTCTATTTCTAAATTGAGCTGAGAGACAGCAGTAAATTTTCCGAATGTCTTGGTCAGATTCAGAGTCTTGATCATCCTCTAATCTCCAGGATCTCTACTTTCAACTTTCCCACTATTCTCAGTAGTTCCATCTGTTCGCTTATCCCTCCTTCAACGAGATTTATGTGGGTAGCATCGACCACGGTCTGGCCAAAGGTGGGGTCAAGGGGAACCCATTCCCCCACGAAGGATTCTACCCAGGCGTGATAATAGAAATTGCCCTCCATATATACAATTCCCGCAATCAGTCTTGTCGGTATTCCGGCAGCCCGGGCCAGAGCAGTAAAAAGAACCGAGTGCTCGTTGCAATCTCCCTGCCTGGCCTTCAAGACTTCCAGGGCGGAAGGGATGGAAAGGGTGGGAGCCTTGGAAATATTCTTGTGGACCCAGGCGCAGATTTTGCCAGCCGCTTCCCAGGCATTCCTCTGGTTCCCGACGATCTGACGAGCCAGTCTCTTTATTTCCTTCTCCTCAGACTGGATAAAAAGAGTATCGGTTAAATATTCACTAAATCCTTCTTCCCTCAAGGGCAAATCCAGGGAATTTTCCTTTTCAAATCTTACCGCTCTTATTTCTCTTACTCCGCCTTTCACCTTTTGGCCCGCACCTTTGGTTTTAAGCCTTGCCTTGAGGTAAGTGGTGCCCCGGGGATTGTCAAGTATAAGATTTGATTTTATGGAAGCGACTTCCCAGAGGTCGGAAGGAGGAGCCGGCCCCATCATCAAGGCTTTTTCCCTGATCTCCTTCACCATTTCCAGACCCAGAGGACCCTCTTCTTTAAGAGTTTCTCCCCGCTCGTTTATGTAGGAGGTGGTAATGATTCCCTGATAATCCTTCTTTAAGATGTAGGCTTTCTCCGAACCCAATCTCACCTTGCCGGTAATCTGAATGTCTACGGGCTTAATCTGAAAGGTTTGCGGGTCGAAGAGACGAAGGGAATAGCGTTTGCCCACCTCTAGCCCCTGGGAAGAAATCAGAAAGTCTGCGCTGCTTGCCAAAAAGGGATTCCCTCCCAAATCAATCACTTCTTCTCTGGATTCCCCCGAAGAACTTATCCTGATCCTTGCCTTTCCATTCTCAATCTTCCCCTCTGCCTTCATCACTCCCAAAGACGTAAAAAAAACAAAGTTAAATTCGCGGGGGTAAAATTCCTTGTCCAGGAGAGATCTTCCCCCAAACTCTACTTTATGACTTTCCCTTCCCGCCTTGATCTTCAAGAAACATATCTCTTCCAGGAAATAACCTTCCTCAGGAGACCGGACCTTTCGCAGGAAAGTATGGGAATAGCCGATCTTCTCTCCTCCCATGTAGATCCCCATCCATTGGTCCTTGAGAGGAAGATTTTCTATCACTTTTATCTTCTGGGTTTGGGAAATCTCTTCCGCTGAGTCGCCCTGATAGATGGTTTTCTTGACCAGAAGCCCCATCATCACCAGCCAGAAGATCACTATTCCTCTATTTATAAGTTTCCAATTCCTGAACATAATTGCCTCTTATTATAGCATATTCCCCCTCAAAGGACAAGGAACTGACATAATCGAATTGATATGATATAATTATGATAGGGAAGGGGAAAGATACATGGAGTTTCTGCTTATCAAGAGAATCGAAGAAATAAGAGAGGACGGAATCCACGGGGCCAATTGGCTCTCCCGAAAGACACTGGGAATATTGAAATACGGGATTGGGAAAATTGAAGCAAAGGATAAGAAAGAGTTCCTGGAAAGAATAGCCGATCTGGGAAAGAAGCTCAGAGAAGCTAAGCCCACCATGGCCCCCATAGGGAACAACGTCAGCGAAGTTATTCACGGGCTATCCGGAGAGTCGGAAGGAGAGCGGCTCCCCGCTTTAAGAAAACGGGGAATTTCCCTGATTGACGAGCTCCTTAAACGTTCCCGGCTTGCCTTCAGGAATTGTATCACCTACGCAGGAGAACTTATCGCAGAGAAAGATAAGATAATGACCTGCAGTTACAGTTCAACTGTTTGTGAGGTATTCAAGATATCCAGGAGGAAGAAGGCGGACATAAGAATTGCCGAATCAAGGTTTAAGTCCCGCAATTACGGAGAAATAACTTCCCGCATACTCAGAGAAGAGGGAATTTCCCACGCCCTAATTCCTGATAGAGATATAGAAGGATACATATCAAGAGTAAAGAAAGTCCTGGTCGGTGCCGACAGCGTACTCCGGGATGGCTCACTTATCAATGGCATACCTACATACCGGATGGCCCTGGCGGCAAAAGAGAAGGTCCCCTTCTATGTAATTTGTCAAAGTAATAAGTTCAATGCAAGAAAAAGAGTAAGACTGGAAGAAGGCTTCGACCTTACTCCTCCAGAGTTAATTACTGAGATAATAACAGAATTCGGGCGAGTTAAACCTCAGGAAGTCGCTCGCTTCTTAGAGGGTGAGTGTTCGCACGAATAAGTGCGAACGAGCTACGAACGCCGCCGAGATGGCGCGTGTCCGCCTGAATAAAGGCGGACGGGAAACGCGCGGGCGCGAGTCGGTGAGCGCCCCGGGCAAAGTATTCGCACGAATAAGTGCGAACGAGCTACGAACGCCGCCGAGATGTGAGGCGGCCGGAAAAGTGTCCGCCTGAATAAAGGCGGACGGGAAACGCGCGGGCGCGAGTCGGTGAGCGCCCCGGAGATAATATTCGCCTGAATAAAGGCGGACGACGTACGCGCGGGCGCCTTAGGCGGACGGAAGAACCCTTCTGAGTATGGTCTTGACAGCTTAAACTGTTTCTGTTAAAATAACAGAGGACTGCGCCTGTAGCTCAATGGATAGAGCAGCGGCCTCCGGAGCCGTGTGTGGAAGTTCGACTCTTCTCAGGCGCGCCAAAATAACCTTCCCAAAATGAAATTCATTGCCGATTTTCACATCCATTCAAAATATAGCCGGGCAACAAGCAAGAATATGGAGATCCCTGTTCTCAGTAAGACGGCAAAGGTGAAAGGAATACACCTTTTGGGAACGGGAGACTTCACTCACCCGGCCTGGCTCGAACACCTCAAGGAAAACCTTGTTCCTGCCGCGGAAGGATTGTACAAACACGATACTACTCACTTCATTTTGACCACAGAAGTGAATAATATTTTCTACCGGCAAGGAAGGGCAAAGAAAATCCATAACATAATTTTTGCTCCCGATTTTGAAGTCGTGGAGAAGATAAACGCGGAGTTGGCCAGTTACGGCAAGTTAACTGCCGACGGAAGGCCAACCTTGCACTTGGAAGCTTCTCAATTAGTAGAAATTGTCCTGAACATCTCCTCCGATTGTTTTGTCGTTCCCGCTCACGCTTGGACTCCCTGGTTTTCTCTTTTCGGGGCAAACTCAGGATTTGACCGTCTCGAAGACTGCTTTGGAAATTACACCAACCAGATTTATGCTTTGGAGACAGGTCTATCCAGCGATCCGGCAATGAACTGGCGCCTCAGTGACCTCGACAATTACTCTCTAATATCCAACTCTGACGCTCACTCTCCGAGCAAAATAGGGAGAGAAGCCAATGTTTTTGACTGCCAGTTAGAGTACAAAGAGATTATTGATGTACTAAGAGAGAAGGATAAGAACAAATTTCTTTTTACCATTGAATTCTTTCCCCAGGAGGGGAAATACCATTACGATGGCCACAGAAATTGTGGCGTTGTTCTCTCTCCTGAGGAAGCAAAAGAGAACAACAATATTTGTCCTGCCTGCAGAAGAAAACTAACTATTGGGGTTATGCACCGGATAGAAAGGTTAGGTGACCGCGGGCCAGGATTTATTCCTCCCAAGGCGGTGGGATTTAAGAACCTTATTCCCCTGGAGGAAATTATTAGCGAAGCCGTGGGGAAACAGGTAGGGACAGAAGCGGTGACCCGGGAGTACGAAAGACTAATTCAGGAATGGGAAAATGAATTCAACATTCTCCTTGATATTCCTGAAGAAGAACTCCTCAAGATTAGTCCTTCAAGCATCGGCGAGGGGATCATCCGGGCGAGGAGAGGAGAGGTCAATTTCAAGCCCGGTTATGACGGAGTTTACGGAGAGATTAAGATATTTGAAGAAGAGAGAAAAGAGACTGCTCAGTTAAACCTCTTTGAGAACATTTGATTCTTCACGCTTTCTCAACGTTCCTAATTACTTTGAGTACCTCGGAACTATCCTTTGCCTCTATTAGAGACCGCCTGAACCTTTCACTTCTCAACAAACTCGCCAGTCTGGCGAGAGCGTCCAGATAGAAATCCTCCTGCATTTCCGAAGAGCCAAGAGCAAAGATTAAGTGGACAGGTTTCCCATCCAAAGACTCAAAATCTATACCCTCCTGGGAACGGGCAAAAGCAATTACCGGCTTCTTCAGGCTCTTCGTCTTGGCGTGGGGAAGCGCAATTCCCCTTCCGATACCCGTGCTTTTCGCTTTCTCCCGTTCAATCATAGCCTGGAGAAAGTCTTTCTTATCGGGAATCTCTTTTTGCTCCTCCAAGTTGTCTACTATTTCTTCCAAAGCCGCCGTTTTTTCTTTTGCCTTCAGATCAAGAATTATGCACTTCTCTTTCAGTATTTCTGAAAGCAGCATTTCCCTAACCTTTTGTGATAAGGGCTCGTTTTCTCTTCTTCCGCCTCTTAACTCTCGCCCGAATCTGATGCCTTATTCTTTTGTATTTGCTCTTAGATCTGCCCATAACAGTCTCTTTTCCCCTAATATATAATGGGTATTATAGCAGATTCCCCGGAAAAATCAAGGGGGGGTATCTCCCCCTCCTTTTCTAACCCGGCCGGGAAGGAGGGGAAAGTTGACAAGGGAGAGAATTTCTGCTATTATAACTGCAAGGAGGGTACCATGCAAATTTCCCGGGCTCTGGACAGTGCCTGGAATAGGGAAATCCTCACTAATAAAACTCTCTGCCGGGTAATCGGCGTGACAAGTTTTGTCCTTCTCACCACTTTTGGCGCTTTCTTGAGAGTTCCCCTTCCCTTTACCCCGGTTCCCGTCACTTTGCAGACTTTCTTCGTTCTCCTAAGCGGCGCGATCCTGGGGAAAAGGCTGGGGAGCCTGAGCCAGGCCTCCTATCTTCTCCTGGGAAGCGCAGGCTTTCCTCTCTTCGCTGATCCCCGGGGTTTAGGAGGCCCCACCGGAGGATACCTAATCGGTTTCCTTTTGGCCAGCTGGCTTGTGGGCTGGGCGCTAAGCTTCCCCAGGACAAAGAATGTCTTCTTGATAGCCCTGGCCCTCCTCGGCGGGTCCCTGCTCATTTATCTGGTAGGCACCCTTCAGCTTGCTGCCGTAATGCAATGGGAGTTGAAAAAGACTTTTTTCCTGGGGGTCTACCCTTTTATTCCCGGTGATTTACTGAAGTTACTGGGAGCAACCCTTCTCTACAAGAGATTTGGTCTGAGAATTAAACAGATATTCATGATATAGGAAGGGCCGCTGGTGAGAAAAATAGCAACCAGAGGAATTCCCCGTCTTGCTTTTTATTATCGGACCCTTCTTCGCTTTGAGGAGAATCGGCAGGAAATAGTCTCCTCCGCAGAACTGGGAAGGAAGACCGGTCATACGGCCAGCCAGATTCGTCGGGACTTAGCCTCTTTCGGGAGCTTCGGTATTCCGGGAACAGGTTACAGGGTGAAAGAGCTAAGGAAAAAACTGGGGAAAATTCTCGGTAAGGACAAGCGCTGGAGAGTAGCTTTGGTAGGAGTGGGCAATTTGGGTTCGGCTCTGCTTGCCTACAACGGTTTTGGGCCCCAGGGCTTTTGTATTGTTGCCGCTTTTGATAATGACCTTCGTAAGATTGGGAAAAGGCGGGAGGATATTAAGGTTTATGATATCCATGATCTGAAGGAAGTCGTCTCTTTGCAAAACATAGAGATAGCAATTATCGCTGTCCCCTCTTCCAATGCTCAGCAGGTGGTTGGAGAATTAGTAAAAAGCGGGGTAAAAGCGATCTTAAATTTTGCTCCCATCAGGATTTCTGTGCCCGAAGAGGTGGAAGTAGAAAATGTGGATCTTTCCATAGAATTGGACAGACTTTCCTATTTCTTGGAGAAGAGAGAGAAAAAGGAGGGATAGATATGCTTGGAATGCGCGAGTTGATTGTAATCCTCATGATTGCCTTAGTCATATTTGGAGCCTCAAGACTGCCAGAGATAGGGAAAGCTCTGGGAAAAGGAATCCGGGAGTTCAAGAAATCGGTGAAGGAAATTGAGGGAGGGTCCGAAGGAAAGAAGGAAGAAAAAAACGAAAAGAATGAAGGATGAAACACTAAGCCTCGTTGGCCATCTTAGGGAATTGCGCAAGAGACTGATTATCTGTTTACTTGCCGTTCTCTTAACCTCCGGCCTCTCCTACTTCTATACCAAGGAAATTCTCTCCCTTATTGCTAAATCACCGGGTAAACTTGTTTTTCTTGCTCCCACGGAGGCCTTTCTTGCTTATGTCAAGATTGCTCTTTTCAGCGGAATTTTTCTCGCCTCCCCGCTGATCCTCCATCAGATCTGGGCTTTTGTTTCCGCAGGCTTAAAAGAAGAGGAGAGAAGGACTCTCCTCTTCTACGGTCCTTTATCTTTTTTCTTCTTCCTGGGAGGAGCAGCTTTTGCCTATTTTCTTGTTCTCCCTCTGGGAATCAGGTTTCTTCTCCAGTTTGGCTCAGAGAGCCTTCAACCAATGCTTTCGGTGGGCCGCTACATCTCTTTTGCCGGTTTTCTCCTTCTGGGATTTGGAATAAGCTTTGAGTTTCCTCTGGTAATTATGTTTCTCAGCCGCCTGGGCGTGGTAACTCCCCAGTTCTTAAGACGGAGGAGGAAATACGCGGTTCTCCTTATTTTCGTATTTTCGGCAATTATTACTCCTCCCGATGTTTTCACCCAGGTTCTGATGGCCCTGCCCCTGCTTTTGCTCTACGAGGTAAGTATCTGGTTTTCCTGGTTAGCAGGAAAAAAGGCCCGCCTGAGGCGGGCAGGTTAGGGGGTTAAGATGGAAAAGAAGAGAGTGGTTTTGACCTTTCCCCACCAGTTGGTTGACCAGCCGATTACCTATCATCTGATTAAAGATTATGATTTGATGATTAACATATTGCGGGCAAGGGTTACTCCCAAAGAGGAAGGCCGCTTGGTTATGGAGATAGAGGGGAGCAAAGAATCCTTGGAGAAGGGTATTGCTTACCTTGAAGAGTTGGGGGTGAATATTCAACCTCTCGCTCAAGATGTAAGCTGGGACCAGCAAAGGTGTACTCGCTGCAGTGTCTGCGTACCCATCTGTCCCACCGGGGCTTTTTCCGTTAACCGGAAAAATAGGGAAGTCTCTTTCGACAAGGAAAAATGTATTGCCTGCGGACTCTGTGTCCCCGTCTGCCCCTACAAAGCAATAAAGATACTTTTTTAGAATGAGGGAGGCGCCGACCGGATAAGATAGGTCCGGCGGATGGAAACTTGTTGAAGGTTAATGAGATTTTCAAGAGCATTCAGGGAGAATCCACCTATGCCGGGCTTCCCTGTGTTTTCATAAGGCTCAGCGGCTGTAATCTTTGCTGCTCCTACTGCGACACTCAGTATGCTTACGAAGAAGGGGAAGAGATGTCCATCGAGGAGATCTTAACAAAGGTTGAAGAGATGGGAGGCGGTACTTTGGAGGCGAGGATGATTTCTGGAGCACCGAGCCAGGCACGCAAGCGGAAGAGATCTTCCGGGCATCCCTTGGTGGAAATAACCGGAGGGGAGCCTCTTCTTCAGGAAGAGGTTTACTCTCTCATCAAAGAACTTTTGGACCGGGAGTACAAGGTGCTCCTGGAAACCAACGGAAGCCTTGATATCGGAAGATTGGATAAGCGGACGGTAAAAGTATTGGATCTCAAGTGCCCTGACAGCGGAATGTCCGAGAGAACGGATTGGGATAATCTCCGGAAACTCGAACCCCAAGACCAAATCAAGTTTGTCCTTTCCGGCAAAAGGGATTACCGGTGGGCAAAGGGAATTATTTCCCGCTATTCGCTGAACAAGGATCGTATTCTCCTCATGTCTCCGGTCAAGGAGAATTTGGACCCGGCAAAGCTGGCCCAATGGATTCTCGAGGACCGCCTGCAAGTTCGCTTACAGCTGCAGATTCATAAATATATCTGGCCCGGCGAAAAGAGAAGTTCTTAATGAGCAAGAAAGCCCTTCTTCTCCTGAGCGGAGGAATAGACTCAACCACAACTTTGGCCCTCGCTCAGAAAGAGGGATTTGAAATCTATGCCCTTACCTTTCCCTACGGCCAGAGGCACAGGCAAGAGGTCCGCCGCGCCCGGAAGATTGCCCGATCCAGGGGAGCTATCCGGCATCTGGTCTTGAAAATAGACCTCGGTTCGATCGGGGGTTCGGCTTTAACCGGCGAAACGGAGGTCCCCAAAGAGAGGCCTTTTCCGGAAATAGGAAAAGGAATTCCCCTCACTTACGTACCGGCCCGCAATACAATTTTTCTCTCCTATGCTTTGGCCTGGGCGGAAGTTCTGGGAATCAGGGATATCTTCCTGGGGGTCAATGCCCGGGACTACAGTGGTTACCCTGACTGCCGCCCGGCTTATATTGAAGCATTTGAGGAAATGGCTAACCTCGGTACGAGAGCCGGGGTGGAAGGAAAAGGATTCAAGATTCACGCTCCCCTCATCAATCTGAGCAAGGAAGAAATTGTCAAGAAAGGTTTATCGTTGAGAGTAGATTATTCCCTTACCTGGAGTTGTTATGACCCTCTCCCTCGGGAGAAGGCCTGCGGAAAATGCGATAGCTGCCGGCTGCGCCTTAAAGCATTCGAAAAAGCGGGAGTTGAGGATCCCCTAACTTATGGCTGAGAAGAAGATAGATCCGGGTAAACTTACCATTCTTGGGCGGAAGGCACCGTACCCTGCTTCGCCGGAGAAGGCAAAGTTGGAGACTTTTGAGAATAAATATCGGGCCAGAGATTACTGGGTAACTTTCCACTGCCCGGAATTTACTTCTCTCTGTCCCAAGACCAACCAGCCGGATTTTGGCACTCTCAAGATCAGGTACATCCCGGACAAAAGGTGCCTCGAGGCTAAATCTCTCAAGCTCTACCTCTTTTCCTACCGGAATATGGGAATCTTCAACGAACATCTGGTCAACAGGATCTTAGATGATATTGTTAAAGCGAGTAGGCCCAGAAGAGCGGAAGTGAGCGGTGAATTCAACCCCCGGGGAGGAATTAACATCACTGTGGAAGCAAGCTACAAGAAGGGTACAAGAAAGAGAAAAAGGGGACGGGGGTAATGATAAATAAAAATAGCACCGGGCATAGCTTGACTTCCGGGAAACATGTGCTACAATAAGAAGGCGCTAAAATGGAAACGAAATTAGAAACCAGAAAAATAGAAGATTACAACCTTAAAGAGTTAGTGGAGAAGATAAAAAGGGCGGGCTACGCCGAAGCCTTCAGCAAGGAGATAAGAAACAAGACCTGGCAAATTTACACTGAGGAGGAGAAAGACATTCTCAAAGTAGCTTACTTAAGCGATTCCCGGGAATTTTTCACCACCGATGTTTTCAAAAAAGAGGACCGCAATGAAGAGAGATATGATATTGAGTCGGTTATCGAGAATTATTTGCGTTATGATACCAGCATCGCAAGCGTAAAGAGGGATTACGCAAAACTCTGGCTCTGGATCTTAATCGGATTCGCTTGCCTGGGGGCGCTCACCCGCAGGCCCACCGCCTCTATTGTTGGAGGAATCGCCGGAGCAATCTCCTTCTATCTTTATAAGCTGGGTAGGATTTATGATCTAAGAAAAGAGAAGCGTGATTACGAAAAAGGGCATAATATAAAGCCTGGCATCCAGGCCTTGGAAGAAATTACTTAGGAGGAGGAAGATGAAACAAAAATTTATTGGTCCCATTGTTGTTCTGGTCATCGCCGTTCTGACGTTATCGACCAGCGTCTACACCGTGGACCCGGATTCTGAAGCGGTGGTCAAGAGGTTTGGCCGCTATGTGCGGACGACCGGTCCGGGAATCCACCTCAATATTCCCTTTGGAATTGAGGCTGTGCAGACAGTTCCGGTGAGGAGGATTCAGAAGGAGGAGTTTGGCTTCCGGACCTTAAAAGCAGGGGTGAAAAGCCAATACGTTAATGCGGAGGGATTGGAGAGAGTGTCTCGCTCAGTACTCTCCGAGATTCTCCGGCAGGAAGAGGGGGGGACAGGAACAGTACGAAGAGGGGGAGTGCGGGAGGCAGTGGACAGGGTTCTCTCAAACGAATATTTGATGCTCACCGGAGATTTAAACATCGCTGATGTAGAATGGATTGTTCAGTATAAGATAAAGGACCCCGTGGCTTACCTCTTCAATGTGAGGAATAAGAGAAAGACCGTGCGGGATATAAGTGAAGCGGCAATGCGTTTGGTAGTCGGGGATGCCAGTATTGATGAGGTAATAACAATTGGCCGGGTAGAGGTTCAGAACTTGACCGAAGATAAACTTCAGGAGATACTTGATTCCTATAAGACCGGAATCCAGGTTGTTACCGTAAAACTCCAGTCGGTTAATCCTCCCAAGCGGGTTCGCCCGGCCTTTAACGAAGTAAACGAATCCAAGCAGGACCGGGAGAGGATGGTCAACGAAGCCTGGAAAGCTTATCAGGAGGTTATTCCCAAGGCCCGGGGAGATGCCGACAAAATGGTTAAGGAAGCAGAGGGCTATGCTGTGGAGAGAGTAAACATGGCTGAGGGAGAGGCAAAGAAATTCCTCTCCGTCTATAAAGAGTATAAACTGGCCAAAGACGTAACCCGGAGGAGGCTCTACTTAGAGGCTTTAAGGGAGATGTTGCCTAAACTGGGGGACAAATGGATAATTGAACAGAAAGGAGCCGAGGGCGGAATCCTTCAGATGCTTAACATAGGGGGTGAGAAAGAATGAAAATAACCAGACTAGTTGTAAGCGGGATTATAGTTATATTCATTCTCATAGTTCTCTCCAACACTCTTTACACGGTTGACCAAACCAGGCAAGCGGTTATTACCCAGTTCGGCAAGCCGGTGAGAGTGATCTTAAATCTTGTAGAGAAAGACGAGCAAGCCCTGGCCGGGCTCAAGGAGAATTATGAAAAAAGGGGAGTGAGGATCAGTTATGAGGCAGGCTTGAAGGCAAAGGTGCCCTTCATCCAGAAGGTTAACTTCTTTGAAAGGAGAATTCTGGCCTGGGATGGCTATCCCGAACAGATACCCACCAAGGATAAGAAATATATAACGGTGGATACAACAGCCAGGTGGTATATTGGAGACCCTCTCCTTTTTCTCCAGACCGTGAGGAGCGAAACCACTGCCCAGGCCCGACTCGATGATGTCATTGATTCGGTGGTCCGGGATGCCATAACCGAGCGGGTATTAATTGAATCGGTGAGAATGAGCAACCGGGAAATGGAAGTGGCGGAAGAAGAGCTAAAGGAAGCAGTGGAAGTGGAGAAAATCAAAGAAGGCCGGGAGAAGATCACCGAGGACATAACCGCCAAGTCTCGAGAGGCCTGCCGGAAATACGGTATCCAGATCGTTGATGTAAGAATAAAGAGAATAAACTACGTGGAGACGGTGAAGGAGAAGATTGAAGGCCGGATGATTGCCGAGAGACAGAGAATAGCCGAAATGTACCGGTCTGAAGGTCAGGGTGAACATCAGAAGATTATGGGTAAGAAAGAAAAGGAGCTAAAGACCATCCTTTCCCAGGCCTACCGGGAAGCCCAGCAAATAAAGGGTAAGGCCGATGCTCAGGCAGTCAAAATCTATGCCAATGCCTACAACAGGGACCCAGAATTCTACCAGTTCATCAACACCCTGGAACTTTACAAAACCCTGGGGAAAGATACCAAAATTGTTCTCGGCACCGACAATCAGCTCTTCCAATACCTCAAAGACTTTAGCGAGGAAAAATAAAGTTAAGTTCTGAAGACCAAAACCTGAAGAAAATGTGTTATCTTCCCGCCCTGGGACTTTTATTGCTCTTGTCTAACTTCCTTTCCTGAAGAGGCTCTACTTCAGCTTCGTCAATTGGGATATTCCCGTACGGGCTAAGCGGGTTTGCCTGGAAAATTTCGTACGGCTTCCC